>Ga0207667_10001147_pt1 | contig 33314 bp, 29 predicted proteins | sample KBSCornC52_FD_184301 | JGI IMG/M metagenome (GOLD analysis project Ga0207667, IMG submission 184301) | Corn rhizosphere microbial communities from Kellogg Biological Station, Michigan, USA - KBS Corn C5-2 (SPAdes) (version 2) | ecosystem: Host-associated > Plants > Roots > Rhizosphere > Soil ...
TCCGGCTCGGCTTTGCCCAAGATAGCCATGGCACGCCTGCGGCTTAGCTGATCAGGGACATCTGCCCAATAACAAAACTCGGCGATTCAACCCGCGGCTAAAGCTGATTCAAAACGGGCGTATAAACACAAACGCCCCCGCACACGCAGGGGCGCTCGCTAGCACGTGAGTTTCCGGCGGGGCACCGGGATGCTTCCTTGGGTCTTACTGACCAACCTTGACCGGCTCCGGAGTCGGAGCTACCACGGCGGCCTGCTTGCCTTCCGGCTTGCGGATATCGATACCGCCCTTGAAGAACGCGCCATCCTCAATGCTGATACGGGCTGCGGCAACATCGCCACTCAGCGAACCTTCAGCACGAATATCCACGCGGTCAGTGGCCGTGACGTTTCCACGCACCTTGCCCAGAACCACAATCTCGCGGGCCGTAATGCTGGCCGCAACCTGACCATTCCGGCCCACAGTCACGCGGTTACCGGGTAGGTTAACGCTGCCCTCAACTTTTCCATCGATATACAAAGACTCTGAACCGTTTATCTCACCCTTAATCGTCAGACCCTTACCAATGGTCGCCTGTTCACCTGAAGCGCTTGCCGCAGGACGGCTGGGAGTGCTCTCATATGCGGGTGCTGGGGGTGGGGCGGGACGAGCTGGTTCCGGTGTGGGAGTGGTTGGGTTGGTCGATCCAGTCTGGGTGGGTTTCCACATTGCGCTCAAGATATTTCCTTTTCTGTCCTAAATGGACTGGGGGGTATTCCAAGGCAGGGCCAAGACAACGTGCCCCAGAAAATCACAATCACGGAACATCCGTTCTGCCCTGTTCTTTCTTAACTCACGGCCGCAATCAGAGTTCCGCCCTGGCGGTCCGGTCGAACAAGTTCGCTGCAGCTATTTTAAGACGATTGGGGGAAATGTTCGAGATTACATCCCGCAACAATCCGCAATGCCCCTTATAGTAATCCGACGGCGGGCGCGCGAAACAGGGGATTCCGCGCCAGACGCACCATTTTTCTTAACAGTTGCACTATCAGGCGCCTCAAACACGCTGTTCTTGCAACACCGCATTGTCTCTCAATGGCCATGAAAACGGCTGCGGGCAGACGCGCCATTGGCGAATAGCCTACTCTAAATCCATGACCGATCGTGAACTGGTAGAGCGTGTTGCACGCTCTGCCGGGGGCAAAGCCGGATATAAACAACTGGTTCGCGAACTGGGCCTGGGAGGCGGCCGCGAGCGCCGTCTGCTGCTGGAACAACTGGCGCGCCTGACGGTCCGCGGCACCCTTGTTAAGCTCGATCGCGAGCACTGGAGCATTCCTCGCGCGCCGAGCACTCGAGACAATCTCGCCGCCGGACGGCTTGATCTCCATCGCGACGGCTTCGGTTTTGTCCGCCCAAATGCCCGTCAGGCGGTGGGTCAGGACGATATCTTCATTCCTCCCAGCGAGATGAACGGCGCAATGCAGGGCGACCAAGTGTTGGTAGAGGTGGAGCCGCCTAAGGCCGACGGTCGCCGCCAGGGCCGCATTGTCCGCGTGCTTGAACGCCGCAACCCAACCGTGGTTGGGATGTTCCACTACCGCAGCGCCGACCGCTCTTTTGGACCCAATCATTACGTGGTTCCCTTCGACGAGCGCATGACCCAGCCGATCCTCATTCCCGAGACGGCAGAACTCCCCACCGCCGCCGAAGCGATGACGCCGCATCGCGTTCTGGGCAGCGAGGCAAGAACCGCCGCCGCACACGACGACCTGGAGGGCCTGATCGTCGATGTGGAAATCACCAATTGGCCAACCCCCACCCGTCCACCGGTGGGCCGCGTGATCGAACTGCTGGGCTCTCCCGACGACTTTGGGGTGGACGTGGAGATGATGATTCGCAAGCACCAGCTGCCCCGTGTATTCCCGGACAATGTGCTGGCTGAAGCGCGCCGCGTTGCCCATCTCGATTCCGCGGAAGTGAGTCGCCGCGAAGATTTCCGCGATTTGCCTATTGTGACGATCGACGGAGAAACAGCGCGCGATTTCGATGATGCTGTGCTCGTAACTGAGCGCGCCGACGGCGGATATGAACTTCAGGTTCATATCGCCGACGTTGCGGAATACGTCCGCCCAGAAACGGATCTCGATCTTGAAGCGCGGCTTCGCGGCACGAGCGTCTACTTCCCCGATCGCGCCATTCCCATGCTTCCCCAGGAACTTTCATCAGACATCTGCAGTCTGCGTCCCGGCGAAGATCGCCTTGTGCTTAGTTGCGTCATGCAGTTGGACGAAGCCGGCCGCATTGAAAGCTACGAAATTGGCGAAGGCGTCATTCGCTCAGCAGCGCGCATGACCTATACCGAAGTTCACGCCATCCTTGAAGGCGATAAGCCGACCCGCGCCAAGTACCGACAGCTCACGCCGGCTTTCGAATTGATGAAGCGGCTTGCCATCCTGATGAACAAGAGGCGCGAAGAACGAGGCTCCATCGATTTCGATCTCCCCGAGCCGGTCATCGAGTTCGATGAACAGGGTCAGATGCGCGGCGTCACGCGCGCTGAGCGTACGTGGGCCAATCGGCTGATTGAAGAATTCATGCTCGCGGCGAACGAGTGCGTCGCTACCTGGCACGAAGATCTGGGAGTGCCCTCGATCTACCGCATCCACGAGAAACCTGAAGCTCGCCGCGTCGTGCAATTCGAAGAACTTGCGGCAAGCTTCGGCTATTCACTTGGCCTGGGTGCGCTTCCCGTAAAGCGCGTCCAGATGAGGGGTGAGCGCCGCGAACTGCGCGGGCGTGGACGCAATCCGCGCATGCATGAGGTGCCTGAAGACATTCCCGTCACCCCGCGCATGTATCAGAAGCTCGCCGCACGCATCGAGGGCAAACCGGAAGAACGAATCCTCAGCTACCTGATGCTGCGCTCGCTGAGGCAGGCTCGTTACTCTGAAATCAACGAGGGTCACTTTGCGCTGGCCGCACCCACCTACACGCATTTCACCTCGCCCATTCGCCGCTATCCCGACCTCATTGTGCATCGCATCACCAAAGCGCTGTTGCGGGCCGGCATTGAGGGGCACGGAGAAATTGCAGAAGGCCGCCTCAACTCCCCCTGGACTCACCACAACGAGGGTTTGCCTGTGAGCCGGGTTCCGCACCTTGCCACACCCGCACGCAAGCGCAAACACGGCGCACTGGCGCAAATCGATCCGCCGATCCCCGAATCTGAATTAGCCCAGATTGCCGAGGAATGCAGCCAGACAGAGCGCCGCGCCGCAGAGGCCGAACGCGAGCTTGTGGAGTGGAAGAAAGTTCGGTTTATGCAGGATCGCGTGGGCGAGGAATTTACAGCACTGGTGCTGAACCCGACGAAGTTTGGCCTCTTCGTGGAATTGACCGACCTGTTCGTGGAAGGGCTGGTTCCGATCGACTCGCTCCAGGACGATTACTACACGTGGCGTGAAAACACGCACGAGATTGTAGGCAATCGATGGGGACGCACCTTTCGCGCCGGAGATCGCGTGAATGTAATCCTCGACCGCATCCTGGCCCAGGAACGCCGGCTTCAGTTCTCAATTGTCGAAGAAGGAATTCCGCTCACAGGCAAAAAACCTGCAAGGCCGCCGGCGCAGCCGAAGAAGTCGCGGCAGACAAACGCTTCCACTCCGAAAAAGACAAGGAAGATGAAGTTCGGAAAAAAGGGCAAGCGGCGCTGACGCCCGCAACACGGCTGGCGAATACAATAGAATGGATTTGGGAGCACTTGCAATGTCACATACCGTTTTTTGCGTACGTTACAAGAAGGAAATGGAAGGGCTGGACGAGCCACCTTTCGATTCGGAGTTCGGCCAGAAGATCTACAAGAACGTTTCCAAGGCAGCCTGGTCAGAATGGAGTGACCACCAGAAGATGCTGCTGAACGAGTATAGGCTTCAGCCCTGGACGCCGCAGGCACAGCAGTTCCTGGTGGAACAAATGGAGATGTTCTTCTTCGGTGAGGGCTCAGCTCTGCCGTCCGACTACGTACCACCGGCACAGTGACAAAACAAAGCGGCCGTGCTCATTCCAGCAACAATTCGCCGAGTGCGGGCGCATAAAGCCTTGCTGGTGTAAACTGAACAGGAACCCCAGAAGCCGGCTCACCCGAGCCGGCTCGATTGTGTCGGGACGTGGCTCAGCCTGGTAGAGCACTCGCTTGGGGTGCGAGGGGTCGGCAGTTCAAATCTGCCCGTCCCGACCATTAATTTCTTGGATTTTCCAAGGGTCTGATTACTCCGCTCTTCAGCCTCGAACTTCCACTTCGACAATTGCGACGTGATTTGCTCATTTCCAAGGTCGCCACGGCCTTCCGTTTGGCGTGCTGCCGTATGTACGAATACTGGCCTCAAGAGGCTGCGGGAACACCCCGATGGGCGGTACGATTCAGGGAAACTTCTCGCTCGACGGACGCGCGCAGTTCGATCCCATTGAAAACCATCCCTTGGGACTCCAACACTACGGAGGGCTGGCAGGCGCAGTCATCGTGATAGCAGAGGGCTAGAGTACGGGCTCGGGAGCTGCAGAACGGTCGATGCGCCGGGAGATCGATTCCGTGACGGCGATGGAGAGCGCGGCGACACCCCAGCCGCCCAGAATATCCACGATGTAGTGCCAGCCCAGAAAAACCAGGGCGGGAAGAAGCAGGCAATATAAGAAAAGGGCGAGTTTCTGGATGCGCTTCCAGTGGCGCAGGAACCAGAGAGCGATGACGGGCAATGCCGCGTGCAAACTGGGGAAGCTGATGTAGTAGTCGCCCACGCCCACCTCGCGGACTTCCTCGGTGATGGTGTGCGCGTAGAGTTTCTTCATCCGGCTTATCAGCTCTTGCTGGGTACTATAGCTGTCCAGGGATTTCGGATAGTCGTCATTGTGGATGGCGCAGATGGAGTAGGGGCCCTTGGCCGGCACCATGGCGAAGACCAGCAGGGCCATGGAGTAGCAGATGAGGAGGTTGCGCACAAATTGGATGGCCTGGCGGCGGGTGCCGAGCACCGCGACCAGCGTCAGCGCGGCGCCCAAGCGGCTCCAGATGCTGAAGTAGATAAAGTCGAACCCTTTAAAGATGGCGAGGGGGATATGGTGGAAGCTCCAATGCGCGATGGAAGATACATTGGCGCGAAAGAGGACGGAATCGAGCCAGTTGAACGTGAAATCGGTCGTTCCGCCGTAACGGATGCCGACGATGGCGTGATTGAAGGCGAAGACCGCCATCAGGCCGAAATAAAGATAGACACCGGGGACCAGCAGGTCGAGCAGCTTTCGCCCGAAACGCTCCCCGCAGCGCTGCGATAGCTCCGCGAGGGCGAGAGCCTCAATAAACACTATGAGGCCGACGCCGGGACCAAGCGCCAAGCACAACAGGAAGCCCGCGGGAGCGAGGAGAAATACCAGGGCCTTTTTGCTCCAGAGCCGGCGAAAAAAGGGAAGCAGCGTGGCCCGCAAAGGCAATCCCAGCACTGCCAGCATAATGGCAACGATGAAGGCTCCCAGGGGCAGCATCAAATAGCCCTTGGTAAGCGCCGCCAAGTCGAAAGCGTACGGGAGCCGGGCTAACCAGAACACGGGCAGGGTAAGCAGCCACATAGATGCCACAAGAATGTAATCGAAACGGGCCAAGCCACTGCGCAAGCGCACCGCGGCCGACGCGGGAGGAATAGGCGTCGGGAGGGATAAGGCTCTCGAGGCGAGTTCGGGGATAGCGTGTTCCTGCACAACGTGTCCTAGCTCACGGGCCGAGGAACCATGCTGAGATCGGTCCTGATTTTTCTTAGCGGAGTAGAAAACGATACCGTCAGGGTAACAGTCGCGTGGCGGAGCCGCATTACCCAAAAGTGGCAGGGAACTTGAAGAGGCAACGCGCAAAGGCTTCGTGACGGGGTTTGGCGATCCGGTGGGGATTGCGAACAGCAGGTAATTCGGGTTTGACATCGCGCGAAATGTGTCTTACTCTCACGCCATCGTCCTGGGGTTGCGGGATCAATAAAATCGAAAACAGCGAGAAGGGCCGGCGGCTCTGTTCTTGCTGCTCCTGTAAAGCTAGTTCCGGCAAACTATCATCTTGCAAGCCCGAAAGCGGGACCCATAACTAAAAAAGATGGGGATTTCTATGAAGAGTCTCGCTTTGCTTCTGTTAGCCCTGATTGTCTGCGCGGTACCCGCCTTAGCCGACGTAAACATCACCAGCCCCACGCAAAATTCAAAGGTCGTTTCACCCTTCCTGCTTTCCGCGACTGCTTCCAAGTGCTCCTCACAGGTGATCGCGTCTATGAGCTACTGGATTGATACCGGACCGTCGACTACCATCAACGGCTCTTCGATCACTGCCCAGGTAGCATCTACCACCGAGGCCCACACGGTTCACGTCACCTCGTTGGGCAAAGAGGGTGCCGTCTGCCAAAGTTCGGTTGCAATCTGGGTTGTTCCCGATCCCGCAAGCCAAGTGCCAGGCAGCGCATCCTCGGTGAATAATATTCAGGCGCTCAGTACCTGGCAGGGCACGAGCGACACAGCCATACCCGGCGGAACAGCCAGCGGGACCACAAAGATTGTCGCCTCGCCCTCGCTGAGCGGATCGGCTCGTCAGTTTTCCATGCAGTTCACCAACTATGGCGGGGAGCGCTATTGGGTGGTGTTCGGTAGCAACCCGGCGGCTACTCATTTTCTTTACGACGGATGGGTTTACCTGGCTCGACCGTCCGGAGGCATTGGCAATCTCGAACTCGACACGGACCAGGTGATGTCGAATGGCGACACTGTGATTTACGGATTCCAATGCGACGGCTATAGCGGGACCTGGGACTATACGGAAAACGCATCCTCCACATCGGACAGGTGGGTGAACTCGAACTATGGGTGCAATCCGCGAAGCTGGAGCACGAATGTATGGCATCACGTGCAGATCGCCTACTCACGTGACGATACGGGCTCGGTCACTTACCACTCGGTCTGGTTCGATGGAGTGGAAGAGGATATAAACGATACGGTGCCATCGGATTATCCGTTGGGGTGGAGTACGGTTCTCCTTACCAATTTGCAGATCGATGGGTACCGGGCGAGCGGATCGGCAACGGTTTATCTGGATAGACTCACCATTTATAGCTGGCAATGATTTGTTAGTGCTGCGCTGCGCAGATCGGGGTGCTTCAGGGGTCGGCCCCGAGTACCCCCAACCCGCATTCGCCGCTGCGAATGCCGCATGTTAGCCCAAGCCTCGCTATCAGCCGTGACTGCTATCACCGGCAAGGTTCCATTTCAGGCCTAGACTCTCGTGCTACAACGATTCGGGGCTAAGCAGGGTTTTCCTGACGGACCGAATAACCAAGCGCATACTCTGCGCGTGAGTGCCCTGAGTGGTTGCGTCGTCAAGGAGCGGCTTCGCCATGGACACTCATTGCTTAAAGTGCGGAATGCAAGTTCCTTCGCTGGGAAGATTCTGTCCATTCTGCGGGACAGTTGTCGCGCCCGAATCTCTCGCAACTGCGCACGAATACCACCGGGCCCCCGGCGCATTTGGAGGGTTCTTTTACGGCTTGATTGCTGCACCGATCCTGATCATCCCAGGGGTACTGCTCTGCCTTCTTGGCTGGGGGTTGATCCTGGGTCTCCCGATGATCTTATTGGGGATCATGTTGCCAATCGCAGGTCCAATATTTGGAATGGGTGAGCACAAAGGGAAATGCCCGTCCTGCGGCACGCGAATCATCAGCGTAGAAGATGGCAAGAAGCATGCGTGCCCTGTCTGTAACGCGACGTTCGCAATGGAGGATCAACACATGGCCGGCCTCGAACATCGCGAAGGCGAGTTGCAGGTAAAGTGAGGAGCGATTGAAACAAAAAGCCGGATCTATTTCGAAACGGCTGGAGAGTAGTCCTCAACTCCACCTCAATTGAGCAGACGGTCATAAGCTTTCGATTGGTGGCTAGCGTGTGGCACGGACCGGGAAGCACCCCGATGCGGCATTGAAGTTCGGCTGCCGTATATTGATTGCAATGAGCGGTGAACTCTCGCACGGTCTGCCTTCTCTGATCACTGCGGACAATCGCATTTTGCGCGCGGATGAGATGAGCCCCGTCCTGCTGCGGGGCGTGAATCGCTCGGGGCTGGAGTACTCGGAGCCGGATGCTGACGGATTTCTGTCAGCGGCTCGAATCATCCAAGACGAAATCCACGAGATTGTTTCAGGCTGGCACGCCAACACTCTCAGAATCCCATTCAATCAGGACTGGTGCCTGAATGGGCGCGGAGTGCATTCATCGGAAGAGTATCTCGCCTCGTTAGATCAGGTGATTGCGTGGGCTGCCGAGTTGGGGGCGTACACCATCCTCGATCTGCAATGGCTCGATGCAGAGACGGTTTACGGCACAACGGATCATCCGACACAAGGGCGGGCTGCAACTCATGTGGCCCCCACTCCAAATGAACAGACCGTAATGCTGTGGCGCACGTTGGCTGCGCGTTACTTCAATGAAACTGCAGTGTTGTTCGATCTGATGAACGAGCCACACGATGCATTGGAGGATGACCCGCATCCGCTGAATCTGATTGGCTCCGATGGAAGTGTGGCGCCCTCCAATGAAACGCGCTTGTCGGCGCGAGAGTGGTCAAGGTGGGCGCTAGGGCTGACTGCAGCGATCAGACAGATCAAGCAGGACGGCATCATCATGGTTGGAGGTGTGGATTGGGCATTCGACCTGTCTGGGATCCGCGTCGATGCACCAAATATTGTGTACTCGACGCACATCTACTCAAATCGAAGGCGGAGAGATTGGTCGAAAGCGCTGGGAGGGTATCGCGAGGTTCCCATCTTCGTGGGTGAATGGGGCGGGACAGAGCACGATGTTGCATTCGGTGCAGCTCTCGCCATGCAAATGCGAAGCCTTGGCGTAGGCTGGACGGCATGGAGTTGGAACGACTTTCCACCGCTGGTGGAGTCGCCGGGAGCTCCGATATACAAGGCCACACCGTTTGGAGCGCTGGTTCGAAATGAGTTAACGCTCTCCCCTACCTAATCGAATTTGAATTCGAGCCCAGTGCTGGAGGACTCAAACATGCTCGTTCTGCGCTGCGGCTTAGCGCTCTTAAGCTCAGCTCAGCCCCAAAACGCAGTTGTGATCAAGATCACGCCTCACCATACTCCTGCAGAACTACACTCATTCCTTCGTGCAATGGCAGGACCATCCTGGTTCTGAAAGAGGGATTCACGATCCCCGAAACCACTTGCATACATGGCGGGGACCAGAAGATCCCGCGCCGGGAGGAAGCCGGATGGCTAGGCCAGATGAAATTCAGAACATCCAAAAAATCGCGTGGGACCTCCGCGCCGACGTCGTAAAGATGATCGGTGTCGGCAAGGCTGGTCACCTCGGCGGTTCCTGCTCGCTTGCTGAAATTGTGGCGGCGCTGTACTTCGCAAAGATGAAGTTCAATCCCAAGGCAATAGACGATCCGAACCGAGACAGGTTCCTGGTCAGCAAGGGACATGCGGTTCTTATTCAATACGCCGCCCTGGTTGAGCTGGGTGTGATCCCGAGAGAAGAGATCGGCAAGGTAAAGACCCTCGCCGGCAAGCTGCAGGGCCATCCTGACATGATGACCCCCGGTATGGAAGCCGTCACGGGTTCTCTGGGACAGGGTCTGTCGATTGGCAACGGTATGGCGCTTGCGCTGCGGCTGGCGAAGAGTTCCGCCCGAGTTTACGTGGTGATGGGCGACGGTGAGCTTGCCGAAGGACAGCTTTGGGAAGCGGCCATGGCTGCGGCGCGCTACAAAGTGGATAACCTTACCGCCATTCTCGATCGCAATCACATCCAGGCGACCGGACCGACGAAGGAGATCTTCGACATTCCTGACGTGGAAGCGAAATGGCGTGCATTCGGTTGGAACGTGATCAGTGCTGACGGCCATGATGTGGGCGCGGTTATGAACGCGCTGGATGAGGCTGCGGCGGTGAAGGGTATGCCGAGCATCATCATCGCGGACACGATTAAAGGCAAGGGTGTTTCCTTCGCTGAAAATACGGCGGCGTTCCACAACGGAATCATGTCGCAGGAACAGTACGACAAGGCACTGGTAGAAATCGAAGAATCCCGGAGGATGGTGCAATGACTTCGCCAAACTTGAGAAGTGCGTATGGCGCCGGCCTTGTAAAGCTTGGCAAGCAGGATGCGCGCGTTGTGGCCCTGGAAGCTGATCTTGGCAAATCCACGCAATCCGCCATGTTTCAGGCGGAATTTCCTGAGCGGTATTTCCAAATGGGAATCGCGGAACAGAACATGGCTTCTACCGCAGCGGGTTTTGCTCTCGCAGGCATGATACCGTTCATCCACTCGTTTGCGGTATTCGCAACCGGCAGGGATTACGATCAGCTTCGCAATTCGATCTGCATTCCGAATCTGCCGGTGCGCATTTGTGGCTCGAGCGCCGGGCTGTCGGATTTCGGGGATGGTAAGACACACCAGGGTGTTGAAGATGTCGCGCTGATGCGCGCGCTCCCCAACATGACCGTGCTTTGCCCTGCCGATTCCAATGAAGTAACAAAGATGATGGATTGCGTGCTGGATTGGCCGGGACCGGTCTATATCCGCATTAACCGCAATGATTTGCCCTTTATTTATCCGATAGATGAGCCGTATTCCATTGGCAAGGTCACGATGCTTCGCGACGGCCAGCATGCAGCGGTGTTCGCTGCCGGCGTCATGGTGTCGCGCGCGCTCATGGCCGCCGATGTACTCGCCAAGGACGGCATTTCGGTGCGCGTTGTTGATGTCAGCACCATCAAGCCTCTGGATCGCAAAGCTATTATTCAATATGCAAGCGGTATGGAAGCTATCGTGACTGCAGAAGAAGGATCGATCATCGGCGGACTCGGCTCAGCCGTGGTTGAGGCACTTCGCGGCGTGTCGCATGCACCGGTGGAGTTTATCGGAGTGAACGACAGCTTCGGCATGTCGGCAGAGAACTACGATGAGCTGCTTACCCGGTTTGCACTTACTTCGAATGCTGTTGCGAATGCAGTATCTACACTTCTAAAGGGGAGCAAAGAATGTACATCGGCTTCATTGGTCTAGGAATCATGGGCAAGCCCATGGCGAAGAACCTGCTCAAGGCAGGTTACGAGCTCGTGGTCTTTGACGTTGTTGAAGCGCCGCTGAAGGAAGTGGTGGCGGCCGGTGCCAAGGCAGCTACATCGCCCAGTGACGTGGCCTCGCAATGCGAAATTATCATCACCATGCTGCCGAACTCGCCGCACGTGAGGAAGGCGATTCTCGGCAAGGGTGGCGTGATTGAAGGCGTAAAGTCCGGCAGCATCGTAGTTGACATGAGTTCCATTGCGCCGCTGGCAAGCCGCGAAGTTGCTGCTGAACTGGCTGCCAAGGGAGTTGAAATGCTCGACGCGCCGGTGTCAGGCGGCGAGCCCAAGGCAATCGACGGAACCCTGGCTATCATGGTCGGCGGCAAGCAGGAAGTTTTCGACAAGGTGAAGGACATCCTGTTGAAAGTGGGCTCCAGCGCGGTGCTCTGCGGCGATATCGGCGCGGGCAACGTGACGAAGCTGGCCAATCAGATTATCGTCGCCCTCAACATTGCTGCCATGTCTGAGGCACTGGTGCTCGCCACCAAGGCCGGTGTCGATCCCGAGAAGGTGTTCGATGCAATCAAGGGTGGACTGGCCGGAAGCACGGTTCTTAATGCCAAGGCTCCTATGGTTCTGCAAGGCAACTACAAGCCGGGATTCCGGATTGAGCTGCACATCAAGGACCTTCAGAATGCGCTGGATACGGCGCATGAAATCAGCGCCCCGATTCCGCTCACCAGCCAGGTGATGGAAATGATGCAGGCCATGAAGGTGGAAGGCAAGCAGACCGAAGATCACGGCGGCCTGATTCAGCTATACGAGAAGCTCGCCGGCGTGAAGGTTCGCAGAGGGGGCGCGCAATGAGTACGGGGCGGCTTGCAGGCAAGACCGCGCTGATTACAGGCGCCGCCATGGGCATTGGCGCAGCAGTTGCCAGTAAATTCCGTGAGGAAGGCGCCGCAGTGTTCATTTGCGACACCAACCGCGTTGAAGGCGAGAAGACAGCCGCAAGCATTGGGGGGGTCTTCATTCCGCTCGACGTGACCTCAGAGGAAAGCTGGACGGCCGCCTATGCCGTTGTCATGGAGCAGGCCAAGCACCTCGACATTCTTGTAAACAACGCCGGTATCAACATCAGGAAGAACATTGAAGAAATGCCGGCCGAGTCGTTCGATGCCATGATGGCGGTCAATGTCAAGGGACCGTTTCTCGGCATCAAGCACGCGCTGCCCATCATGCGGGCGGGTGGCGGCGGTGTCATTCTCAACATGTCGTCTGTATGCGGCCTGGTGGGTCACAAATTTACCAACGAAACTTACACCACCACCAAGGGCGCACTCACGTTGCTCTCGAAATCGATCGCAGTGCGTTACGGCAAAGACAATATTCGCTGCAACTCTATCCATCCCAGTACGGTGGAAACGGCCTTTGTGCAGACCATGTTCAAAGACCCGGAGCGCAAGGCAGAGAGACTCGGTGAAGTTCCGCTGGGGCGGCTCGCCAGCACAAAGGATGTGGCTAATTCGCTGGTGTTTCTCGCTAGTGATGAAGCCTCGTTCATCAATGGAGCAGCGATTCCGGTTGATGGCGGTGTTACGGCAGATTAGATCCTGTCCCAGACCAGCACCGGACGCGGCGTGCGCTTTTGCGCACGCCGTTTCTTTTGCGGGGTGCCTGATGCCGTAAAATGGCTCAGCTACGCGGAGTCTTGGCTGCACTCAAGATTCGCGTCATCGCGTTTCCCCGGAGTCTACATTGCCCCAGACTGATAGCGCTGTGGGAGCGCCTGTGAATTCCCCGCGACAGGTGCTCGTCGCCAGCCTCATCGGCACCAGCATCGAGTTTTTTGACTTTTACATCTACGCCACGGCGGCGGTTCTCGTCTTTCCCGGGCTTTTCTTTCCCTCCTCCGATCCGACCTCCGCAAAGCTCGCGTCACTTGCCACTTTCGGCGTGGCTTTCATCGCGCGCCCCATCGGTTCAGCTCTGTTCGGTCACTTTGGCGACCGCATCGGCCGCAAGGCCACGCTGGTTGTGGCGCTCGCAACCATGGGGCTTTCGACGGTTTCCATCGGATTGCTGCCGGGATATCGATCTATCGGCATTGCCGCTCCCATCCTGCTGGCACTTTGCCGATTCGGTCAAGGCATCGGTTTGGGAGGCGAATGGGGTGGAGCCGTTTTGCTGGCAATTGAAAATGCGCCGCCAAACAAGCGCGCCTGGTACGGCATGTTCCCGCAACTTGGCGCTCCCATCGGTTTCTTCCTTTCCGGCGGCGTCTTCTATCTGCTTTCCCTCTTTCTGACAGACGCACAATTTGTCTCGTTCGGATGGCGGCTGCCATTTCTCGCAAGCGCGGTTCTGGTTGCCGTTGGCTTTTATGTGCGGCTGACCATTTCTGAGACGCCTGTGTTCAAGAAGGCGCTTGAGAGCGGCAAGCAGGAAAAGGTGCCGCTTATCTCCGTGTTTCGCGATCACTCCAAGGCATTGTTTGCAGGGATGCTCCTGTGCCTGGCCACGTTTGTTCTTTTCTACCTGATGACCGTATTCGCGCTTTCGTGGGGAACGAGCGCGCTCGGATTCAGCCGTGACAAATTCCTGATGATGCAGCTTGCAGACATTTCGTTTTTTGCGCTCACCATCCCGATCTCGGCCATCATTGCGGAGCGCGGCCGCCGCTCCACGATGCTCTGGATTACCGGCGCAATCTTCCTCTTCGGTTTCGTGATGGGGCCGATATTCCAGGCGGGCACGTGGGGAGCGCTGGGCATGATGGCGCTTGGGCTCGCTCTCATGGGCCTGACTTATGGCCCGCTCGGGACTATCGTTTCAGAGCTCTTTCCCACATCGGTCCGCTATTCCGGAAGTTCGCTCGCGTTCAATTTTGCCGGGATCGTTGGTGCTTCGCTCGCGCCCTACATCGCCACCTGGCTGGCAAAAAATTGGGGACTCGCATACGTCGGCTATTACCTGTCACTCTCGGCAGTCTTCACGTTTGCGGGACTGCTCATGATTCGAGAGACGAGCGGCGCGGACCTGCACGGCCCGGCAAAATGACAACGCGGCTGGCTGCCGAGCGAAATGACGAAAGTGCCCTGCGCGAACCTGAACGCTAAGAAGGAAACAGCGAGCCGGAGATGGCTGCAAACTGGGCGACCCGTGTGCGCCTGCGTGGCAGCGGGGCCGCGGGAGCGCCGAGCAATCCCATAATCTCGCGCAGTTCAGCGCGTGCATGACCAATTGTCGCGGAAACCGAGTCACGCATTGTTGCTGGGTCAGCATTTGACGCAGCAAGCTTGAGTTGTGGATCGCGGCGGCGGTGCGTCTGATCCAATGCCTGGCGAGCACCCGAGATGGTGTAGCCCTCGCCGTGAACCAGCCGCTTGATGTCCAGCACCATTTCTACATCGCGACGGCGATAAAGCCGTTGACCGGTACCGCTTTTATTGGGTTTCAGTTGCGGAAACTGCGACTCCCAGAAACGCAAGACATACGTTTCCACCTCGCAGATCTTCGCTACATCGCCGATCTTGAAGTAGAGACGATCCGGGATCGAGGGTGTTTCTGGGGCGCGCTTTCGGTGCAACTGAGTAGCCATAGCAGAGTGGGAAGAATGCGCGGCGACCATGCGCAACCTGTTTCCACCTGAAGTATAGGTCTGGGTAACTGGTTTGTAACTCCGAAACGAGTGCCTGAACCAATTTAGCTAACCCTTTTCTGTGTAAAAGACGGCCAAATTCGCCGCTTTGGCATGCCAATTTATTTGGCTTCAGTTTTCGGAACTTACCCGGTCATCGATCAGTGGTTCGCGCGCGGGCGATCCGTGAGGCGCTGCGCGGAGGTACTCTTTCGGCCAAGTGGCCGCATCTTCCAACTTTGCGGCAGCATGCACTGCCCAGTAAGGATCACGGAGCATCTCACGCGCCAGCAATACAACGTCAGCTTCTCCATTAGAGATGATGGCGTCGGCCTGGCCCGCTTCGGTAATCATGCCGACTGCGGCTGTGGGAATGCCGGCTTCTTTGCGAATGCGCGCTGCAAACGGAACCTGATAGTTCGGGCCCACGGGGACGCGTGCGCCGGGAACATTGCCGCCGGAAGATACGTCGACCAAGTCTACTCCGTGCTCGCGGAACAGCCGCGACAATGCAACGGATTCATCCGGAGTCCAGCCGCCTTCCATCCAATCGGTGGCGGAGATACGCACAAACACCGGCAGATCCTGCGGCCACTCAGCACGCACGGCATCGACAATCTGCATGGCCAGACGGGTGCGATTCTCAAAGCTCCCGCCATACGCATCCTGACGCTGGTTTGAAAGCGGCGAAAGGAACTCGTGAATCAAATATCCGTGCGCCGCGTGAATCTCAACAATATCGAATCCGGCCTTCAGCGCACGCAGAGCCGCCTGGCGAAACGCCTCCACCACCGCGTCGATGCCGCTTTGATCGAGCGCGCGTGGAACTGCGTATTGCGGCGAGAAGGCCAATGCGCTCGGCGCGACCGGAACCCAGCCCCCTTCTTCGACCGGTACAAGACGCTCGCCCGCCCATGGCGTCCCCATGCTTGCCTTGCGGCCGGCGTGAGCAAGTTGAATGCCCGTGCGTGCGCCCTGCGAGTGTATGAAGCGAGTGATGTGCTTCAGGCATGTAATGTGCTCATCTTTCCAGATACCGAGATCGCCCGGCGTAATGCGCCCTTCGGCCAGCACCGCGGATGCCTCAACCATCACCAGTCCAGCGCCGCCCTGCGCGCGGCTTCCCAGATGAACGAGTTGCCAGTCGTTCGAAAATCCGTCCTCATAGCAGTATTGGCACATAGGCGAAACGCCAATGCGGTTTACCAGTTCAACAGAACGAAGGCGAAAAGGCGAAAACAAAGGATGAGTCATATGTATTTCATTATCCTTGCTGCGAAGATCGGATGAGGTGGCTCTCTGATGAGATGCGCGAAGCGGCAATCGGATGCAAACGGATCATCGACACAATTCGCAAAGAACCAGAGAACGTTCTCCGCGTATCGAATAGGATCTGGCAATCAGGGCTTTTTCAACACGGCGGTGCTTCGTTCATCGTTCATAATGGTGCTCTGCAGCTTGCGGAAATTTGATGCTTCGCCGGCAGAAATCTCAACATCTTTTATCACGAATTCCCGTTCGTAATGCAGCAGGTTTCCCTTAACAAATACTGAGGACTTGTAGCTGGCAAAATCGAAATTCACATCGACTGGATCGGGGGTTTCGTCTACTACGTACCCGGCCGGGATTGCTATGTCAAAGCTGTCGCGGAAGTGGGCGGCATGTCCCAGTTCTATGGCGTACGTGCGCGGTTTGCCTTGCATGATGTCCGTCATCGTGCGTACATGACTTCCCAGCACGCGCGGACGCACTAGCAGCAGCGCACCCGCAGTATGGGCATAGTTTGAGTCGCTTACATGCAGATCCAGCTTCAGCGGCTTGGTCAAATCATCGGTCTGCGCGAATTTGAACCCCTTGAATTTGAGGTTGGTAAGATCTTTTCCAAGGCGGTCTTCAAGAGCGTCGTGGATCTCTTTCGAATCGCTTTCTTTAATGAACATGCGCTCGCTCATGGCATCGTCGCCAATGAAGGTTTCCGAAATATCTCCGGTGAGCGAGCCGTCTGGAGCGAGAGTAAAGCTGCCTTTGCGGACACGCCCGGCCGCCTCAGGAGAAAGAACGGGCATCTGCAGCACCTGGCTGTCTGCTCCGTTTGCGATGTTGCCCCAGGCTCCTTGCAATTGCGCGCGAATCAAGCCGACCGGCGTCTCTTCATCGGTCGGATCAAAAATCAGAAGCGTCTTTCCGTTCACCGCTTTCACACGCGCCATCAATTGCGGATCGTCTTCGCCGTCGGGCAACTCGATCGCGGTGATCATGTGATTTCCGTAGAGCGATGGCGCAGCAGGGTCGATGATGCCGCGCCGGCTGTCGACGTGGAAATAGTAGCCACGAATTCCCGCGGCCTGCAGCATGGCGATCAGCAACGTGGTTTTATCTTTGCAGTCGCCATAGCGGTTGCGAAATATGTCACCGGCGTAATGCGCCTGCCAGCCGCCGATTCCTCGCATGACCACGAAATAGCGGACGTTTTTCTGAATGTACGTCGTGATGCGGCTCAGCTTGGTATACAAGTCTGGAGCACCCGCAATCAGCTGCTGAGTCTTGGCTGTAATTTCCGGGGTGGGATCGGCGCGATGCTGCTCCAACTGCTGCTGCCACAAGCCGAGTGCGCGCCACTGGTTGTCAGCGCCTTTCACCGCTGCATCTCCCCATTTGATTGACATGCGCGCGGCCAGCGCTCCCCATGGTGGCGCGCCGTTAACATCCTCTAAATCGAGCGCCGGCATATCTTTGATTTCCCAGCGCAGATGATTGTTCCCCGTCTCGATGGGTTTTACCGGATGATACTTGCGCCACGACTCTGCGTAATGCCCTCCGGGCGGCAGTGCAAGTTCAAGAGCTTCCTGCACAATCGGAATTGAGCTCTGAATGTTCCACTCTTCTTCGTTCATGTAAGGGCGAAGATGTTTTTCCGTCTCGCACACAACCACCGAGCCCGGATCACTTGCCGGAGGCTTTACGACTCGAAAGCGCTCAGTAAACTGCATGACTGCGCCGGTGTAGGCGCCACGATCTGTAAAGTCAGACTGCATTGCCTGGAACTGCTTGCCCTCGCTAGTCAGCGTCCAGGAACGGAAGTAGTTCAGCTTCTCGTCAACGTCGTAATCGACGGCGCACTGTGCGTACTGTCGGCCTTGCTGCTTCAAGATGCGGACGGCACTTCGTTCGCGTTCCACCGCGTGATTCTGTTCATCGAGAGTTATTACGTACTCATCGAACAGCATCACTGCTTTCGCATCGCGAGCCGCTTTCGGGGTTGGTATTTTGGCGGCATCGAGCGCCCATTGCGGCACCGGCTCCATTTTATTTTTGGCAAAAGCTTCGGGCGTTATCGCCGAAAACAGAAGTGCAGCGGCAATGGCCGCCGAAATCATCACTCGCGGATTCGTCGCCCGGTTGCTCATCAGTTTCCCCTTGCGAGCTGTTCAGGCGCTGTCGAGATTTTCAGCACAAGCTGCTGTTCGTCGGCAGTTGCAACATTCTGATAGAAGCGCCGCAGATCCTGATATTCCTGCGGCTTCGCGAGTGTGAATGCCGTTACAATTTGCCGAGTCACAGTCAGGGTCTCCGGCCGGGTCGTCGTTTTAAAGCCATAAATTGCATGGCCCTGCCACGGAACTTGCGAGTCCTCCGGCGCTCCCTCCACTGCCATTCCTTCGGGAAGATGGTACGAAACGCTCTCATCCACGCGCTCCGGGTAACCCATATCCACGGATTCGTGCCGTTTCTCCGTGCTCACGAAAGAAGTGTGCTGCCGCGACTCGAAGAATGCAGCGGGCAGCAACAGGCGCTTCGATGTCGAGGTGCCAACAGTGCCTTTCAAACTAATTACCGCCATCAAGATCGCGTTGGGATCGCTCAGTCCGAGGAAGTGATCAACATGCGCCTCCACTCCGTCGGGCACAATCGCCTCAAGCGACTTGTCGTATTCCTTCTTCAGCTCCGCTTCATCAATCCGCAGCGCCCTCTGTCGCCACTTAAGTGCCCGCTGGCCCGTCATCATGATTCGGAGGGACCCCGTTATGTGGCCGCGAACGTCGATGGCAATGCTCGCGTCTCGTTTGGTCGCGTTATCCGAATAGGCTTGCGGAGGCGTCACCGCGTATCCAGGCCCTTCTGCGCTTTGCCGCACCCCGCCGGCTCCTGAATGTCTCCAGCTCACTGCTCCGAATGGACACATCTTTTCACCCGGATCGACCAGCACGGGCTTGCCATCAATGGAGAGCAGCACCAGAGTGTCGTCGAGTTGATCTAGATTCATGTACGAAGGATCGAAGATTCCGCGGCTGCGGGAGACAACCTTCATTGCATATGCGGTCAAGCCGGCAGACCTCGCCATGGCCAGGTACAGCATGGCAATCTCCTCGCTGTCACCACTTTTTTGGTTCCAGCTATCTTCGGCGTGCCTGGCTTCTTTTAATTTCAGCTGCTTTAACTCCGAGCCGCTCTTCCTGCGCGAGTAATCGGTATTATCGAGAGCCTGCACCGCAGCATAAAGCTTCCGCGCCTTATCTTCTTCCGTGTCGGCGGGAGCAATGAGCCCAGCCACGGCCTCGCGAATGGTCTTTGATTGCTCAGCAAATTTATCAACGTCCTTCGACCATTGCGTGGCTTCAGTCGCCCAGAAATCGCCTGCGTTTGCAGCAGATTTGTAATAGAAGGAGACTTTGTAGAGAAAGCTGTCGATCGGAGGCATGTAGTCTTCATCCGGAATCGGCGGTACGTCCGTGACATCTACGCTGAAATATCCGCCTGCGTTCAACTCCAGTTTCTTGCCTTCGGGTAAATTCGCCCACCAGATCAGCGAGTTCACTCTCCTTCCCCGGCCGTCCAACATGTACATGCTGGTAGGCCCGTGAGCGCCCGGCATGAACTCCTTGAATGGCGTGAACTGGTAATGAGCGGTGTGGACGAAATATGACCTCTGAATCTCCCACTCAGGCGATGAGTAGTATTCCCCGTGGTCGATCTGATAGCGATATTCCAGAATGCTGCCGACTTCAACGCTGGGCAGGTTAAACACCTTTCGCCCAACCTCCTGGTCTCCCTTTTTTGAGACGAGCAGATCGTCGGGCTTGCCCACCAGCGGAATGATCTGGCCGTCCGCGTGGATGGTGCGGCCGGCCACATCGGTAACTTTGAAGCCGCCGCGGAGATATGGCACTTCTACGGTGGCCAGGTCTTTGCCCTTTTCGGTCAGTACCTTGATGCGCGCGTAAAAGGTTTCGTAGTGCAACGGATCGTTGGAGATTTCTTCAATGTTGAGGTAAACCGCATCTGCCCCTGGCGCTTTAGGATCTGAAGTCATCTTCAGTTCATCAGCCGTCGGCTGTTTGAATTGCGTCTGGCTCGACGCACATATAGAAATGGACAGCACAATAGCTGACAGGGAGAGAACCAGGCTGAAACGCATCTAGATATTTCCTAAATATGAGACCAGTTTACTCCGGAAATCAGGAAATCCTGAGCAGGTTTTAGGCAAAGATCACACCAAAGTTCCAGAATGCGAATCGGGACTTAAGCGTTCGCGGGGCGCGAATGGCTATTTGTATGAGGACCCGGGACAGAAACTGGTCGGCGACGAATCCTAGCTTTTGGTGCCTTCAAGGAGTGTGTTTACAAGGGCGAGTGGCAGCCCTACGACATTGAAGTAGCAGCCCTCAACACGTGGAATCCATCGCGCTGCAAGCCCCTGGATGCCGTAGGCACCCGCCTTGTCCATTGGCTCGCCAGTCGCGACATAAGCGGCAATCTCCTCATCCGTCATGGTGAGAAACCGAACTGCTGTGACCTCCGCGGCTACTTCAGTTGCGTTTGCACTAACCACCGCCACTCCGGTAACGACGTGATGCGAGCGGCCTGAAAGCATGCGCAACATGCGGGCTGCATCGGCGCCGTCTTCGGGCTTGCCAAGAATGTGGTTGTCCAGCGTAACGGTGGTGTCCGCCCCAAGTACAACAATCGACTTGTCTGCGCTTCCATTGCCGCTGAGCTGGCGAAACACTGCCTCCGCCTTTTCGCGCGCCAGCCGCGTCACATACGCAATCGGATCTTCGCCTTCGCGAGGATCCTCAGGAATGTGTGCAGGCATTACCTGAAACGAGTAGCCCACCTGAGTAAGCAGCTCCCGTCGCCGTGGAGAGGCTGAAGCAAGAACCAGCATATTGAGATTATGGCAGGCGCTGCAGCCGCCCAGCTCAGACGTTTAGACTCAAAGAGAGGCTTGCGCCCTCACCCCCGCGCCGCCCCAGACAAGGTTCAAATGCATCTCAACTTCGATTTTTCAGCAGTCCAGATTTTATGGACGCTGACCTTTGCAGCCGTCCTCGTTCTGCTCGTTGTTCTGCTCGGTCGAGACCGCGCCCGCTTTTATCCCTGGTTCACAGCGAGCATTACGCTAATCGGTCTGCGCCTGCTGTCAAGCCGACTGCTTTATGGTCGCGTTGCTCCCATTCCCATGAACGAGATCTTTCTCACTCTCGCGCTCATCGCCGGAATAGTAAGCCTGCTTGTGCTTGTGGAACTGGCCCGACGCGCATTCATTGGGGCATCGCGGCGCGCTTGGATTATCGGCACGCTGATCCTGCTTGCGGCCTCCGGCGCGGTTTTGGCGTTTTGGGGCGCGTGGCCAGCTTGGAAGACGCTCACCATCGACTCGGTTATTGCCGGACTTCGTCTGGAACAGCTCATCACCCAAAAGCTCGATCTCCTTGTAGATATGCTCTCCATCGGTCTCGGCCTGCTCATTGTCATCTTTGGCAGGCGCTTCGCAGCCGGATTCCGCAGCCACACACAACAGATCATCATCGGCCTTTCGACTGCCGCACTTGCTCAAACGGCTGTGCGCGCCATCTGGCAAGTGATTGCCAGTCACGCCGCACCAACCAGCCAGGCGGAATACCAACGAATCCTCGGCTTGCAGGCAAAGCTCTACAATGCCAGCAGCGTCATCTTTGTGCTCGCATTGATCTGGTGGATCGTATGCCTATGGATCAATGAGCCCGGCACGGGAACAGCGGCAGCCGCTCAATCGACCTTAACGGAAGAAACGATCATCGCTCCCAACCCAAGCCTGGAGAATCAAGGCGAATAACGAATCAAACGACAAAGCCCGCATCGGAAAATTCCGCGGGCTTTTCTAAATCTGTGCTTGCTGAGTTTAGCGTCTGATCGACTTTAGATGTGGCAAGATGCCATTCCGCGCTTTTCAAGGTAGCGCTGGTGGTATTCCTCCGCGCGCCAGAAAGTCTGCGCCGGCTCAACCTTGGTCACGATGCGCTTCGGCTTGTATCTGCCCTCTGCGGTGAGCTGCTCGATTTTCGCAATTGCCTGCGCCTGCTGTTCCGGCGAATGATAGAAAATGGCCGAGCGATACTGTGTTCCCCAATCGGGACCCTGCCGGTTCAGAGTCGTGGGATCGTGAAGCGAAAAGAAAAGGTCAAGAAGTCTTTCGTAACTAAGCTTCTCGTTATCGAATTCGAGCTCAACCACTTCTGCATGCCCGGTCTGATCGGTACACACGTCTTTATAAGTTGGGCGATCCATCGCGCCACCCTCATATCCAACGGCAGTCGCCGTCACGCCTGGAGTGGCGGCAAACGCCACTTCCACTCCCCAGAAACATCCTGCTCCAAATGTCGCCTTTTCCAAGCTCATACTCATTTTGATGCGTAGCATATGACTGAGGTAACAGTTTTCGCGGCGTGCGAGCGCCATGTCACTGCTGGCTTAGAACTTCAATCATGCGACGCGCCTTGGCGCCGACTTCATTACCGCTGGCGCCCGGCTGGTAAATGGATGACCCAACGCCGTAACCATCGGCACCCGCTTGACGCCATGCAGGCAAGCTTTCCGCATCGACTCCACCAACCGGAAGCAGCAGCGTCCCTTTTGGCAGAATCGCTCGCAACGAGGTCATCATGCGTACTCCCAGCACATCTGCCGGAAAGAGCTTCAAAGCGTCCGCGCCGGCATGCACCATGTGAACCGCTTCGGTGGCGGTTCCTACACCTGGAATTGAAATCATTTTGTGCAGCTTCGCTTCATGCACAATCGCGGCGTCTGCGCACGGACATACGACAAGCTTTGCGCCGGCTTCTCTTACCTGCGCCACTTCCACCGCACGCGTTACCGTGCCCGCACCGATCAGCATTTTGCTTCCGTACAAATCGGTCGCGAGCCGAATGCTCTTTGTCGGCTCTGGAGAATTAAGCGGAATTTCGGCAATGGCCACACCCGCTGCCAGTAGGCCGCCGAACACGTCCTCAACTTCATGCGGCTTGATGCCCCGCAGAATCGCGATCAAAGGGCATTTGCACAACCACTCGCGAATTACCATGAAAGGCTCCCTGCAATGCGCAGCAATCCTCTGAGCGCCGCGCCCTCTGGCTCTATTGTGGAATTCACGCCATATTGTTGCAACGCTTTCTGGTAGAGGGCGCACAACGCGGAGTCGCCGATCAGGTGCACATCGTCGTCCTTGCGCACCATACCGCGCACCTCGCTCCCGATCAGCAATCCGGAAAGATAGGAAGATGCTGAGGTGTCGCTCATTTTGCCCGTCAGCACAAGTGTCCGCACCCCAAATAACAGATGCCCCAACTCGCCGCCCTTTGCGGCACGCTCCACGCCGAGGAGAAACGCGCTTTCATCGTCGGGCTCATGCTGCGTGCACGAGCGCAGAATGGTGCTCTGCCTGATTGCGTTGAAAAGATCGCCGGTCATCGAAGTTGAGAACGAGCCGATTCTGCCAGTCTCCATGCGAACCCATTTGGTATGCGTGCCTGGGAGACAGAAATGCGCGTTGCCCCCGACGTCAGTTGCACAACCGAGTATCTCGGTCTCCTCACCGCGCATCACGTCCGGCACGCCACTCAAATCTGTCCCGATCAATCCCGGCACAATGCGCGCATCCATTCCATCCACATCGAGTTTAATAACGCCGTGCACAATCTCTTCAAAGCTCGCCGGCACCTGCCGATACGGAGCCTCTTTCCAGCCGCGACGCGCGCCCACCATGCCGCACATCAGAACGCGGGTGTCTCCCATATCGATCCATTCCAGAACCTCCGCCACGAGTGCATCCTGAAAGCCACCTGCGGGTACGGATATTGCGCCGCGGCCAGATGACTTTTCTCCTTGGACATTTCCCTGCGCGTCCAGCTTGTATGCGCGGAAATTCGAAGTCCCCCAATCGACTGCAATCATCCGTTGCTCCTATTCCGGAATACGTTCGATCTTTCCAACCAGGAACACAAAGGAACAGATCCCCATGACACTCAACAGCGACATGAAGTACATGGGACGAGAGAAGCTGTTCCCTTTTACCAGCAGCCCAATCATCATCGGCACAATGAACGCCGCGCAGTTAGAAATGAAATTAAACATCCCGCCCGTAAGCCCGATGAGCCGCTCCGGAGCGACCGTGGAAACCAGCGACCACGCGATACAGGCAGAACCGGTACCAAAGAATGAGCAGGTCATGCATGCGATGACGAGACGCGGGTCGTCGAACCAGTTTGCCACAAAAATAGTGCTTGCTAACACCAGCCCGGTCACAATAGGAATTTTTCTCGCCAGCGTAACGCCCAGGCCGCGACGAAGCAGCCAGTCTGAAATTATGCCGCTGGTAAGTACGCCGACAAAGGCCGCAAGAAATGGCAACGAGGCCAGCGCACCAGCCTTGGCAAGTTCAATGTGCTTGTAGCGCACCAGGTAAGTGGGAAACCATGTAAGAAAGAACCATTGCACAGAAACAACCCCGAATTGGCCGAGGTACAGTCCCCACAGCTTGCGCTTACTTAGAACAAAGGCGAGGTCCTTCCATAACGTGCCCGTTCTCAATTTCGATTCGTCGAGCTTCCTGCTCAACTCCGGAATACCGCCGCCTTCTTCAATCAGCCGCAGTTCTGCCGGGTTCACTCCGCGTGCATGGTTTGGATCGCGATACAGGAGCCACCAAAAAATTGCCCACACCACGCCAACCGCGCCTGTCGCCTGAAAGATGAATCGCCAGCCATAGCGTGCTTCAAGCCACGCCAGCACGGGAGTAAGAAATGCCAGCCCTACAAATTGTCCTGATGTGTAGAATCCAATGGCACTGGCGCGTTCACGTTCAGGAAACCATGTGGTCACAATCCGATTATTGATTGGGTAAGCCGGAGCTTCCATGGCACCCACCGCCACCCTCAACGCGATGAGTGCGAGAAAGGTGCCAACGAGACCCATGATGAACGTGGCCAGTGACCACAACGCCAAGGCAACCGCGAACAGAATGCGCGGGTTTACACGATCTACAAGGCGGCTGGCCGGAACCTGGAACAGTGCGTAGGTCCATCCAAACGCCGCCAGAATAGTGCCAAGCATCACTGGCGTGAGGTGCAGATCCTGAGTGAGCCTGGGAGCAACGATGGAGAGATTGCTGCGGTCAAGATAGTTGATGACCACGCAGACGAACAGCATCCACATGACTCTGAAGCGTCGCCGCGTAGGCTTCTCTTCGCTGCCAATCGCTTCAGATCCTGAAAGGCCGCCGGGCCGTGTTTGGCTCACCACCGCGCCACTCTCCGATTATTCGTCCTTCTTCTCGTTCCGGGGCCTTACCTTGAACCAGATCGGTGTGCCTTTGAATCCAAACGCCTCGCGAATCTGGTTTTCAAGAAATCGTTCAAATGCAAAATGCAACTTTACGTCGCGATCGGTGAACAGCACAAATGTTGGCGGAGCCACCGCTGCCTGCGTCATGTAAAAGATTCGCACCCGCTTCGCCATTGGTACAGGCGCGCGTTGAAAATCAATCTTGTCAAGGAATCGGTTCATCTGTCCCGTGGTTACGCGCTTGCGCCGTTCCGCCGCGACTGCCAACACTTCGTGCAGTACGCGAGCCATCCCCTTGCTGTTTTTTTGCGTAGCTTCCAGTGCCGAAACAAAGATTACAGACGCGTAGCTCAGGTATTTCAATGCAGAACGCAATTGCCGCTCAAAAATCTCCCGGTCGGCAGGCGGTTTTCCGTCTGTGCGGCCCGTCGTTACCGCATCCCATTTGTTCACCACGATAATGACGCTGCGGCCGCTCTCATGCGCGTATCCGCCAATGGTGGCATCGGCCGCCGTCACACCTTCGGTTGCGTCGATCACCAGCAGCGCAACATCGGCTGCCTCCAAGTGGCGCCGCGCCATCACCACGCTCAGCTTTTCTGCCATGAGGTGCGTTTTGCCTTTGCGCCGAATACCAGCGGTATCCACAAAGCGCAGCGCATGTCCTTCGAACTCCACCACCTCATCCACTGCATCGCGCGTTGTTCCCGCAATCGGCGAGACAATGGCGCGCGATGTTCCCGTCAGCGCATTCAGCATGGTCGATTTGCCGACGTTGGGCCGGCCGATGATTGCTACCGACGTTTCGTGCTGTTCAAACTCGCCATGCGTGCGATGCTTGAACTCCTCATCCTCAGCACCAGGTTCGAGCGGGCCGCCTTCATCGATTTCGTGCTCAATCGCGGCCTCGTCCTCTGCCTCCACGCCCGTTGGTGGAATCGAAGCAGCGATGGCCTCCAAAAGATCGCCGATACCAAGCCCATGCTCTGAGCTGATTGGAAACACATCGCGGAGCCCCAGGCGGCGAAAGTTCTCCGCCTCGAGCGCCATGGCCTCGCCTTCGACCTTGTTTACCGCCAGAAATACCGGCTTGTTGCCGCGGATCAGCAGCTTTACCAGATCGTAATCCGGGCTCGCCAGTTCTGTGCGCGCATCCACTACCAGCACCAGCGCGTCGGCTTCTTGCAACGCCACTTTTGCCTGGTTGTAGATTTCGGTCGGAATCAGTTCGGGATCGTCGGGCACAATGCCGCCGGTGTCCACCAGCCTGAAGCGACGTCCGCCCCATTCAAATTCGCCATAGATGCGGTCGCGCGTAATGCCAGGCTCGTCTCCCACAATTGAGCGGCGGCTCCGCGTGAGCCGATTGAACAGCGTCGATTTGCCCACGTTGGGCCGGCCCACAATGGCAACCAGGGGCAAGCCTTCCGAGCCAGGCCTGCTCGGCACAACTGATCTGCGATACGTCGGCAAAACTCGTCTCCACAATGGCTTGCCGAAGGTGCGGCAGCCTCTGGCCCGAAAACAGCCTCTCTCCATTCTAAGTTGAGCGCCTGCCTGTTCCTGTCCTGCGCGCTTTTTCCATCGCTCGCACCAGTAGCCGTGTACACTACGAAGCACTGAATTCGAGGAGGCTTCCCGTGCCCAAATATGTCATTGAGCGTGAAATTCCGGGCGCCTACTCACTATGCCCCGCCGAGCTTCAGGCAATCTCGCAGCCCTGTGGCGTCCTCAGCAATCTCGGCCCCTCTATCCAGTGGGTGCATAGCTACGTCACCGCCGACAAGATGTACTGCCTCTACATAGCTCCAAACGAGGAACTTATCCGCGAACATGCCGCCCATGACGGTTTTCCCGCGAACCGCATTTCGCAGGTGACTACAACCATTGATCCGACCACGGCCGATGCCTGAAATTTCCCTAGCTCGTCTCGTTAATGCAGGAGCCGCGGCACGGATCCTCGCGCTTCTCTATCATGGAGCCAGGAACCGATCTCTTCGCTCCCGGCCTTCATGTCGTCTTCCGCCGCTCCAACCCGCACCCTGCCCACCCTGCACGAATTCTTTTCTCCGGGCGGCATTCTTGCGCGTTCACCGCTGCCGTACGAATACCGACCCGGTCAGCTTGAGATGGCCAAGGCCGTTGAACGCGCACTGAGCGAGCGCCGCCATCTTATCGTTGAAGCCGGAACGGGCACTGGCAAGACTCTCGCCTACCTGCTGCCCGCCCTCCGGACTGGTCAACGGGTCATCATATCCACGGGCACGAAAGCCCTGCAGGATCAGCTTTTCTTTCGCGACATTCCGTTCCTCGAAACTCTGCTGGGTGACCTGCGCGTTTGCTATATGAAAGGCCGCGCCAACTACCTCTGCCGGCACAAGCTCACTGCGTTGCGGGATCAGCCGATCCTGTCCGGCCTGGAAGAAATCGATCAATACAAGCAGATCGCCGACTGGGAACGGACCACCGAAACGGGCGATCGCGCGGAGCTTTCCGGCATGCCTGAGTCGAGCGCCTTGTGGCAAAAGCTCGACGCCCGCTCCGAAGCCTGCCTTGGCACTACCTGTCCCGACTACCGGCGCTGCTTCATCACGGAAATGCGACGCCGCGCGTTCGAGTCGGACATCATTATCGTCAACCACCATCTCTTCTTTGCCGATCTCTCGGTGAAACAGGAGGCATCCGCGGCAGCCGATGCAGGCATTCTGCCGGAAGCCGCAGCCGTCATTTTCGACGAGGCACACGAACTCGAAGAGGTCGCGTCGAGCTACTTCGGACTTTCGGTTTCGAATCTGCGCTTTGAAGACCTGGCCCGCGATATCGACACGCTCCTGCGCGGCAAGCAGGGAGCTGACCGGCTGCCCGCCGCTACCCAGCAATTGCGCGAGCGCGCCCGACTTTTCTTCGCCGCCTTGCCCATTACTGTTGACGGCCGCCATCCCTTCACCGAACGCGAGCAGTTCCTGGAATCATCGGGCGATATGTACCTGGCGGTGCGCAACACGCTTCAGGTTCTCGAGTCGGAAATTGACGGCCTCTCCGGTATTGACGAAGCACCGGGCCTTAGGAAACGGGTTTCGCGCCTTCGCTCAGAACTCGAGTTTCTGCTCGAATCAAACTCAAGCAACATGGTGTATTGGATGGAGCGCCGCGTTTCCGGCAACTCTTCGTCCGCACAAAGGTCCGCACTGCGCAGCGCACAAAGCCGGCACACGTTTCTGCAAGCCACGCCCATTGACGTTTCAGAATTGCTGCGCGAGCAGGTATTCGAGCAAATCCCGACGGTTGTACTTACGTCAGCGACTCTCACGGTGCAAGGTGGATTCCAGCATCTGCGCCGGCGGCTCGGCTTGTCAGAAGCGCGCGAACTGGTAGTTCCATCGCATTTCCGATACGGCGAGCAGGCTTTGCTTTATCTTCCGCCCAACATGCCCGATCCCCGCGAACCCGATTTTCAAGAGGCTGCTGCGCGCTGTATTCAACGCGTGCTTGATCTCTCGCGTGGCCGCGCCTTCTGTCTGTTTACCAGCTACACGCAGATGCGGGCACTTTATGAGCGCTTGCTGCCGGTTCTGGATTTTCCGATCCTTCTGCATGGCACGGCTCCGCGCAAAGCGCTGCTTGAAGAATTCCGCTCCACGCCCAACGCGGTCCTGTTTGGCACGGCAAGCTTTTGGCAGGGTGTAGACGTACAAGGCGAGGCACTCAGCTGTGTCATTATCGACCGCTTGCCGTTCTCTGTCCCCAGCGATCCCATAGTTCAGGCGCGCATGAAAGCAATTGAAGAATCTGGGGGCCGGCCGTTCTTCGATTACCAGGTTCCAGAAGCGGTTCTCACGCTGAAGCAGGGATTCGGCCGCCTGATTCGCTCGCTTGAGGACCGCGGTGTGCTCGTGCTGCTCGATCCGCGCATCACGCGCCAACGCTATGGCCAAACCTTTCTGCAGAGTCTCCCGCCCTACCGTATGACCAACACCATCACCGATGTGGAAGACTTCTTCAACAAAGAAGAACGCTAGTAGCGTCTGTAACAAGGCGGCCTTCTGACCCGTGATTGCAGAACAGATTTTTCGTAAGTACGTGTGGCAACGCGCGCACCAATATATGTGTCCAATGGAGAATAACGGAAGAGAAATCTTCCAAAGGAGAGAGTAGCCTATGGCCACTTAAGAGAATTGGAAACAAGACTCTGAATTGGCAAAAAGGAAACTCATGCTACACCAAGCGAATTCGGAGAGCGTGAGCGAAACGAGAGCTTAGCTCAAGTGACCTCATGTTTCGAACAATTCGCAAGGTTGTGATTCAGAGCTGAAACTGAATCTCCAAAACTAAACAGAAAACGTGGGGGTGGAACTCATATAGAGATCCATCCCCCGTTTTTCATGCGCGCTTAGGAGTTTTTGATGCGCGCTCAGGGCGTTGTCACGGAGAACGACCTCACCTTCACTGCACCACCCAGTTCCTTCGTCGCGTAGTTGAAGATCGCATAGCGATTGCCCATGAAGAACATCCACTGATTATTCAATGTGTACGGCGTTCCAATCGATTTAAAGTTGTGTCCATCCGTGCTGTAAGAGAAGTTCGCTTTACGGTCAGAACCCGGACGAATATCTGCCGACGCACGCAGCCAAATCTGTTTGCCCGTGAACGGCGCGCTTTCCACTTCGGTTCCCTTGCTGGCTGTCACCCATCCGCGGCCGAGCGCGAGGCCGTTCTCCATGACGACTTTGGTTGTGCCACCCTCACGTTTGACTCCAACCCATGCTGAAGCCTGCTTGAAGATGGCCAGCCCAGCGCGATCGCCCTCCTTCATCTTGGAAATATCTATCAGGATTGTGGCCGTGGACTCCGGCCCAGGAATGCGGTGCGTAAGAGTATTTCTCGCCGCATAAAGGTCGTCAGTTACTGTGGCCGTTTGCAGGTTTAGACCGCCGCCGAGCGTCCACTTCGCGTCATCGGGATTGTGGTTCCACTCCCACTCCGGCTCCAGCGTTTTTCCTTTGAATGTGTCTGTGGCTGGATAAGGCTTCAGGGGATGCGGCGGCAGCGGATAGGGATACGAAACGCCCCATTTGCCGTCGACCAGCACAAGCTCCGGCCAGCCGTCTGCGTTCCACTTCAGCGGAGCAAGCACAGGAACCCGACCGCCCGGATACGCATCCACAAAAGCCATGTAGTACCAGTCTCCCTTCTGCGTCTGCACAATGCCGCCCTGGTGCGGCACTCCGCCGCCGGGAATCGGCGTCCCAAGATCGAGCAGAAGTTTGTGCATCGTGTACGGGCCAAACGGGCCGGTGGTGGACCGCAGCACGAACTCGCCATTCGCGGGCCGTGTCATAAAGATGTAGTAATTCCCGTTGATTTTGTAGAAGCGAGATCCTTCCAGCACTTTCACTTCAGGAGGCGTCTGGAACACCACCTGCGATTTCACTTCCTTTGTCCCGTCAGGTGAGAGTTGCGCCACATGCAGCGTGGTGTTTCCGTAGGACACATAGATGTTGTCGTCGTCATCAAACAGCAGGCCCGCGTCGTAGTAACAGTTGTCGATCGCCGCGTGCCGGTTCCAAGGACCTTCTGCCTTAGGCGCGGTGTAGATGTAAGTGGTCTTCGAACCCGGAATGCACCCGAGCCAGTAGAACGTGCTGTTGCTCTTGCGGTACTGCATGGACGAGGCCCACGTGCCCTTGTTGTAGGCATTGCCGCCGATCAAATCGTAAGTCGGCCCAAAATCGAGCTTCGGCAGAGAGTGTCCCACGTACTCCCAGTGCACCAGGTCGTAGGAACGCAGAATTGGCGCGCCCGGCGAGTAGGCCATGTTGGATGCCGAATAGTAGAAGGTATCACCCACGCGGATGATGTCGATGTCCGCCAGATCCTCCCACAAGACAGGGTTCTGAAAGTTAGCTGGTGACGTTGGCGCGGTAGCCTGCGCGCCCACCGAATTTGCAGTAAACGCAATAAATCCAGACAAAATGAATGACGAGCTGAAGAAAGCAGTTCGGAACCGAGTAATCAAAGACATGATGCCTCTGGCACACAGTCGTTCTGCCATGCGCGGTTTGATTACGCGCATTTCAAGAGCTGCTGTGGGATGTATTTAAGCACTTCAAGAATTCTAGCTGTCCGAATGCGGAGTTCGAAAAAACCATTCCCGTGCCCTGCCAGCCTTCGAAGCATGGGATAGGTTGGTGTAGAATGATTGAAGCTGATCATAATCGTTCAAACTCATTCACGTTGAGTCACGAAATGCAAACCTGAGGTATCTCAGCCGGAGAAACGAGCTAGACCATGTATACCGAAACTTTTACCCGCACCGATTCCGCTTCCGCCTTGCCCCCAGCCGACCCACGCATGTTTTCCACGCCTGAGGCCGAAGAGATAAAGAAAGAGATCTGTGCGGTCGGCCGGAAGTTGTGGCTGCGTCAGTTTGTGGACGGGAACGGCGGCAACATCTCCTACCGCATCGGTCCCAACGAGGTAATCTGCACGCCCACCCTGGTGAGCAAGTACGACCTCACACCCGACGATCTCTGCCTGGTCGATCTTGAAGGCCGCCAGGTTGCTGGAACCAAGGCCCGCACCAGCGAGATCTTCCTGCACCTTGAGATCTACAAAGCGGTGCCTGAGGCAAAGTCTGCTGTCCACTGCCACCCGCCGCATGCAACCGCCTATGCCATTACCGGTAAGGTTCCGCCCAACCTCATCATTCCGGAGTTTGAGGTTTTCGTCGGCAAGGTGGCGATCTCGCCCTACAAGACTCCCGGCACAGCCGAGTTCGCGCAAACCGTGCTGCCTTTTGTACGCGATCACAACACCATTCTGCTGGCCAATCACGGCATTGTCTGCTGGGCAGACACCGTTACGCACGCGGAGTGGTACGCCGAAGTACTTGAAACCTATTGCTGGACGTTGATGCTCGCCGGGCAGCTGAGTTCGCCGATCTCCTACTTCACCGAGCAGCAGGCCGCCGACCTGCTCGAAATGAAGAAGAAACTCGGCCTGCCCGACGCCCGGTTCGACTCTGCGGTTGCTGAGGAATGCCCGCCCGTCGAACAGCGAACGTCGGGGGCGGTTGCGGACAAACTTGCCAACATCGACGTTGAGGAGTTGGTCCGTACCATCACGAAGTCAGTACTTGAAGCGCTTGGTAGGAAGTAAGTGGCTCACCCGGAAACCGGCTTCGCCTTCTAACGATGAAAGCTGCTGAACGCCAAATTAGAATTCGCCAGATGCTTGACGGCCGGGACTTTGTTGACCTGGAGACTCTATGCCGCGAGCTGGATACATCGGAATCCAGCATTCGCCGCGATCTTGGTGTCCTAGAGCAGGATAAGCTGCTGCGCCGCGTTTTCGGCGGAGCAGTGTCAGTGCAAGCCACGCCCGCTCGTTCCTTCGACTATGGCGTTGAAAGCACGCGTCTCGGGGACGAGAAATCGCGCATTGCCCGCGTGGCGGCAAGCCTCATTGAGGACGGCCAGACCGTAATCCTGGATGGCGGATCCACTGTCGCCACAGTAGCGCGTGAGCTATCGAAACGGCCAATGCACATTATCACCAATTCGCTGCCTATCGCAGAGAGCCTGGAATCGGTGCGCAATGTCGAACTCACGTTGACCGGCGGCTATCTCGATCCGCGGCTGCGGGTGATGCTGGGCCCCTTCTGCGAGCAGATGCTGGGCGCCATCCGCGCGGATGCGCTCATCATGGGCATTGGCAGCATTACCCCATCGGGGTTCAGCAACAACAACACGCTGGTGGTTGGCTCGGAACAAAAGATGATTGAGGTCGCAGCCAAAATCATCGTCGTTGCCGATCACACCAAGTTCGGTCGAGGCGGCATGATCCCGGTTGCGTCGCTCGGCGCCGCAGACATTGTGGTCTCCGATACTGGATTGAAGGCGGAACACGCGGCGATGCTTCGCGACAGCGGCGTTGAACTCATCCTTGCCTGACAAACGCGCGCCCTCTCTGCAACTCCGAAT
>Ga0207667_10001148_pt1 | contig 33289 bp, 31 predicted proteins | sample KBSCornC52_FD_184301 | JGI IMG/M metagenome (GOLD analysis project Ga0207667, IMG submission 184301) | Corn rhizosphere microbial communities from Kellogg Biological Station, Michigan, USA - KBS Corn C5-2 (SPAdes) (version 2) | ecosystem: Host-associated > Plants > Roots > Rhizosphere > Soil ...
CTCTTCGTGTCTGGCCGCCGGACGCGGACCGCAGACCGCCAGCCTTCATTTTTTCTTCTCCGGCCTCTTCCATCCCTCGATTGTGACTTGGCGAGAGCGTGCCAACGTCAGCTTGCCTTCCGGGGTGTCCTTAGTAATGGTAGAACCCGCGCCCACGTTGGAATTCGGGCCTATTTTTACCGGCGCCACCAGCATGGAACCCGATCCGATGAACGCACCGTCGCCGATCTCGGTGCGCCATTTGTTGGCACCGTCGTAATTGACCGTGACGGTGCCTGCGCCCACGTTCACTTTGCGACCGATAACGGTATCGCCGATATAAGTCAGATGATTGGCTTTGCTACCGTAGCCGACATGGCTTTTTTTCACTTCGACGAAATTACCGATGTGAACCTCGTCGTCGAGACGCGCCTCAGGTCTGAGGCGAGCGAAGGGACCTACATTGCAATGACTGCCGATGACCGCGGTGTCGATGACGCAGTTGGGGAACAACTCGGTGTCGGCGCCGATCTCACAATCCTTAATATAACAATTGGGACCGATTTTCGCTCGATCGCCCAACTTGACGGTGCCCACCAAGACGACGTTCACATCGATATACACATCGCGCCCGATGGTCACATCGCCGCGCACATCGAGACGAGTCGGGTCGACTACCGTCGCTCCCTCATGCATCAATCTCTCGGCACACTGCTGTCTGAGCGCCGCAGTGACTTGTGCGAGTTGCAATTTGTCATTGACACCGAGAACTTCTAGTTCGCTCGGCGCGGCGACTGCAGCGATGCGCACGCCTTCTTTTGCTGCCATTACCACAACGTCGGTCAGGTAATACTCGCCCTGGGTATTGTTCGGCTTCAGCGCCGTGAGCCATTTCTTGAACAGGCGCGCCGGCGCTGCAATCACACCGGTGTTGCCTTCCTTGATGGCGCGCTCCTTGGTATTCGCATCTTGGTGCTCGACGATGCGTACGACGTTACCCGCCGTATCGCGCACGATGCGTCCGTAACCTGTGGGATCTTGATAGGTCACGCTGAGAATGCCGATGGTCTTGTCGGAAACCTCGGCCAGCAACTTGCGCAATGTCTCGGCGCGGATGAGCGGCACGTCGCCGAACAGCACTAACACGGTGTGATCATCAGGAATTTGCGGCGCAGCCTGCGCGACGGCGTGTCCGGTGCCCAGCTGCGGCTCCTGCAAAACCCAGTGAATGGCGTCGGATGCGAAAGCGGATTTCACGGCTTCGCCACCGTGACCGTAGACGACATACAAATCCGCTGGCTCGAGTTCCTTGGCGCTCGCCAACACGTGCGCCAGCAACGGCCGAGCCGCCAAAGGCTGCAATACCTTCGGCAGGTCGGACTTCATGCGCTTACCTTGCCCGGCGGCAAGAATGACGATGGAAAGAGGCATGGACATAGGGGGCTGACGTTGCCGATAGTGCCGGCACTGTAGGTCGAGAGCTATGCCGAGGGAACCCCCCAGCTTGCCCCCACCCTAACCCTCCCCCACTGCGCGGAGGAGGGGATCAGATATAGAGGATCGCTTATCTCTTGCGCCACTCTTGTTCCCTCCTCCGCGCAGCGGGGAGGGTTAGGGGTGGGGGCAAGAACTACTGCTTGACTCTGCGCAGGCGCTCGATCGCCTTGAGCTGTGCCGCTGCGCGAGCCAGCTCGGCCTGCGCCTCCGCAACCTCCATATGACCCTTGTGGTCTCTCAACGCTTCTTCTGCGCGTTGCTTAGCTTGCGTCGCCGCAGCCTCGTCCAGGTCCTTGGCGCGAATGGCAGTATCGGCCAGCACGGTCACGACATGCGGCTGCACTTCGAGGCCGCCGCCCGAAATATAAAAGTGCTGTTCCTCGCCCGCCGCAGTCTGCACACGAACTTCGCCGGGCTTGAGCGTCGTAATGAGCGGCGCATGGCGAGGTGCAATACCAAGCTCACCCATGACCGCAGGCACGAACACCATTGCAGCGTCACCGGTGAAGATTTCGCCCTCGGCGCTCACGATATCGACGTGAATGGTAGCCATATGATCCATTCCTTACTGCAGCGTCTTCGCCTTCTCGATCGCTTCGTCGATGCTGCCGACATACGAGAATGCCGCTTCGGGCAAATGGTCGTAGTCGCCATTCAAGATGCCCTTGAAGCTGCGAATGGTGTCTTTGAGCGGCACGATTTTGCCTTCCATGCCGGTGAACACCTTGGCGACGCCGAACGGTTGCGACAGGAACTGACGCAGCTTACGCGCGCGCTGCACGGTGAGCTTGTCTTCGGGCGAGAGCTCGTCCATGCCGAGGATGGCGATGATGGATTGCAGCTCTTTGTACTTTTGCAGTACGACCTGCACGCCGCGCGCCGTGTTGTAGTGCTCTTCGCCGACCACCAGCGGGTCGAGCTGACGGCTGGTCGAATCGAGCGGGTCCACCGCCGGATAGATACCGAGAGATGCGATTTCGCGCGACAACACCACGGTGGCATCCAAGTGCGCGAACGTGGTGGCGGGCGACGGATCGGTCAAATCGTCTGCGGGCACGTAGACAGCTTGGATGGATGTGATCGAGCCGGTCTTCGTCGAAGTAATGCGCTCCTGTAGCACGCCCATTTCTTCAGCGAGCGTCGGTTGATAACCCACGGCGGAGGGCATACGGCCGAGCAACGCGGACACTTCCGTGCCGGCGAGGGTGTAGCGGTAAATGTTGTCGACGAAGAAGAGCACGTCGCGTCCTTTGCCCTGCTCGTTCTTTTCGTCGCGGAAGTATTCGGCCATGGTGAGCCCCGTGAGTGCCACGCGCAGGCGGTTGCCCGGCGGCTCGTTCATCTGGCCGTACACCATCGCCACTTTCGATTCGTTGAGGTTCTGCGGATCGATAACGCCCGACTCGATCATCTCGTGATAGAAATCGTTGCCTTCACGAGTACGCTCGCCGACGCCCGCGAACACCGACAGACCCGAGTGTTGTTTTGCGATGTGGTCGATGAGCGCCAACATGTTCACGGTCTTGCCCACGCCTGCGCCGCCGAACAAGCCGACTTTGCCGCCCTTCGCGAACGGGATCAGCAAGTCGATGACCTTGATGCCGGTGACCAGCAAATCTTGGCCGCCTGCCTGCTCCTCGTACGACGGTGCCGGGCGGTGAATCGGTAGATAGTCCTTGGCGCCCACGGGACCTTTTTCGTCTTGCGGCGTACCGAGAACGTCCATGATGCGCCCGAGCGTCGCTTTGCCGACCGGAACGGAAATCGGCTTGCCGGTCGCCTTCACTTCCAGACCACGGCGCAACCCTTCCGACACGCCCATGGCGATGGTACGCACCACGCCGTCGCCCAACTGCTGTTGCACTTCGAGCGTCAAATCGTTTTCGACGATCTTGAGCGCTTCATACACTTTCGGAATTTGCTCGCGGGGAAATTCCACGTCGATCACCGCGCCAATGATTTGTACGATCTTGCCGTTGGACATTGCGAGTTCCTCGCGGGCTTTGGGACATTGGGCTCTGGGCGTTTGGCCAGAGCTCTCGTTCGCAGCCCTATCTCTAAATTTCAATTACAAAAAAATATTGCTCAGTCGTTCTGGCCAAGAGCCCAATCACCCAAAGCCCAACTGCCCGCTGCTATACGGCGGCGGCACCACCCACGATCTCCGACAGCTCTTTGGTAATCGCGGCCTGGCGCGCTTTGTTGTAGATCAACTGCAATTCGTTGATCAGCGTGCCGGCGTTGTCGGTCGCTGCTTTCATCGCGACCATGCGCGCGGACATCTCGCAGGCGACGTTTTCCACCGTGCCTTGATAAACCTGCGACTCGATGTAGCGCATCAGCAAACCATCGAGCAATTCGGCGGCCGAGGGCTCGTAAATGTAATCCCACATCTTTTGCAGCTGGTCTTCGTCTTCGGTGACGACGGGCAACAACTGTTTGACGTTGGGTTGTTGCGTCATCGTGTTGATGAAGGAATTGCTGACCAGGAACAAACGATCCAGTTTGCCCTGACGATATTTGTCGAGCAGCACGCCCACGCTGCCGATCAAGTCGGCCGCATGCGGCGTATCTCCCATATTGGCGATCGTGCCGTCGATGCTCACGCCGCCGAGACGACGGAAAAATTGCACCGACTTGGTACCCATCAAACTGACGTGAATCTCAGCGCCTTTCGTCTGCCACTCTTTGATGGCCGTGAGCGCGCGGCGGAACAGATTCGTGTTCAAACCGCCGCACAAGCCGCGATCGGTGCCGACCACGATGAAGCCCACCGCCTTGACTTCACGCTCTTGCAGGAACGGATGCTTGAAGTCGGGATTGGCTTTGCGCAAATGACCGATCACCGTACGAATGCGTTGCGCATACGGACGCGTAGCACGCATGCGCTCTTGCGCTTTGCGCATCTTACTCGTGGCCACCATCTGCATGGCCTTGGTGATCTTCTGAGTATTTTTAATACTCGCGATCTGCAGACGTATTTCTTTGGTGCCGGGCATTGCAGGGGCTCTAGATCAATACGTTCCCGTGCTCGCGAACTCTTCGCAGACTTTCTTCAAGCCGGCGATGTGGTCGTCGGAAAACACAGGATTCTTGTTGACGCCGTCGAGCAGGGCTTTGTACGAAGTCCTCGCGAAAGCCTGCAAGCCGGCTTCGTAGTCGCCGACTTTCTTGATTTCGACTTTATCGACGTAGCCATTGTTGACGGCGTAAATCGACAACGCCATTTCGGCCACCGACATCGGCGCGTATTGCTTTTGCTTCATCAGCTCCTGCGTGCGCTGACCGCGTTCGAGCTGTTTGCGCGTGGCGTCGTCCAGGTCGGAAGCGAACTGTGCGAACGCTGCGAGCTCGCGGTATTGAGCGAGTGCCAGCTTGATGCCGCCTGACAGTTTGGAAATGATCTTGGTTTGTGCGGAGCCGCCGACGCGCGACACCGAAACACCGGCGTTCATGGCGGGGCGCAGACCGGCGTTGAACAGGTTGCCTTCCAAGAAGATCTGTCCGTCGGTAATCGAGATGACGTTGGTGGGCACGAACGCTGTGACGTCGCCCGCTTGCGTTTCGATGATGGGCAAGCCGGTCAGAGATCCGGTCTTCCCTTTCACTTTCCCACCGGTCTTTTGCTCGACGTAAGTTTCATTGACGCGTGCAGAACGTTCGAGCAACCGGCTGTGCAGGTAGAACACGTCGCCGGGATACGCTTCGCGGCCCGGCGGGCGGCGCAGCAGCAACGAAATTTGTCGGTACGCCCATGCCTGTTTGGTCAAGTCGTCGTAAATGATGAGCGCATCTTCACCATTGTCCATAAAGTACTCGCCCATCGCGCAGCCCGCGTACGGCGCGAGATACTGCATCGACGCAGGTGTGGAGGCGGAAGCGGCGACGATGATGGTGTGCGCCATGGCACCGTGCTCTTCGAGCTTGCGCACGACGTTCGCGATCGAGCTTTGCTTTTGGCCGATGGCGACGTAGATGCACTTAATGCCCGAGCCTTTTTGATTGATGATGGTATCCACCGCCATCGCTGTCTTACCGGTCTGGCGATCGCCGATGATGAGCTCGCGTTGACCGCGACCGATCGGCACCATCGAGTCGATGGCCTTGTAGCCGGTCTGCACCGGTTGGCTCACGCTCTTACGATAAATCACGCCGGGCGCCACGCGCTCGATCGGCGCCTGCTGCGTTCCGGTGATCGGACCTTTACCGTCGATCGGTCGGCCGAGCGCATCGACCACGCGGCCGAGCATTGCCTCGCCTACGGGCACTTCGAGAATGCGTCCCGTGGTCTTGACGGTGTCACCCTCGCCGATGTGTTTGTATTCGCCCAATACGACGGCGCCGACGGAATCCTGCTCGAGGTTGAGCGCCAGACCGAAGCTCCCGCCGGGGAACGCCAACATCTCGCCGTATTTCGCATCGGCAAGGCCGTGAACGCGCACGATGCCGTCAGTCACCGTGACGACGGTGCCGACATTGCCTTCCTGCGTTGCCGCGGCAAAATTTTGAATGCGCCCTTTGATCAGTTCGCTGATTTCGGATGCTTTGATGGACATGTGCTCGTGCCTCACAGGCTGTAGGCTCTAGGCTGTAGGCGGTAGCCAGAAAAAAGCTGCGCCGCTTCGCCAAACCCACGCCGTTTAACCTTCAAACTCAGTAACTCGATTCCAAAATTCTTTCCGACCTACAGCCTGGAGCCTACGGTCTATCGTCTCGTCTAATCGCTTTGCGATCAGGCACTCATCGCAGTGCTGAGCGCACTCAAGCGCGCTCGCAGCGAACCATCCAGTACCCAATCGCCCGAAGTAATCACGGCACCGCCCAGCAACTGCGGATCCACATTGCAATGCAAGCGCACATCTCTCTTCAGGCGCTTTTTCAATGCAGTCGCCAACCGCTCGCGCTGCGCGTCGTTCAATTCGACGGCCGAAGTGACTTGCACATCTGCAACGTTTTCCGCGTCATTGCGCATTTCTTCGAACATGGCAGCCACTTCGGGCAACAACCCAAGGCGGCCGTTGTGCGCCAGCTCGTCCAAAAAATTGCGCACGTGCGCATCGAGACTGCCGGTCGTGGTAACGCTCGCAATGAACTCGACGAGTTGTGCGGACGATACCTTGGGGTTACCGATGAGCTGTTTGACGCGCGAGTCCGACACGACGACGGCCGCCGCGTGCAACGCATCGCTCCAGGTCGCCAAGGCATTGGCATTGCGTGCATAGCTGAACGCTGCGCGCGCATAGGGCCGGGCCAAGGTCGCTTTCTCGGCCATCGGTCAACCTCGTTCGATTTCGACAGCCAACTTTTCGAGCAAGTCGGCATGAGTGGCGGCGTTGATCTCGCGGCCCAGCAGCTTGGAAGCACCGGCCACCGCCAGTGCGGCCACGTCTCTGCGCAGCGCTTCGCGGGCGCGGTTCGATTCGATAGCCACTTCCTGCTGCGCTTCGGCCAGCACGCGTTGGCCCTCGGCCATCGCAGTGCCCTTCGCTTCGTCGATGAGCTCGTTCGAACGGCGGCTGGCCTGATCGACGATCTTCATGGCTTGCGAGCGTGCATCCTTGATGATCTCAGTGGCGTGGGCTTTCGCTTCGGCCAAGCTCTTCTCGCCCTTGTCGGCAGCAGCCAGACCTTCGGCAATTTTGCTTTGGCGCTCGTTCATGGCCTTGATGAGCGGCGGCCAAATGAACTTCATCGTGATCCAGCCCAGGATCACGAACACCAGCGATTGGATGAAGAGTGTTGCGTTGAGATTCATAAGAACGTGCGCTCTATTCGAAGCAATCCTGCCGAAGCAAACCGCGCGTCAAGCGGCGCGCGACCTCGACTCGCATCAGGCTCGTAACTTCGGGTCAGCCCGCGAACGGATTGGCCGTTGCAAACCACAGGGCGATACCGACGCCGATGATGAAGGACGCGTCGATGAGGCCGAGCAACAAGAAGACCTTGGTTTGCAGCACGTTCATGAGCTCAGGCTGGCGAGCCGAAGCTTCGATGTACTTGCCGGCCATCAAGCCCACGCCGAGGCAAGCGCCGATGGCGCCCAAGCCGATGATCAGACCGCAAGCCAGGGCGACAAATGCCACATTCGTCATGAGTATTCTCCGAGTAGAACTATCTGCGTGAAAAAAATCAGTGATGCGCGTGGGCCTGACCGATGTACACCAGCGTCAGCATCATGAAGATGTATGCCTGCAGGATGACGATCAGGATATGGAAGATGGCCCAAGCGGTACCGGTAAGCAGGTGCAGCGCGACGCCGAGAATGGTGGCGCTACCGCCCAAGCCCGCGATGAGGAAGAAGATCAGCTCGCCGGCGTACATGTTTCCGTACAGTCGCATGCCGTGCGACAGCGTCTTGGAAATGTATTCGACGATGTTCATGGCGAAGTTGGCGAAGCCGAGCAGCAACGCGCCGAGCCAAGTCAACGGGTTCAGGGAGAGCTTTACTTGACCGAACGGCGCCGAGACCAGTTCGTGAATCCAACCACCCAGGCCCTTGATCTTGATGCTGTAGTACAGAACGAGAATCAACACACCCACCGCCATACCGAGCGTGCCGTTCAGATCGGCAGTCGCGAGGGGGCGCAGAAATGGCACGCCAGCGTGGTGCGCGATGGTCGGAAACCAGTCCACCGGCAGCAAGTCCACTGCATTCATGACCAGAACCCAGCCGAACACGGTCAACGCAAGCGGCGCAATGTAATCGATGCGCCCGTGGATCATGCCCTTGGCTTCGGTGTTCACCAGATCGACGAGCGTTTCGACGGCGAGCTGGAATTTACCCGGCACGCCGGAAGTCGCCTTCGAGGCTGCGAGACGAAACACCGTCAACACGACGACGGCGCACAGGACGGAGAAAAACAATGTGTCCCAATGAACTACGGAAAGGTCGAACAAGCCGTGCTGCGGCTTACTGGCGAGATGGTGCAAATGGTGAGAGATGTACCCCGATAGGTTCTCTGTGTCCCCACCTTCACTCGCCATCACTGCGTGCCACATTCTCGGTACGACCCAAGCTCAAAGACAACCAATACCCCAATAAGCTACCGCCGAACCCCGCTAACAACGCGGGCGGCGGTAGCGCCTTAGACCGCAAGGCAATCAAGAGCAGGCTGACCGTGAGCGTCGTTTTGACCACCCAAGCCAACAGCAACCCGACCAAATTCGGCCTTCCGGTCACTCGCGCGCTACTCCTGATCATGGCGATCAGTAAATAGCCCGCGGCAACGATTCCGATTCCACCACCGATCAACACGGCCACAGCGGCACGTATACCCCATACTGCGGCACTGACCCCTGCCAGCAGGGCCGTGACGCTTAATTGCCCGAGCACGATCCCACGTGCCTGCCGCAAAGCGGCCGCGACTGCGTGTGTGCTCACAGATATCTTTTTGGGCAAGAAAACCACCGCGTGCGTGGTGGCGACGCGTGGCTCATTCAAACGCTTCCCGAGCACCCCGCCCGGGAAAGGCGGCGGATTATACGCAGCGAAATAGGATAGAGAAAGGGGTTAGGAGTGAGTCGTTAGGAGTTAGTCCAGAGAAGAGAAAGAATGCCGCGTTAAGTGAGATGGTCAGCAGTGTGCGCAGCATTCCGGACTAACTCCTAACCCCTAACAACTAACCCCTCTGCCTTATCGAATGTGGGCAAGAATTCCGTCCAGCTCGTCCAAGCTGTGATACGCGATGACGAGTTTGCCTTTGCCGCTCTGCGCATGTTGTACCGTAACTTTGGCGCCGAGCTTTTCGCTCAGTTCGCCTTCGAGCTTGGTGATGTTTGGGTCGGGCTTGGCCGGCTCGGGCACGCTTTGGCCGTGTTCTAACATGCGGCGCACCAGCGCCTCCGTTTCCCTCACCGACAACCTTTTTTTCGCGACCAGGGCGGCGACTTCGGCTTGGCGGCGCTGATCGCTCAGTGCAAGGATGGCGCGCGCATGGCCCATCTCGAGCTCGCGACGCTCGACCCGCTCCTTCACCTCTTCGGCAAGTTCGAGCAGCCGCAAAAGATTGGAAACCGCAGCGCGCGAACGACCTACTGCGTCCGCCGCTGTCTGATGCGTCATATCGAACTCGCGAATCAGCCGTTCGAGGGCGCGCGCTTCCTCGAGCGGATTCAGGTTCTCGCGCTGAATGTTCTCGATGAGCGACATGGCCACCGCGGCTTCATCGGGCACACGCCGAATCACAGCCGGTATTTCATGCAGTCCTGCGATTTGCGCCGCGCGCCAGCGTCGCTCGCCTGCAATGATTTCATAGCGTGGCGGTTGGCCCGCAACGCCATTCAACGGACGCACGATGATGGGCTGGACTACACCTTGCGCACGAATCGAATCCGCAAGCTCCTGCAGAGACTCCGGACGCATGTCGACGCGTGGCTGATACTTTCCTCGCTGCAGCAAATCCACCGGCAACTTGGCGAGCTGCTCATCGGGCTTGGCGAGCGGCACGTCTGTTATGGCAGCACTCGTGGCCGCGACGGGTTGGCCCATGAGTGCACCGAGACCGCGACCGAGCGTGGGGCGTTTGGGAGTGGACATAGGTGAAGAAGTTACTAGGCCCTAGGTGAGGAAGCCAGAGGGCTCTCGCTAGAGCCTAGTTAGCTAACGCCTTCCTCGCCTTGCAGTGCTGCATCCTCCCTCCTCAGCATTTCTCCTGCGAGCGCCAAATATGCGAGTGCGCCGCGGGATTCTTTGTCATAGCACAGCGCCGGTTTTCCAAAGCTCGGCGCTTCGGCCAAACGCACGTTGCGCGGAATGGCGGTGCGAAAAACTTTTTCGCCGAAATGTTCGAGCAGCTGCGAAGACACTTCCACCGCCAAGTTATTGCGCGGATCGTACATCGTGCGCAATAGACCTTCGATCTCGAGCGTTGGATTGGCATTGGCTTTGATTTGCTCGATGGTTTCCACGAGCGCCGTGAGCCCTTCCAACGCGTAGTACTCGCACTGCATGGGAATGAGCACGCTGTCGGCGGCAACCAACGCATTCACCGTGAGCATGTTGAGCGCGGGCGGACAGTCGATGAGGATCACGTCATATTCGCCGCGAATGCCCGCCAACGCTTGGCGAAGTTTCTGTTCGCTGCCCGGCTTGCCCATGAGCTCGACCTCGGCGGCGACCAATTCCATATTCGTAGGAAGCAGTGCGAATGGACTGTGCTCGAGCGAAACGATGGCCGAAGCCGCGTCGGTCTCGCCTAACAACAACTCGGTGGTGGAGCGCTGTACCGTGCGCTTGTCGACCCCGCATCCCATGGTCGCATTACCCTGCGGATCGAGATCGATCAGCAACACGCGCCGCTTGGTCGCGGCCAGCGATGCCGCCAGATTCACGCTCGTCGTAGTCTTGCCGACGCCGCCTTTCTGATTGGTTACAGCAATGACGCGGTGCATGGGGAGGGCTTTGGGCGGTGGGGTATTGGGCGTTGGCCAGAGAGAATCTGATGCTTGGCGTTCACGCGCCCATCATATGCGAATGAGCTGGCGTGTGCGCCCTCTTACCCATAGCCCAACTTACCAGCGCCCAACTTCCTAAATCCTCTCATGGCTTCTCGCAATCTCCACCAAGTGCCTTTCCTCCTCCAACCCCGGCACATCGAGGCGGTGTACCGCTGCGAGTTTCCAGCCGCTCGGCAGGGCGCGCAGCTCTTCTTCGGGATAGCGGCCCTTCATTGCGAGTAAGCGGCCGCCGCTCGCGCATAAGTGTCCGCACCACTCGACGAATGTATTCACTGGTCCGACGGCGCGTGCAATGACGGTGTCGAAACGTTCCTTGGGTTTATACGCCTCCGCGCGCGTGTGCACGGTGGTGACGTTCTGAAGGCCGAGCAGAGTGGCCGCGTGATCGACGAACTTGAGTTTCTTTGCGGTGGAATCCAACAAGGTGAACTGTTTGTCGAGATTCACGCAAGCTAACGGCAAACCGGGAAAGCCTGCACCGGTCCCTATATCAGCAATACGCGGGCCTCGTAAAAAAACATGCACCGACAGACTGTCCAACAAGTGTTTGGTGATCTGTTGCGGCCGCTCGCGGATCGCTGTGAGATTCACCTTTTCGTTCCACACATCGAGCTCATCGAGCAGTTGTATGAGCGCGCGAGCTTGAGCATCGCTCATCGCGATACCGAGCTTGGCGCTCGAATCGATGAGGCGTTGCGTGGCTTCTGACATGGAGAGTGTCTGCGACGCTCAGGCGATCTTCACGACGGTGCGGCCGCGCACTTCCGAGCGCAAATACTCTGGAAACACTTGCGGTAACTCATCGAACGCAACCGTGCGTGTATGAATCAGATCCAAGTGCTTGGGCTTGAGATCGGCGCCCAACCGACGCCACGCTTCGTGCCGTATCTTGTTATCTATCAGAATGCTGTTGATGCCGAGCAAGTTGATGCCGCGCAAAATGAACGGCATCACCGTGGTCTTGAGATCCACGCCCGCCGCGAGCCCGATGCTTGCGATATTGCCGCCGGGTTGCACTGTGCGCGTGAGCCACGCAAGCGTGTCACCGCCGACATTGTCGACCGCACCGGCCCAGAGTGTCGCCTCGAGAGGCTTGGTACCGAACTGCACTGTGTTTCGATCGAGAATGCGTTTTGCACCCAAGCTCGTAAAGAAGGGCGCAAGCTCTGGTTTGCCCGTAAATGCGACGACATCAAATCCATGCGACGCGAGTATGTCGATGGCGCATGCACCCACGCCACCCGACGCACCGGTGACGAGAATCTCGCCTTGTTGCGGAGTTTGTCCGTTCAGCAGCATGCGCATGACGGCAAGCGCAGCTGTAAATCCAGCTGTGCCCAAAATCATCGCTGTGAGTTCGTCGAGACCCGGCGGCAGGGGCACGACGCTCTCTGCCGGCACACGCGCATATTCGGCGTAGCCGCCGTCTTGGGTCTCGCTCAACTTCGAGCCCACCACCAACACGCGGTCTCCAGCGTTGAAACAGCTGTCTTCGCTCGTAACAACTTCGCCGGACAAATCGATGCCGCCCACCAGCGGATACTTGCGCAAAATTTTGCCTGCGCCCGTCGCCGCCAACGCATCTTTGTAGTTGATGCTCGAATACTTCACCTTGATGACGACATTGCCGGGCTGCAAATCATCGAGCGTGAGCTCGTCGAAGCGGCTGACGATCTTGCCGTGCTCTTGATGAATGCGAAAACCGCGGAAGGTCATGATGAAGTCGTGTGGGGTTAGCAGTTAGGAGTTAGTCAGAGGCGCGGCGGCTGATTCAGCCAGTGATCGAGTCCTTGTGTGTTGAGCTCGATATCGAAATCGAGTAGCGCATGGCGAGCAGCTGCATCGTGGCGATCGCCGTGCCTATCCAATCGTGTCGATAAATGTTCGAACAACTCCGACTGGATGCGCTGTACCCGATTAGGCACTGTCTTCTCGTTACGCGCAATCGCGACGACTGCATCCAGATCCGCATGCAAGTCGGTTGCGAGTCGCTCGACTCCTTCCAAACGATCGAAATGTGTCGGATAGATCGCACGCGGCGCATACGACATGATGCGGTCGATCGATGCATGAGCAGCGACGGGATCGAATTGCACGGGCGTCGTCGTCGCGAATACGAATGCGCCGTCTGCGGTATCGAATTCTCGATACGCGATGCCGAATGTATCGCCCGTGAAAATCACCCGCGCCGCTCGATCGACGACACAGTAGTGGTGCAGGGCGTGTCCCGGTGTATGGATGAACTCGAAATCGCGACCGCCGAGTTCGAGGTGGGCGCCATCGTTCACCTCGACAATGCGCGACGCGGGAATGTGCGGAATTTCACCATAGAGCTGCATGAATCTTTCTGCGCCGTACACCTCTTTCGCACCCGCGATGAGCTTGGAAGGATCTGCCATGTGTCGCGCGCCGCGCGGATGGACGACGCATTTTGCCCGCGGCAAATGTTGCATCAAGGCGCCTGCGCCGCCTGCGTGATCGAGATGCACATGAGTGAGCAGCACGTAATCGACTGCGTCGGGCGCAACGTTTGCACGTTCCAGAGCCGACAACAACCTCGGCAGAGAATGAGTCGTGCCCGTTTCGACGAACGCCGCCCGGCCATTCTCGATCACGAGATAACTGGCCGCTAGGCCCGGACGAATGTAGTCGGCATCAATCGTGACGATGCGCGGTTCAATCGAGGTTGGCTTCAGTGAGGACATGGCGTTCGTATCGGCATAAGCATCGGCCGGCGCAAGATAGATGTGCTGGCTCGAGAAACAGCGTAGCGCATATCTTAAGGCACATAAAAAAGCCGGGCAGAGCCCGGCTTTTCACGTCCTAAGCAACCGCGCGTTACTTGCACTTGCCGTGATCGCGGATCTCGTCGGTGCTGCACAGACCCTTTTGCTGCGAGAAGAACGCAGCAATGGCCGGAATATCCGCATCCTTCACGCCTGCCACGATGCCCGCCATGACGGGGTTCTTGCGCTTGCCGCTCTTGTAATCGCGCAAAGCCTGTTCGATGTAATCCTGATACTGGCCGGCGAGCGCAGGATAATCCGCCGTGAGACCCGTGCCGTCATTGCCATGGCAAGCCACGCATACCGCAGTCGCGGCGGGTGGCGTGCCCTTCACTTGACCGGTGGACTTCACCGGCACGGCTTGGAAAAAGGCCGCAACGTCTTCGCGATCCTGCTCGTTCAAGCTCGAAGCCTGCGCATGCATGGTGTTGTGGGCGCGATCGCCGCCGTTGTATTCCTTGAGCGCCGCAACGATGTAGGGCGCATGTTGGCCGCCCAGCTTCGGCACGCTGTAGGTCGGATAAACATTCTTGTAGTTCTCGACGCCATGGCATCCATGGCAGGTATAAGCGAGCACCTTGCCGCGCGCGGCATCACCTTCAGCATAGGCCGCAGTGGTCGCAACGGCCGCAAGCATTCCAAGGCCGAACGCCATCAGGGTCGGTCTGACTGTCATCACGAAATCTCCACCTTACCGCCCGGCTGAAGTGCCGGTTCTTTGAGGCTTACATACGGGCGCGCAATGTTAACGGAAAGGAGTCTGCCGAGGAAACGGGAGAGAGGCTCTATTGGGAAAAATTTGGCGGCAAGGTAGGGTACGGGCACGCGCAACAACGGCAAAAAGTCAGGAGTGCCCATGAAGTTATATGCAACGGCCTTTCTCACGACATTGCTCTTTTCGCCTCTCGTTCCCGCAGAGACCGTGCGGACTGTTTCGGTGTCGGGCCAAGGTGAAGTTCATGCGCAGCCGGATCGCGCGCATGTCGTGCTCGGTGTCGAAGCTCGCAAGCCCACACTCGACGAAGCGCGCGCGCAGGTTACACGAGGCGTCGAAGCCGTCCTGAAGCTGACGCGAGATCTCAAAATCGATCCCAAAGACGTGCAAGCGACGCGCTTCACCGTGCAGCCCGAGTACGACTGGAACAATCAAAAACATACGCGCAATCTGCTCGGCTACTACGTCACGCGCCAAGTCCAGATCGAGCTCAAAGATTTAGAAAAGCTCGGCACACTTATCGAACGTGCCGTGGATGCAGGCGCCAATCAAATCAGCGATCCCGCGTTGGACTCGAGCCGACGTCACGATTTGGAACGCGAAGCCCTTGCAAAAGCCGTCGAGGACGCGCGACTCAATGCAGAAACGTTGGCCCGCGCAGCCGGTGCGAAACTGGGCGCGGTGCGCACGCTCTCATCTTCTTCGGGGATCGTCGCTCCGCCTATTCCGATGCGCGTGATGGCTATGAAAGCCGCAACGGCCGAATCAACAGCGGCGGACACTTATCAAAGCGGTGATATGACGTTCAATGCGTCGGTGCAGGCGGAGTACGACTTGGCGCCGTGATCGCGGCGCATTCGCCAACAAAAAACCGGGCATTCGCCCGGTTTTTTTCCAAGCAGGCTTCGGCTCGCCGTTCAAGCAGCCATTCGATCCACCAGTAACACGGATCCATCCACACCGGTGACTCGAACTTTGGCGCCGGCCGGCAGATTCGGACCTCGCACTGCCCATTCCCGATTTCCCAAACGGATTCGCCCCATGCCATTTTGAATGGCCTGTTCGAGCACTAGCGCCTGACCGATGTGGCGCATGCCTTGTCGGTGCTCCGCCGTGGGACTCTCGAGTTCCATCTGGCGCTCACGATATTGGCGCCAGAAATACAGCGCGAATACGGTGCTGGCGAAGATGAGAAACCACGTCATGGGAGCTTCAGTTCTCTCGTGAGTTACGAACGCTTGCACTTTAGCAGGCGCGCTTGAATATCGACTTGACGACGATCACAGGCTGGCGATTGCCAGCCTAAGGCGCCACGTGAAGAAGACGCTAGGCGCTCGCCTAGAAGACAAAGAGACATGCGGTCTTACTAGCGCCTAGCGCATTTCTCACCTAGCGCCTTCCTCTTCACTAGCGACTTTCTTCAATCGCCATCTCCTTGCTGTACTGAACGTTCATCACATTATTTTCGAAGCCGCGCACCTGGGGCGCCACCAAGTGCTTGCTTACGTAAAAATAGAGAGGAATGAGCGGTTGATCGGCAAGCATCAAGCGCTCAGCTTCTTCAAGCTTCGGGCGGCGCGCATGTGGATCGGATTGCTTTTCCGCATCGGAGAGCAGCTTGTCATAAGCGGCATTGTGGTATCCCGTCACATTGATACCGAAGTCGCTGCGCAGTAGATCGGCAAATGTCTGTGCGTCGTTGTAATCGCCCACCCAGGTGTGTCGAAAGACTTCTGTTTCTTTGGCGCGCACACGTTGCATCAGCGAGCTGAACTCTTCTGCGTGAAGTTTGACGTTGACGCCCAATGCCTCCTTCCACATTGCCGCAACCGCAACTGCAATTTTGTTGTGCATCTCGCCAACGCTATAACTCAACTCGACTGTGAGCGGCCGCGACGGCCCGTAGCCCGCGTTTGCATAAAGCTCGCGCGCCGCGTCGATGCGTTCAGCCATTGGTTGATTGCAATAGTCGGGAACTTGCGGCGTGTATTCTGCAGTGCCTGGCGGCACCCAACTACACGCAGGTATCTCACCCAGGCCGGTCACTTGCCGCGTGATTCGCGTTCGATCGATGACGAGCGACAGCGCACGCCGCAACTTCGGATCGTCCAAGGGCGGTCGCGTGACATTGAAACCGTAGTAATAGATCGCGAGCTGCGGATCGATGTGAATCGACTCTTGCGGTAGGTGTTCGCGTATCCACGTGAACTGCTGACTCGGAATCGCATAGGTGTAGTGCAATTCGCCTGCGCGAAATCGCCTGAATTCCGTGCCCGCATCGCTCATATGGTAGTAGCGCACGGCATCGAGTTTCACCGCTTGCGCATTCCAGTAATAGCGATTGCGCTGTGCCGTGATGTGCGAACCTTCCACCCACTCGCTCAATACGAACGCGCCGTTCGAGAGCAATCGTCCAGGCCGCGTAAACGCTTGTCCTTGGCCGAGAGCGCGACGCGCCACAGGAAAGGTGCTCGGATGCGTCAGCAGCGCCGTCAAGTAAGGTGTCGGTGCGTCGAGAGTAATTACAACAGTTCGTTCGTCTGGTGCAGCGACGCCAAGTGTCTGCGATGCGAGCTTGCCTTGCACGATCGCGCGAGCGTTGTGTATAGGTGCCACGATCAAGGCATATTCGGAAGCGACTGCCGGATCGACCAGGCGCCGCAATCCGAACACAAAATCCTGCGCGCTCAGCGACGAGCCGTCGGACCAACGCAAATGGTCTCGAAGATGAAACGTGTAGATGAGTCCGTCTGCGCTGATATCCCACGCAGCGGCAGCGCCCGCAACGATCTTGCCGTCACGATCCAGCGAGGTGAGTCCTTCGAACAGGTCGCGCAGAATGTTGAGCGAAGAATCTTGGCGCGCTTTCTGCGGATCGAGCGATTCGGGTTCGGGGCCGTTGCCGCGATTCAGAATCTTGGCGGCAGGGTCCAGCAATGCGGGATCGATAGAAGATATCGACGGACCACATCCGCCCAGGGTAGTAAGAAGCGCTATGAATGCGAGTATTCGAATGTTCTTACTTCTGACCAACGCCCAGCGCCCACCGCCCAGTGCCCTCTGTTTCTATCAACGTCCTTTTCTTTAGGTGCACAAGCAGTAACGACACGGCAGCCGGAGTCACGCCCGGCACGCGAGCCGCTTGCCCCAACGTTTGCGGTTTCGCCTCGTTCAAGCGCTGCCGCACTTCAGTGGAGAGACCGCGCACCTGCGCATAGTCGAGATCCGTCGGCAATACCGTAGCTTCGTGACGGCGCTGACGTTCGATCTCGGCTGTTTGGCGTTCGATATATCCGGTGTACTTGGCCTGCACGTCGACTTGCGCTGCAAGTTGTTCCACCAAGCGCTCGTCCTGCAACGCTTCGTGTGGACCCACGCCAGGCAAGCTGATCAGATCGCAATAGTTCACTTCGGGACGGCGTAGCAGCTCGAAGGCTTTGACGTCGCGCAGAAGCGGTGCACCGCATACTTCGATTGCACGCGCTTCGCTTTGATGGAACGGCTGCACGGTCGTGGCTTCGAGCCGGGCCACTTCACGCGAAACGGCATCGCGCTTGCGCTCGAAGAAACCCCAGCGCTCATCGTCTACCAGTCCCAACTTGCGGCCAAGCGGCGTCAAGCGGAAGTCGGCATTGTCTTCACGCAACAGCAAGCGATATTCCGCGCGGCTGGTAAACATGCGGTAGGGTTCAGTGGTACCGCGCGTGATGAGATCATCCACCAACACACCTAAATATGCTTCGTCACGCTTCGGCCACCAGGCTTCGTCGCCGCGAGCGTTGAGCGCTGCATTGATGCCCGCGAGCAGCCCTTGTGCGGCTGCCTCTTCATAGCCCGTCGTGCCGTTGATTTGTCCGGCGAAGAACAAGCCACCGATCACTTTGGTTTCGAGGCTGTATTTGAGATCGCGCGGATCGAAATAGTCGTATTCGATGGCATAGCCGGGCCGCGTGATGTGCGCGTGCTCGAATCCCTTGATGGAGCGCACCAACGCAAACTGCACATCGAAGGGCAGGCTGGTGGAAATGCCGTTGGGATAAATCTCGTGCGTGTTGAGACCTTCGGGCTCGATGAAAATCTGATGCGAGGTCTTTTCCGCAAACCGCACGACCTTGTCTTCCACCGACGGACAATAGCGCGGCCCCACACCTTCGATTACGCCGGTAAACAAGGGGGAACGGTCCGTCCCTGCGCGAATGATCTCGTGCGTGCGCTCATTCGTCGCTGTTATATGACAAGGCACTTGGCGTGGGTGCTCGCTGCGCCGGCCCAGATATGAAAACACCGGCACCGGTTCGTCGCCCGGCTGCACGATGAGACCGTCGTAATCGATCGTGCGGCCGTCGATGCGCGGGGGCGTACCGGTCTTCAAACGTCCGACTCTGAGCGGCAGCTCACGTAAGCGAGCGGCGAGCTTGTTGGAAGGCGGATCGCCGGCTCGGCCGCCCTGATAGTTGCTCAACCCCACATGAATTTTGCCCGCCAGGAATGTACCCACGGTGAGCACGACTGTCGCAGCCCGAAATTCGATGCCGCTTTGCGTAACCACGCCGCAAACGCGTTCCTGTTCGACGATGAGGTCCGCAGCTTCTTGCTGAAACAGTGTGAGGTTGGGTTGATTTTCCAGAATGGAGCGAATGGCCTGCCTGTAGAGCATTCGATCGGCTTGTGCGCGGGTAGCACGTACGGCAGGTCCTTTGCTCGCATTCAACGTGCGGAATTGAATGCCGGCACGATCCGCAGCGCGCGCCATCGCACCGCCCAATGCGTCTATTTCCTTGACCAGATGTCCTTTGCCGATGCCGCCGATCGCCGGATTGCAGCTCATTTGCCCAAGCGTCTCGATGCTTTGCGTGAGCAGCAACGTACGCGCGCCCATGCGCGCGGCCGCAAGCGCAGCCTCGGTGCCGGCATGCCCGCCACCGATTACGATAACAGCGAAATGTTCGGGAAAAAGCATGGACAAGCCTCGTAGAGGCGGCGGATTGTACCATTCATCCCCCATTCACCCCGCGGAACCCACCATGAGCGTGAGTCGTTCCCTCTGACAGGATCATTACGATGGACACACAGCGGGCGCACATTATCTCGGGGCGGTGGGCTCTGGGCTTGGGCCGAAAAGGCGTATCGGCGGTCGCGACCGCTTTTTTGCTGGGTTTAGCCGCGATCGTAATGATTCAGCCGCAGCGGCGGCTGCCGATGACGAGGCGTCCGATCCGCCCGGCCGAGTGGCGCGGGTGAGTTATCTGAAAGGCGCGGTATCGCTGCAGCCGGCGGGAACAGACGACTGGGTGAACGCGGGCATCAATCGACCGCTCACAACCGGCGACGAACTCTGGGTGGATCGCGACTCGCGGGCAGAGTTGCAAGTGGGTTCCGCCGTGATTCATCTGGACGAAGGCACGGGATTTTCCTTTCTCGATCTCGACGACCGCGCCATGCAGATGCGCGTGACCGAAGGCGCGGTGAACGTGCGCATTCGCAGTCTCGCCGAGAATGAAACGGTGGAAATAGATACGCCGAACGTGGCCGTTTCGCTGTCGCGGCCCGGCGAATACCGCGTCGATGTTGCGTCTTCGGGCGATCAAACCGCAGTGACGGTACGCGACGGTTCGAGCGAAGTCAGCGGCGATGGCGAAGTCTTCACTCTCCGCAGGGGCGAACGCGGCACCTACACCGGTATCGAGAGGCTTGCCGAAAGCAGAGAGCCGGCGGGTGCACGCGATGAGTTCGATGCCTGGGCGAATGAGCGCGATCTGCGCGCCGAGCGTTCAGCCTCTACGCAATACGTCGATCCGGAAGTCATCGGCTATGAAGACCTCGATGACTACGGCTCCTGGGCGTCCGTTCCCGACTACGGCTACGTGTGGTACCCGCGCACGGTCGTCGTCGGCTGGAGCCCGTATCGATACGGTCATTGGGTGTGGATTGCGCCGTGGGGTTGGACCTGGATCGACGATGCACCTTGGGGCTTCGCGCCTTTTCACTACGGCCGCTGGGCCTATGTAAACACGCGTTGGTGTTGGGTTCCCGGTCCAGCGCGCGTGCGTCCGGTATACGCGCCAGCATTAGTTGGGTGGGTTAATCCTCATCGTGGTCACGGCCGCGTGGGCTGGTTCCCGTTGGGTCCGCGGGATGTTTACGTGCCGGGTCATCATGTGAGCGAGCATTACGTTCGCACCATCAACACGACTGGCTCGCGATTCATCGACGGCGCACGCGTGACGCACATCTATCGCACGCCACGAGGCGACTATCGCGATCAGTGGGGCAATCGCCGCACGCCCAATGCGATCACGACTGTGTCGCAACAAACCTTCGTCAACGCACAACCTGTGTCTCGGCATCTGGTCCGTGGCAACGAATCAGAGCTCGCGAGAGCACCTGTCACTTCTGCAGTGCCTAACATTGCACCTGGCCGTAGCAGCGTCATCGGTGCAGGCAACGCGGTGAATGTGCGCAGACCTGTGCCATCGCAAATTGAGCGCGAAGTCGTCGTGCGCCGCGCACCTCCGGCCGCACCACCGACATTTGCATTACAACAGCGAGCGATCGAAGCGAATGGCGGCCGTGTACCACCCCGTGCCGATTTCATGCGCTCGCGCGAAACGGGTGAGCACAACGAAGCCGTGCGCGTGCGATCAGCAATACCGGGCGGCATCGTTCGACCCACATCGCCTGCCGCCGCACCGGCAATGCGCGTCCCGCCTGCGCAATCAAATCCTGCGCCCGGTGCAGCTCCGGAAATTTCTCGACCCGCTGCGCCACCACAGCCGTCTGTACCGCCTACGACCGAGCGCATGCGCGAGCCCACCTGGACTGCACCGCCAGATCGTACCTATCGTCCTGAACCGCAACACAGACAATTTCAGGAGCCTTCGCATCCACGCGAGAACACGCCTTGGCGTACTGAGAGAGTTGCCCCTGCCGCACCTGCGCCCGCACCCGTGATGCGACAACCAGAAATACATCAACAACCCACACCCGTTCGGCCGCCCGAGCGTGTGTACGAAAGCAGGCCAGCCTTTCAGCCTCACGCCGTCGCACCGCCACCTCGGCCAGTAGAGGCGCCGCGTCCTGTGGAGCGCATGGCTCCTCCAAATCACGCGCCTCCGCCGAGCGCAGCGCCCGCGCGCGCGCCACACGGACCCGCGGGACACGAAGCAAATCAGCGTGACAGATAGCTGTTGGCCGGAGCGCATGCAGTGTGCGCTTGGCCTAAAATTCGTAGCTTCGATCTAGAGCTGCTTCGCAAGTGAGATCGCTATGACTTCTCGCCTGCCGGCGTTGTTCGTTGGACACGGCAATCCAATGAATGCGCTCGCAAACAACACGTACACGCAAGCTTGGGCAGAGCTTGGGCGCGCATTGCCCAGGCCGCGCGCTATTGTCGTGATATCAGCGCACTGGTATCTGCCGATGACAGCTGTCACGGCCACAGCTCAACCGCGCACGATCCACGACTTCGGCGGCTTTCCCCGCGCACTGTTCGAGTACCAATATCCGGCAGCAGGCGATACGAACGTGGCGCACGAAGTGAAAGCGCAATTACAATCGCACGATGTAGCGCTCGACTACGAGTGGGGTTTGGATCACGGCACTTGGGCAGTGTTGTGTCACATGTATCCCAAGGCTGACGTGCCCGTACTGCAACTCAGCATCGACGAAACGCTACCTGCTCGCGAGCACTATCGGATTGGGCAACAACTGGCTCCGTTGCGCGACCGCGGCATCCTCATCCTCGGGAGCGGCAACGTCGTGCACAACCTCCACACTTACGCGTGGGGTAAACACGAGCACGAACCCTACGACTGGGCCACACGCTTCGAACAGCAAGTGCGTGCGAGTGTGATATCAGGCGATCACGAGCCGCTCATCAATTACGAACAACTTGGCAAAGATGCAGCGCTGTCTGCGCCCACGCCGGAACACTATCTTCCGTTGTTATATGTACTAGGCACGGCGCACGCGGACGATGTTCCGAGCTTTCCAGTGACGGGCATGGATGGCGGGTCTGTGTCGATGATGAGTGTGGAGTTGGGGTGATTTTCCCCCGCCCTAACCCTCCCCCGCTGCGCGGAGGAGGGGACCAGAGCGCGGCGGATGCACCTTAGTTCCCTCCTCCGCGCAGCGGGGGAGGGTCAGGGTGGGGGCTCGCCAGCGCTAGAAAAACCCGTGCAATTGCACGAAATACAACCGTCGATTCTGCAAATCATTCTGCGGAATGCCTTCATAGAAGCGCGCGCCGAATCTGAGCTGTACAAATTGAATCGGCGTGCACTCATACACCACGCTCCAGCGCGTTTGCTCGTCTTCACTCACGTTGCGATCGGGATCGAACCATTCTGCCGTGAGCTTGAGATTGTTGCCGCGTGCGATGAGCCAATTCGTTTCGAGTAATCCGGCGACCATTTTGCGTTCGCCGTCCGGGAAGCTGTTGTCGGTGACGAGATCGGCCTCGCCGAGCCAGGCGAGGTGACCTGTGCGCAAGCCGCCGAATAGCCCGTACGCATGACGAGCAGCACCGCCTGTGTTGTTGAAGTTCGCGGCAGCACCGAGCCGCCATACGTCGCGCACGTACACTGCTTGTGTACTCACTTGTTTGCTGTTGTCGGTTTCGGGGCCGCCGGCGGTGCCGTTGCTCACAGCGAGCTGTGCGGACCACCGTCCGCCTTCCCAACCGACCTCTACACCGGAATCCGGAGTAGTCATGTTGATACCAGGCACTGTGCGCGTGAACGCGGTGTCGTCTTGCAATCGCAGTCCGAAGGGCAAATAGAACTGGCCCGCTTTCACGTACCAGTTGTGACTAGCGGACCAATAGCGGCCGTACGCTTCTCTGTTGCTTGCAGTGCCGGGCGCGACGAGTTCGTCCACATACACCGACAGGCGATTCGGAATCACCGATGCTTCCAGGTAAACGCGCGCTTGCTCAATGTCGAATTCACTCAACGTCGTTTGTTTGGGGACCTTGGTGGCAGTTGCATTGGCGCGCAGATCGCCGCCGACAGCAAAATACTTCGAGAGCTGTCCAGTCCACACATCACCCATCTCTATTTCGTTCGCGGGCATTTGCTTTTGCGCGAACAGATCGCCGTACACGGTACGCATGCCGCCGCCGGTTGGGTTGACGTGGCATTGCGCACACTTGAGTCCCGTCTGTACGGCCAGATACGGCTCTGCATGCGCAACCGACATCGCGAGTAGAAACACGATGAATACGAAGCCGAAGAGTCTGTTCTTGTGCTTCATGGCGCTTGCGTCACGGAGAACTCGATAACGGATTGCTTGGCGAGTGCGCGCGCATTGACATCGGCAATGGTGGTGCCGGCGTTTGCGCCTAGCGTGAGTCGATAAGTGCCTTTCGTGAGCAGCACGTTCGGCGTGACGAGCAGCGTGTGCGGATTTTCCGCAAGCTTCATTTGGACCGAGAGCGGTTGCATCGTGTCGTTGCTGACAACGCGTTCGAGTTGCACCGTATTGCCGTTGACGAGAGCAGCATCGAGTTCACCATCGAAAGACACGATCAACTGCTGCGGCGTCGCTTGCAGAACATCGTTCGATGCAGGCGCGGCAGTTGTGATCTGCAGCGATTTGCCGGAGGGCGGTGCGCTCCCCTGCTGTGCGCCGTCGGTAATCCATTGACGTATCTCGGCGATAGTGCTGTCGGGCAGCGGCGGCCCGCCGAGCGGCATGCGCCCTCCAACAGCTGCATTGCCTTCTATCTTGTGTATCAAGTAGCTGTTGTCGGGATCACCTGGCTTGACACGCAAAGTTCCGGGACTTTCCACGCTCGGCACGCCGACGAGCAGCGCGTAACTATTACCCGCATCGAGACGTAATCCGAGCGGCGCGTTCGCACCTGCATGACATGCAGTGCAAATCGGTGTGAACACAGTGTCTTGAATGGATTGAAAGGAACCGCTCGAGGGCGGCGCCTGCGTCGTGTCGCTGCCGATGGGTCGTCCATTTTGATCGAGTCCGTTGCCGTTGCCCGAGCATGCGACACAGCCACACGCAGCGACGATTGCAATGCAGCTCGCTTGCATCTTCATGAACACAACTCGCACTGGGATCGACGTCCGGTAAGTGCAGCGTTCGCGAACGACGGTTCATCGCCTCGTCAAAAATATTGCTGCTCGTCGTGGAAACCAAAACAACTACGCACAGCACCTACGGACGATTTCGTTTCGTATCCGAGGGACAGCCATGCGTAGCGATATTTCTCGAAAGTGGGTTGCGTTGTGGAGCGCTGTAGTCGTCGTCACTATCGGCGCGTGCGGTGGCGGTGGTGGTTACGGCGGAGGCAGTAGTAGTGGCTACATGCCAACGCCCACACCTACGCCGACACCAACACCCACTCCATCACCTGCTGCGGCAAGTGCGTATTCGATGACCAAGCTCGTATCTGACGGTTCGGTGAGTGCGCAAGCCACCGATGCACATCTAAAGAATCCATGGGGAATCGTGTTCGCACCGAGTGCGCCGGTATGGGTTGCGAATAACGCGACGCAGACCTCAACGATCTATGACGGCACCGGCATCGCGCTGCCGCTCGTAGTCAACATTCCTGCAGGTGCGAATGGCACTGCGAGTCCGACCGGCATCGTCGTCAACACGAGTCAAACCGACTTCATGGTGAGTGCGAACAACGTGTCCGGCCCTGCGCGATTTATTTTTGCGACCGAAAGCGGCGCGATCGCAGGCTGGTCGCAATCGGTGAATCAAACGAACGCAGTGATTGCTTACGAAGACACGGGACAAGCAAGTTATAAAGGACTTGCGATTGCTTCTGACGGCACTGCGAATCATTTGTACGCTGCCGACTTTCATAACAACAAGGTGGATGTGTTCGATGCGACGTTCAAGAAAGTCACCGCATCGGGCGGCTTCACGGACTCGGCGCTGCCGCAAGGATATGCACCTTTCAACGTCCAAGCCCTGTCGGTCGGCAATCAAACACTCATTTTCGTTGCGTATGCCAAGCAGGACGCACAAGCAGCCGATGAAGTTGCAGGTGCCGGACTCGGCATCGTCAATGTGTTCGACGTCAACGGCACGTTGCAAAAGCATTTGATCGCCGCGGGCGCTGCATTGAACGCACCGTGGGGTATGGCGATCGCGCCGGCGAACTTCGGTTCGCTCAGCAACATGTTGCTAGTCGGCAATTTCGGCGACGGCGTCATCAATGGCTACGATCCGTCGAGCGGTGCGTTCGTCGGCGCAATTCAAGATGGCAATGGACAACCGATCGCGACACCCGGACTGTGGGGCATCGCATTCGGCAACGGCGCACGCAATCAACCTGCTACGACGCTCTATTTCGCGGCGGGCATCGCGGATGAAGCCGACGGACTTTATGGACGCATCGATTTAGGCGCTACCGCACCGGACACAGTAGCTCCAACGAGTGTTGCACTCACAGCTCCGGCTGCGGGCAACGTGAGCGCGACCGTGCCCGTTACTGCAACAGCAAGCGACAACGTCGGCGTGACTCAAGTGCAGTTCTTTGCTGGCACGACGGCGATCGGCACTGCGACAACTGCGCCGTACACGATCAATTGGGATACGACGCAAACGGCGAATGGCGCAGCAGCATTGACGGCGCAAGCTTCGGACGCAGCTGGCAACGTCACAGCCTCTGCCGCGGTGAATGTGACCGTCAATAACACTTCGACGCCACCGCCCGCGACCGCGCTGTCCGCTTTGCAGGCGAGCATCTTCACGCCCATCTGCTCCGTGTGTCACAACGGCAGTGGCACTTCATTGCCGGGTAGCATGAATCTCTCTACGCAAGCTGCGACGTTCCAAGCGCTCGTGGGCGTTGCAAGTCAGGAAGCGCCCTCGCTCAAGCGCGTCAATCCGGGCGATCCAACGACCAGTTACATCATCAACAAATTGGAAGGCACGCCACCGTCTACTACACGCATGCCGCTCGGCGGTACGCCTTTGGATCAAGCCACGATCGACCAAGTGAAGAGCTGGATCACTGCTGGAGCGCAGAATAACTGAGGCAGTTGGGCGAACAGCCGAGGAGATGAGAATGGATTCTTGTCTCCTCGGTGTGTTCTAAGTCTAATCACTTTCGCCAGAACGTCGGCGTTAACAACACCAGCAACGGATAGATTTCCAGCCGACCGAACAACATCGCCACCACGCATATCCATTTGCCGACGGGATTCAAGGATGCGAACCCATCGTGCACGTTGCCCAGTGCCGGGCCCGCATTGTTGATGCAGCTTGCAATCGCGGAAAACGCGGTGACCTGATCTTCGCCGGTGCCCATGAGAGAGATCATCAGCACGGCGAAGCATGCAACGTATACCGCGAAAAAACCCCACACTGCATCAATGACGCGCCATTCCACTGCCTTGTTGCCGATCTTGACGGGCAGCTCCGCGCTCGGATGCACGAGCCGCACGACTTCGCGTGTGCCTTGTTTCCACATCAACATCCAGCGAATGATTTTCATGCCGCCTGCCGCGGAACCGGCACAGCCGCCGACGAATGTCGCGAGCATGAGTGTCACGGGTAGCGCGCTCGGCCACGATGAAAAATTGTCGGTGCGAAATCCCGTCGTCGTTTGCATGGAGATGGTTTGGAATATCGCACGACGGAATGCATCCACAGGATTCGGCGCCGTATCCGTAAGCCATAGCGTCAGCGTACCGAGCGTGATGCCCACCACCAGAATCGCAACGAACACTCGAAACTCGGCGTCGCGTAAATAGTCCTTCAAGCGCACGTAGCGCCATGCCATGAAATGAAGAGAGAAGTTCACTGCGCCGACGAACATGAACGTCATCGCGACCGCTTCGATGCCGACGTTGTTGAAATACTTCAAATTGGCATCGTGAGTGGAATAGCCGCCTGTCGAGACGGTCGAAAAGCTATGGCCGATGGCATCGAACAACGTCATGCCCGCGGCCCAATAACCCAATGCGCAGCATGCAGTGATCGCCACGTACACGATCCACAAAGTCTTGGCCGTCTCCGTGATGCGCGGCTTGAGCTTGGCGTCTTTGACGGGGCCCGGCGCTTCCGCTTTCAACAACTGCATGCCGCCGACACCCAGCATCGGCAACAGAGCGACTGCGAGCACGACCATGCCGATGCCGCCCAACCATTGAATTTGCTGTCGGTAGTAGAGAATGGAACGCGGCAAATCATCGAGTCCCACCAGCACCGTCGCACCGGTGGTCGTAAAGCCCGATACTGCTTCGAACACAGCATCAGTGAGCGAGATATCCGGCTTGTCGGAAAGGATCAGCGGCAACGCACCCGCGAATCCAAGCACGATCCAAAAGAGCGCCACGACCATGAAGCCGTCGCGCAGCCGCAAATCACGCAGCTTCTTGCGCGCCGGCAACCAAATGAGCACACCCACTGCGACCAATCCTATGAATGCATCGAGAAACGGCCCGGCATTGCCGTCCTGGTAATACAGCGACACGCCCACGGGCGGCAGCATCGTGAGACTGAAGATCACGAGCAGCATCCCGAGGATGCGCTGAACGACTAGAACATGCATGGGAAGGCGCTAGGCCCTAGTAGGGAAAAGGATGTTCGCCGGGCTTGATCAATATTGATAGTGGGCATGTTCTTCTCTGGCTAGCACCTAGTGGCTTCCACACCTAGCGCCTTCTTCTCGGTACATCAAACAATCTCTCCACCGCATCGATGTGTCTGCGGTCGGTGAGGAAGATGATGACGTGATCGTCGCGCTGAATGACGGTGTCGTGATGGGCGATGAGCACTTCGTCGCCGCGGACCACTGCGCCGATGGTTGCGCCTTCGGGCAACGGAATCTCTTCCACTTTGCGGCCGATGACGCGCCCTTCGCCTTGAATGCCGTGTGCAACAGCTTCGATGGCTTCGGCAGCGCCGCGACGGAGCGAATGCACTCGAACGACATCGCCGCGTCGCACGTGTGCCAGCAGAGATCCGATGGTGACGGTCTGGGGCGAGAGCGCGATGTCGATCGTGCCGCTTTCCATCAGCTCGGCATAGGCCGGGCGATTGATGAGTGCCATGACTTTGTGACACCCCAACCGCTTGGCGAGCATGGCGGAAAGAATGTTGGCTTCCTCGGCGTTGGTGACGGCGACGAATACGTCCGCGCTGTCGATATTCTCTTCCAACAGCAACTCCTCGTCCGCCGCATCGCCGTTCAACACCACCGTGTTGGCAAGTTGCTCGGAAATGCGCCGCGCCCGCCGTGCGTCGCGCTCGATGAGTTTGACTTGATTCTCTTTCTCGAGCTGTTGCGCGAGTCGAAAGCCGATATTGCCGCCGCCTGCGATCACTACCCGACGCAGCGGCGCTTCCAGCTTTTGCATTTCGTTCATCACGAGCCGGATGTCTTTGCGAGCCGCGATGAAGAACACTTCGTCGCCATGCTCGATGACGGTTTCGCCTTCGGGTTTGATGCTTTGTCCGCCGCGATAGATGGCAGCGACGCGTGCGTCGGTGCCGCGAATGTGTTCACGCAGGGCTTTCAGACGTTGTCCCACTAACAAGCCGCCACGCAAAGCGCGCACGCCCACCAACCGCACACGGCCATCCGCGAAATCGAGCACTTGCAGCGCGCCGGGATAACGAATGAGCCGTGCTACGTGATCCGTGACGATCTGTTCCGGACTGATCGTGACATCGACGGCGAAGGCGCGATCTTCACCTGTGTAGAGCTTGGCGTATTTGGTGTAGTCGGCAGCGCGTATGCGCGCGATGCGCGTCGCATCCTTATTGAACAGAGTCGCCACTACTTGGCAGGCCACTATGTTTACTTCGTCGCTGCTCGTGAGTGCGATGAATACATCGACCTGGCGCGCACCCGCAGCTTCGAGAATCGTTGGATAAGCGCCGTTGCCGACCACGGTGCGGATATCAAGGCGATCCTGCAAATCGCGCAGCACATCGTCGTTCATATCGACGACCGTCACCTCGTTCGCCTCTTCGCGCGCGAGGTGATACGCGGCCGTTCTACCCACCTGGCCGGCGCCCAGAATGATGATTTTCATGCAAGACTCACCAGAGAAGCGCTGCGCCTCGTGTCGGCAGGCGCGTTGTTGGGCGCGGATTGTAACGTAGGGCGTTGGGCTATGGGCGTTGGGCTATGGCAAGAGTACGCGAACTGACTTTGGCCAACGCCCAATGACCCAAAGCCCAACCGCCCTTATCTCATATCCCTTCCAAATTCGCATACGCCAGCATCAGCCACTTCGTTCCCTGACGTTCGAATTTCACCTGCACTCGCGCATGGGTGCCTTGGCCTTCGAGTTCGAGGACGACGCCGTCGCCGAACTTGCCGTGGCGCACGCGCTGGCCGAGGCGTACGCCGTTTTGCGGTTCGTCTTCCACGATGCGCCGTTGTGTGAAGACCGGGCGGGACACCTGGATGCGCGGGCGCACTTCTTCAATGAGCTCGGCGGGAATTTCGCGAATGAAGCGCGACGGCGCGCCGTAGCTGTCCACACCGTGCAAGCGGCGCTGCTCCGCATAAGTCAAATAGAGCTGGCGCATGGCGCGTGTCGTCCCGACATAACAAAGGCGGCGCTCCTCTTCCAATCCCGTGACATCGGTGATGGACCGTTGATGCGGGAACAAGCCGTCTTCCATGCCGGCGAGGAATACGACGGGAAATTCCAAGCCCTTCGCGGAGTGCAACGTCATCATTTGCACGCTGTCTTCCCATTCGTTCGCCTGTCCCTCGCCCGATTCGAGCACGGCGTGCGCTAAGAACGCCGCGAGCGGTGTCATATCTCCAGTCTCCTCGGTATCGAAGCCTCTTGCCGCACTCACGAGTTCTTCCAAGTTCTCGACGCGCGCTTCGCCGCCGCCCTTCTCGCGTTGATAGTGCGCGATCAATCCTGTTTGATTGATGACGTGATCCACTTGGTCGTGCAGCGGCAGCGCCCGCGTCTCGCCGTCGAGACGTTCGATCAGGCTCATGAATCCGTGCAGATTCGTCCCTGCTTTTGGCCCAAGCTCGGTCATGCAAGCGCCCGCGGCTTCCCACATCGTGCACGCATTGGCACGCGCGTAGTCACGCACGTTATCTAGAGTCTTGTTGCCGATGCCGCGAGTCGGCAGGTTCACGACCCGTTCGAAAGAAGCGTCATCAGCGCGATTGAACATGAGTCGCAGATAGGCGAGCGCGTCTTTGATTTCGGCGCGTTCAAAGAATCGCAAGCCGCCGTAGACTCGATAAGGCAGGCGCGCTGTGAGCAACGCCTCTTCGAACGCGCGTGACTGTGCGTTGGATCGATAGAGGATGGCGCAATCGCGGCGGCTGCCGCCTTTCGTCACCCATTCGCGAATACGGTTGACGACGAAGTCCGCTTCGTCGCGCTCGTTGAACGCCGCGTAGAGCTTGACGAGGTCGCCTTGCGAACCGCTCGTCCAGAGATTTTTGCCGAGACGGCCGCTGTTGTTTGTGATGAGTGCGTTGGCCGCCGCGAGGATGTTGCCCGTGGAACGGTAGTTCTGTTCCAACCGAAAAAGTTGCGTGCTCGGATAATCGCGCCTGAACTGATGCAGATTCTCGACGCGCGCGCCGCGCCAGCCATAGATCGATTGATCGTCGTCGCCCACCACGAACGGCGCGCCTTGCGGTCCCACCAGCAATTTGAACCACTGATATTGGATGGTATTCGTGTCCTGAAATTCGTCGACGAGCACATGGCGAAAACGCGAGCGGTAATGTGCGAGCAATTCCGGATTGTCGCGCCAGAGTTCGTAGGCGCGCAGCAGCAGCTCGGCGAAATCCACGACGCCCGCGCGATCGCACGCTTGTTGATAGGCTTCGTACACGCGAATCATTTGCCGGCGCGTTGCGTCGCCTTCGTCTTTCAAATGCTTGGGACGCAGCCCTTCGTCCTTTTGCGCATTGATGAACCAAGTGATTTCTTTCGGCACCCAGCTCGATTCGTCCAGCTCCATGGATTTCAGCAGTTTGCGGATCATGCGCTGCTGATCGTCGCTGTCGAGAATTTGAAAGGTCTGCGGCAATCCCGCTTCACGCCAATGCATGCGCAACAAGCGATGCGCGATGCCATGGAACGTGCCGAGCCATAGCGGCGCGGAAGGCAGCGACAACATCTGTTCGATGCGGCTGCGCATTTCGCCCGCCGCTTTGTTTGTAAACGTGACCGCCAAAATGCTGTGCGGAGAAACATTCTCCACTTGCACGAGCCAAGCGACGCGATGCACGAGCACGCGTGTCTTGCCGCTGCCCGCGCCCGCGAGGACCAAAGTCGGCCCGAGCGGAGCGGCCACGGCTTGGCGCTGTGCATCGTTGAGCGAATCGAGAATGGGAGAGATATCCATTGAGGGCCGTTGGGTCTTTGACAATTGGGCGTTGGCCAGAGCATGTACGCGGCGTGTTGGCGTGAGCGGAAATTGTAGTATGGATTGCGCGAGGCGTGATCGATTCACCTCAACCGCAACCTACTTGGGCGCAGCGCTGAATAATGCAACAGCAGTCCGACGAGCAGCGCCAAGACGGGATTGGTGATGGAAGGCGCGCTGCCCGCCTGCCAGAGTTGCACGATCTCGAGCGCGAAAATGAAACCCACACCCAACGCCAAGGCCAACGCGCTACCGAGTCCCGCGTCTCGCAACAGCCAAATGAGCGCGCCGAACAAAAAGGCTTTTTCCATGACGACGGCGGCATCGATCGGCATGCCCGCTTCTATCCAGCCCAAAAAAGGCCAGAGATCGAGCGTGCGTGGCGCAGTACTGAAATCGAAGGGCGTGAGCTGCGCGAGTAACAAAGCACAGAGTGCAAGCAAGAGCAGCGCACTGCGCGGCTCGGTCCACATCCGATTGATGACGACGACGGCCGGCAGCAGCAACACCAGCGCGAGCAGCTCGGAAGGATCGAAACTCTGGCCGGCGATGATCAATCTTCCGAGAAGTACTGCCGCGATCGTCGCGAGCAACGCCTCCGTGCCGCGCTGTCTGTCGACGAGCCGAAACAGCACTTGGGCGACGATCAACCAACATATCAATGCATTGAGGACCGCACTCAATACGAAAACTGGATGAAAGAGCGGATGCAGTGCCGCCTTGAGGTGTGCGAGGTCGAATTGCGCCGTGTACGGCGCGAAACGCCAGCCCAGCCATAACAACAGGACGATGAGCGCGCTGCGGCCATCGCGACGCGGGCCGTCTGTCCTCGGCAAGTACACCAAGCGACTGAGCGTGCGCCACACGACCGCAGCGGTGACTCCGAGGATGGTGCCAAACGCATTGAGGGTCACATCCTGCGTGCTCGGCACGCGCATCGAAATATAGACCTGAGCAACTTCGATGCAGTACGAGAGCGATGCGCCGCCGAGCGTAGCCGCGATTGCAGCCGCCCAGCGGGGCAGCTTCGTCTCGAGCCACAGCAATAGACAAAAGCCGAGCGGTGCATAGAGCAGCACGTTCGACACTTGATCGCCGCGTCCGGCGCGTACCCACGACAATCGACGCAACGCCGCGCCCAACGTAATGCTTGCAGCATCGGGCTTCAGATTGAATGGATACAACGAGCCGTAGCAAATGAGCGCAATGACGCCCACGAGCAACCAAGGAACGAGACTCGAACGACGCCGCGGCATCGCGAGAGTGTACGGGGATTGCCCCCTCCCTGCCCTCCCCCGCAACGCGGGGGAGGGTTGGGTGGGGGTTCAGGGTCTTCAGTCTTCAGTCAGAGAGCACACCGCGGACGACCCTCTCTCACACCCTCACTGAAAAGTAGTGATCCACCAGCAACAGCGCGAACAGCACCGAGAGATAGGTGATCGAGAAAGTGAAGGTGCGCATGGGCAATCGCTCGTCCTGATGCCGCATCAACAGGATGAGCGATTGC
>Ga0207667_10001150_pt1 | contig 33284 bp, 35 predicted proteins | sample KBSCornC52_FD_184301 | JGI IMG/M metagenome (GOLD analysis project Ga0207667, IMG submission 184301) | Corn rhizosphere microbial communities from Kellogg Biological Station, Michigan, USA - KBS Corn C5-2 (SPAdes) (version 2) | ecosystem: Host-associated > Plants > Roots > Rhizosphere > Soil ...
CCGCAGACTGAGGGCCAAAAAAAAACGAGGCCGGTGGACCCGAGCATCGCGCTCGCATCCACCGGCCTTGCTCCGGATCTAACCAGAGCTTGCGAAAGGGGAACTTACCAGCGCTTCTGGCCGCCGCCACCGCCGCCGCGATTGCCACCGCCGCCGCCGCCACCACCGCCGCTACGCTCCTGCGCCTCATTGACGCGCAGAGGGCGTCCACCCAAGTCCTTACCATTGAGGTTCTGGATGGCACGCGAAGCATCCGCGCGTGACATCTCGACGAACCCGAAGCCGCGTGGCCGGCCCGTGTCGCGATCCGTGATCAAGCTCACCGACTCGACAGTACCGTGCTGCGCGAACAGCTCCCGCACTTCACTGTCGGTGGCCGAAAACGGCAGGTTGCCCACGTATATCTTCGTCATGCAAACAAACTCCTGACAAACAGACGCGACGCTCAAGTCGCGCTTGAATCTTTCAAAACACTACCAGCAGGTATGCTGTGCCGAAGATCGGTTGTCGTCATCGGGCACGCAAGCTGCCACCTGGTCGAGAACGATTCGGCTTTTCGCTGCACTCGGAAGCCGGCTCGCAAACCATGCGGGCGGCAGGCGGGAAGGAAAGGGAAAGGTCACGAACCGGTGCAGACAATACCTCAGGATGTCGGCGCTGTACAAGCGGTCTCCCGGGGGAACAACGTTAGATTGTGCGGGATCGCAAAAGTTCCAACTTGACTACATTGCTGCCTAGGCCGCAACGGCGTAGTCAGGAGTCAGCCGCTGCACAGGCCGCGGGCGCGTGCCCCAGGCACATGGATGGTCCGCCGCCGCAGGTGGCCGGGCACGGACCCGGATCCAGGGTTTCAAACTAGCGATAGCGGGCGAGGATCTTCTCCAGGCCCTTCGATCCTGGCGACAGCGACTCATACGGGAGGCTGTTTAGCGGGGCGTCGGGTGTGGCATTGATGTCGTGGAACTCGCTTTGGGACTCTTCCACGTAGAGAAGCCCGGTGAGGTATTCACCGGCTTTCATACGTTCCTGGATATGGGTAGCGGCCACCACGCGATTGGTCGGGTCATAGCCGGCCTCGAGTTTGCGCAGGACGATCCGGCTGCCGTCGTGCATGACCACCGGCAGCGTCTCACCTTCTTTGTAGTCCGCGACGATCTCGCGCTCGAGCGGCACGAAGTCCGCGTGTACGGCGGGCTCGTAATGCTCCCGCGTATAGGCGTAACTCTTGGTGGAGCCCTCGTGGTCATTGAAGGTCACGCAGGGCGAGAGCACATCGATCAGGGCGAACCCTTTATGTCTGATTCCGGCCTGGATGAGCGGGACGAGCTGGCGCTTGTCACCCGAGAAGCTGCGCGCTACGAACGTAGCTCCGAGCGTCATGGCCAACAACACCGGGTCGATGGGCGGCTGGAAGTTGGTCTCACCCTTCTTGGCCTTGGTACCGATGTCGGCGGAAGCCGAGAACTGTCCCTTCGTCAGGCCATACACCCCGTTGTTCTCGATTATGTACAGCATGTTGAGGTTGCGGCGGATCGCATGGCAGAACTGGCCGAGCCCGATCGAGAGCGTATCGCCGTCACCCGAGACACCGATGTAGTGCAGGTTGCGGTTGGCCGCGTTGGCCCCCATGGCGATGGAGGGCATCCGGCCGTGCACCGAGTTGAAGCCATGACCGCCGCTGACAAAGTAGGCCGTGGTCTTCGAAGAGCAGCCGATACCGGAAAGCTTCACCACGTTCTGCGGCTCGAGCGATAGCTCCCAACAGGCCTCTGTGATGGCGGCAGTGATGGAGTCGTGACCGCATCCGGCGCACAAGGTCGAGAGCGCGCCTTCGTACTCGCGCCGAGTCAGACCGAGTGCATTCTTCGGTAGCGAGGGATGTGCGACTTTCGGTTTCGCGATGAATGTCATGCGCTCGCCCTCACGTCCTTGGTGCGCGCCTGGTCGCGCGGCCGAATCTCGGCCAACACGCCCGCGACGATGAACGCCGAGGATATCGGCAGGCCGTTGTAATGTAACAGCGAGCGCAGCTTCGACTTCTCCACGCTGGACTCGAGGGTCAACAGCGAGCGGAATTGCGCATCCCGGTTCTGCTCCACGACAAACAGCAGCTTATGAGCCTGGAGGAAACGCTCGACGTCCTCACTGAAGGGGAACGAGCGCACGCGCATATAGTCGACCCGGACGTCATGCGACTTCAGGACATCCATCGCCTCATGGATCGCACCATCGCAGCTCCCGATGGAGACGATGCCGATGTCACTATCGGCGGTCGCATCGATCACCGCCCTGGGCACGTGCTGCTTGGCTGTTTCCCACTTCTTGACCAGGCGATCCAACAGGATCTGGTATTCGATGGAGTCCTCGGTATAGGTGCCGTACTGCGTGTGACCCGAGCCCCGGGTGAAGTACGCCGCCTTCGGATGGGTGCCGGGCAAAGTGCGATAGCCGATGCCATCGCCATCCTTGTCGAAGTAGCGGTAGAACTTCTCGAGTTTCTCCACTGCCTCTTTGTCGAGCATCTTGCCGCGATCGGGCCGATACGAGTCATCCCACCGCAGATCCCGGCACATCCAGTCGTTCATGCCGATGTCCAGGTCGGACAACACGAACACGGGGGTCTGGAACCGCTCGGCCAGATCGAACGCCTGGCTCGCCATGTAGAAGCACTCTTCCGGGTTGGCCGGATAAAGACAAATGTGCCGCGTGTCGCCGTGTGAGGCATACGCGCATTCCATGAGATCACACTGCTGCGTGCGGGTCGGCATGCCCGTCGAAGGGCCCACGCGTTGGATATCGAAGATCACCGCCGGCACTTCAGCGTAATAGGCCAGCCCCAGGAATTCGTTCATCAGCGAGATGCCGGGGCCGGAAGTCGCCGTGAACGCGCGCGCGCCGTTCCACATCGCCCCGATGACCATGCCGATCGCGGCCAGCTCATCCTCGGCCTGAATGAACGCGAAGTTCTTCCGGCCGGTGTTGGGATCCACGCGCGTCCGGTCGCAAAATGCCTTGTAGGCGTCCATGACAGAGGTCGACGGCGTGATCGGGTACCAGGCCGCCACCGTAGCGCCGGCAAAGACACAACCCAATGCCGCCGCGGTGTTGCCATCGATGAGGATGTGGCCCGAGGTCTTGTCGAGTTTCTCGACCCGCAGTGGCAGCGGACAGGTGAAGCTCGCCCGGGCATAATCGTAGCCGAGCTGGATGGCCTTCATGTTGCTATCGACGAGCTGCGGTTTCTTGGCGTACGTCTCCGCCAGCAACTTGCGGATGATGTCCAGATCGAGATCGAGCAGCGCGGCCAATACCCCGGCGTAACAGATGTTCTTCATCAGAATGCGCGTGCGCACGCCGTTGAAGCTCTCGTTGCAAAGCCGCGCGAGCGGCACGCCGAGCACCGTGATGTCCTCGCGTTTCAAAAGCGAGGGACGCGGCCAGGTCGAGTCATAAATGAGATAGCCCCCGGGGGTGACCTCTTTCACATCCTTCGCGTAGGTCTCCGCGTTCATGGCAACCATGATATCGACGCGGCCGGAACGCGCCACGTAGCCATCTTTCGTCACGCGGATCTCGTACCAGGTCGGCAGCCCCTGGATGTTGGAGGGAAAGTAATTCTTACCCATCACCGGGATGCCGCTTCTGAAGATCGACTTCATCAACAGCGTGTTGGCGCTCGCCGATCCGGTGCCATTTACGGTCGCGATCTTGATCGCAAAATCGTTGATACGTTGGGCAGGGCTCATGCGATTTTCGGTTCCTTGGCCATGAGCACCCGGGCTTCGTCGTCCGCGTGTGGCCAGTGCACATACGATTTCTGCATATCCCATGCGGCGGTCGGGCAACGCTCCGCGCACAGTCCGCAGTGAACACAAAGGTCCTCGTCCTTCACCATGACGCGGCCGGTTTGCGGCAGAGCCGCCGAAACCATCAGCGGTTGCGCCAGGTTTTTGGCGGGAGCTTTCAAGCGCGTACGCAGGTCAGCCTCGTCGCCGTTACCGGTGATGGTGAGGCAATCGACCGGGCAGATGTCGATGCAAGCGTCGCACTCGATGCACAGTTTCGCGCTGAAGACGGTTTGCACGTCGCAATTGAGGCAGCGCTGCACCTCTTGAGCCGCCTGCTCGGCGCTGAAACCCAACTCGACTTCGATGTTGAGCTTCTTGAAGCGCTCTTTGAGCGACACGTGCGGCACCAACCGGCGCTCCACGGGCGCGTAGTCGTTCGAATACGACCACTCGTGGATGCCCATCTTGCGGCTCTGCAGGTTCATACCCGGCGCAAGCCGATCCGTAACGGGCTCGCCCTGACAATGGCGGTGGATGGAGATGGCGGCCTGGTGACCGTGCTCTACGGCCCAGATGATGTTCTTGGGACCAAAGGCGGCATCGCCGCCGAAAAATACGCCAGGCCGGCTCGATTGGAAGGTGATCTTGTCGACCACCGGCACGTCCCACTTGTCGAACTGGATGCCGAGATCGCGCTCGATCCAGGGAAAAGCATTCTCCTGGCCGATCGCGAGGATCACATCGTCGGCGGGGATGAACTCCTCCGCGAGGACACGCTCGCCGGTGATCTGGCCATTGGCATCGATGTCATACTCCATCTTGTCGAACATCATGCCGGTCAGCTTGCCGTTCTCGAGGACAAACGACTTCGGCGAATGATTGATGACGATATCGACGCTTTCCTCCTCCGCGTCCTCCAGCTCCCAGGCCGAGGCCTTGAAAAAACCGCGCGGCTTGCGCGCCATCACCTTCACGTTGCGCGCCCCGAGTCTCAGGCTGGTGCGGCAACAATCCATGGCGGTGTTACCCACGCCGATGATCAGAACACGCTCACCGATCTTGTCGATATGGCCAAACGCCACCGACTCGAGCCAAGCGATGCCGATATGCACGTTTGCCGCGGCCGCTTCGCGTCCGGGCAGGCGCAGCTCCTTCCCCTTGGGCGCTCCGGAGCCGACGAACACGGCATCGAAGCCACCGCTCGCGAGCAGCTCGCGCATGCTCCCGATGGGGTGATTGAGCTTGAGGTCGACCCCCATTCCCGTGATCTGTCCGATCTCGTCTTCGAGGACGGTCTGCGGCAGGCGGAATGAGGGGATATTGGTCCGCATCAGGCCGCCGGGCTCGGCCGACTGCTCGAAGACGGTCACTTGATAGCCGAGCGGCATGAGGTCGTTCGCCACAGTGAGCGAAGCACATCCGGCGCCGATCAAGGCGACACGCTTGCCGTTCTTTACCTGGGGAATCTTGGGGAGGCGGCCCGTAATGTCATCACGGTGGTCGGCCGCGACGCGTTTCAATCGGCAGATCGCGACCGGCTTCTCCTCGACCCGGCCACGTCGGCAAGCCGGCTCGCACGGTCGGTCGCACACGCGCCCGAGAATGCCCGGGAAGACGTTCGAATGCCGGTTCACCATGTAGGCATCGGTGAAACGGCCTTGCGCAATCAGGCGGATGTATTCAGGGACATCAGTGTGGGCCGGACAGGCCCACTGGCAATCCACGACACGATGGTAGTAGTCAGGATGCGCGGTATTCGTCGGTTCCACCGCGGCCCTCATATTGTGCACGGGACGCTAAGTATAGAGTCGTTGCCCCGAATGTCACCGTGCCCAGAAGACTCATGGGCGCAGGGAACTGGCGACAAGGATGATGCTGCTATGCAGCATTCATATGTTCCCGTAGCAAGTTCGCAATCAGAGTGCGTAACTTCGCTGGATTCAAGGGCTTATGCAAAATGGGCAAGCCGCTGGCCTCAGCGTCGCGCAGCCGATCGGGTGCCGTATCGCCGGTCACCAGCAGGGCGGGAATCTCGACATTGAACTCACTGCGGAGCATTTCGACCACTTCGATACCATTTTCCCCGGCCCGCAGTCTGTAGTCCGAAATGATCAGGTCAGGCAGCCGCTGCACGGCTGCCAGCTGTTGCAGCATCTCCTTGCCCGACCCCGCGGTGAGTACCTCGCATTGCCATTTACGCAGCAGTGCCGCCATTCCTTCCTGGACCGCGCCCTCATCGTCGATGACGAGCACCATGGCGCCGGACAAGTCGAACACTCCGGCCGCGTCCGGGCTGCTTTCAATGGGGACATGGTCTTCGCGCGCTCCCAGAGGCACCGTGATCGCAAACACTGAGCCTCTGCCCACGCTCGAACGAAGACCTACCGGATGGTCCAGCAGCCGGCAAAGGCGCTCGACGATGGCCAGCCCCAGGCCGAGCCCTTTGCGCCGGTCGCGTTCCGGGTTCTCCAGCTGATAGAACTCCCGGAAGATCTCCGTGTGTCGCTCCTCCGGGATTCCGCGGCCGGTATCCCAGACCTCGATGCGGACAGTCTTGCCCCTGCGCCGGCACCCGAGCACGACACCGCCGCGATCGGTGTAGCGGACCGCGTTGGCCAGCAGGTTGCGCACGATCCGGGCGAGGAGCGACGGATCGCTCACTACAAACACGGATGTTTTCATCACAGTGAGCGAGAGGCGCTTCTGGCGCGCGATCGGCGCGAATTCAAAGCGAACACGATCGAACAGCGTTGTAAGTGGGAATGTCGAGACGCAAGGCTGCACGACGCCCGCATCGAGGCGCGAGATGTCGAGCAATGCGTTGAACAGCTCCTCCATCGCATCGACGGAGTGCCGGATGTTGCCGATAACCTGTCGCTCACGGTTCGCCAACGGTGATTCCTCCAACGCCTGGACGAACAGCCCGAGCGCGTGCAAGGGCTGGCGCAAGTCGTGGCTGGCCGCGGCCAGAAAGCGCGATTTGGCGATGTTGGCTTCCTCGGCGACCTCCTTGCGGCGGCGGAGCTCCGCGATCAAGCCGGAGTTTTCGAAACGCAGGCTGATGAATTCATCAATGGAGCCGTACACGCGCAGAGCGAAGAGCGTCATGAGCACGACATAGAGAATCATCAGCGCGCTGGTCGTGACGTGCAGCAGGTCGTCCTCACGCATGAAGATGACGGCCGCAGGGAGAATCGCCGGATACATGAAGGCGAAAAAGGACGGCATCACCGAACCGGAGGCGTATACGCAGCCCGAGCCCATGCCGAGCAGACCCATGGTCAAAAACAGCTGGTAGGCAAGCCCGTCCGGGACATACATGACCACGGCCCCGACGCCCCAGATGATTCCTGCGCACAGCGAGCCCACGATCGCGTAGGTGCGCCACGGCCCGATCGCTTCGGGTCCCGGATCTATGCGCTCGAACGCGCGCCACTGGAAGAACCGCCCGATGGTCCAGGCGTATACCGCTCCCATCCACACCAACACCTTCCAGGGCGTCACCCCTTTGGCGAGGGCGGCTCCCATCAGGGTTGCGATCACTACGCTGCCAATCATTGCGATTGGCATGTTTCGGTACTGGGTGCGGACCTTCTCGTGCTCGACCAGCAGGTCGCGAGCCTCCTGGCGCTCGGCCGCCGATGGATCCGCAGACCCTGCTTGAACATCTCTCAGCTCTGAGGCCATGTAGGGAGCCTAGCACTGCTGCCACTCACCGACACGGCTGTGTCAGCGCGCTGTTTGAGCGTAAACTATGTAAGTTAAGTCAACCCTGGCGAAACGGCTCTTTGCTCGGCGCGCAGCACCGTTACGTGTAGCGGTTTGTGTCGACTGGCCGGCATACCGGACGCAGGAAAGTTGGGCGAAGCCCTGATCGAGTGGCGAAGTACATTCAAACTGGCTTTTTTCCCGGTGGCGTTCCAGCGCCAACGCCGTCAAGCTGCTGCGCCGACGCTCCACTGGACCAAGGTCCAGCTGGCGCGGGGCGGCCCGTTCACGCAGACTGTTTGGATACTCCTGCACACCAATGCCCCTGAAAGTACTCGTCATTGATGACCATCCTCTCGTGCAGGAAGGGGTCGCAGCAGCACTAGAATCGCTCGGACACGACACACGAGTCATGTCCGCGCGCGACGCCGAGCAAGGAATGGCCATGGCGGCGGCCAATCCCGATCTCGACCTGGTGCTACTGGATCTAGCCCTTCCTGGTATGAGCGGCTTCGGTTTGATCGGTCGGCTCCACGAGCGGTTTCCCTCGTTGCCGGTTGTAGTGCTGTCCGCGCTCGAAGACCCCGAGAACGTGCGGCAGACCATCAACGCTGGCGCCATGGGTTTCGTGCCGAAATCGGCGCCCACGCGCGTGTTGCTCGAAGTTCTGCAACAGGTCCTGGAAGGCAATGTCAGTGTACCGGCTGGCCTGCAAGGCAGTGCGGGGCTTTCCAACGGCTCCGCGGGATCTGCAGCGACTGATCCGCCGCAGCCCATACCGGACGTCGGTCTGCTCACCTTGCGACAGCTCGAGGTGCTCTCGCGCGTATGTCAGGGTAAGACGAACAAGCAGATCGCGACCGAGCTCGGGCTGTCGGAGAAGACCGTCAAAGCGCACGTGACCGCCATTTTCAAAGTGTTAGGTGTGGTCAATCGTACGCAGGCGGTACTCGTCGCGCGCCGCGTCGGCATGATGACGAACTGAGACAAACAGTCTCAGCGCGCGGCGTTGATTCGCTTCGCAGCATAGCCACCCGCGCGCTACACAGCCGCGCGGAGTTGGATCGCCTTTGACCCGCAGCGAAGCTTCCCCGTTTCACAGGGAAGGAGCCCGGCCGCGAGCGCAGTAAACCGCGCAGGATACGCCCCGGACCCGGGTCGCCTATAATCCCCGGGTCATGTCAGAGCCTATCCCTGCGGAAATCAAGTTGCGGAAAGCCTCCCGGGTGCTCGAGGTGAGCTTCGTGGACGGTACCGTTTTCCAGTTGCCGTTCGAGTACCTGCGAGTGCATTCGCCATCGGCGGAAGTGAAGGGGCATGGACCCGGTCAGGAGGTCCTGGTGCTCGGGAAGGAGAACGTGGGCATCCGGGCCGTCGAACCGGTCGGCCAGTACGCCGTCAAGCTGGTCTTCGACGACGGGCACGATACCGGCCTCTATACCTGGAAGTACCTGTACGAGCTGGGTCGCGACCGCGCCGCCAACTGGGCAAAATACCTGGCGCGCGTAAAAAAGGGCTGAACAGCCTGAGCCGCTCAGCCCTTTACAGTTACAAGACCCCCGCAATCGGCACGGATTCTGCGCAGCACTGATAGAAAATTGCAACAGAAAGTATTGGCGATGGCGGCTCCAGCCGCGGGATTGATACGAAATGAAAGACGACCGGTCGACCGACTTCGGTTTTGAGCGGGTCCCCTGGGGCGAGAAGACGCGGCGGGTCCGTGGAGTATTCGACTCCGTTGCCGACAACTACGACCTCATGAACGACCTGATGTCGGCAGGCGCCCACCGGCTCTGGAAGCGTTTCACCCTCTCGCTCACGAACCTGCGTCCCGGACAGCGCGCCTTGGATGTGGCGGGCGGCACGGGCGACCTCGCCATGGGACTCTCACAACAGGTGGGCGATCGCGGCCTCGTCGTTCTCGCCGACATCAACGCCGCCATGCTCGACCACGGACGCGATCGGCTCATCGACAAGGGCCGCGTGGGCAACATTCAGTACGTGCAGGCCAACGCCGAGCGGCTGCCGTTTGCCGAAAGCAGCTTCGACTGCATCACCATCGGTTTTGGGCTTCGCAACGTGACCGACAAGCCGGCGGCACTGGCCTCCATGCGGCGGGCATTGAAACCCGGCGGACAGGTACTGGTCCTGGAGTTCTCGCAACCGATCGCCCCCGGTCTGGCGCCCCTTTACGACGCGTACTCTTTTCATGTGCTGCCCTTGTTGGGAAAGCTGGTCGCCCGCGACGAAGCCAGCTACCGCTATCTGGCGGAGTCGATCCGGATGCATCCCAACCAGGAGAAACTGCTCGCCCTGATGCAAGCGGCCGGCCTCGAAGGCTGCCGCTACCACAACCTCTCGGGGGGCATCGTCGCCGTGCATCGCGGTTACAAATATTGACTTTCGGGGGCTGACGCTCAGCGCGCCAGCGAATCCAGGCGCCGCTCGAGCTCTGTCTCGAAACGCCGCAGGGCTGAAGCAAGCAACACCCGCCCCGCCTCGAGATCCGCGCGGCGATCCGCTTTCACCACTTCCTGGAGCCACGCTGCCACCATCTCCACCTGGCGTGCCCCCACCATCCCGGCGCTACCCAGCAGCGTATGCAGCCGGCGCGCCAACACGGTGCCATCACCAGTAGCAGTCGCGCAGTTCAGCATATCGAGCGTCTCGCGGGCGACCGCCAGGAACGACTCGTAGATCTTGCGCAGTGGCCCAATCCTCCACTGCAGACTTTCCCAAAGCTCTTCGAATACCACTCCTGCCAGCACCGGCTGGTCCGCGATCCGCTCCGGCGTCGCACTCTCGGATTGTGTCTGCGCCGCCGGCACCAGCCACTTGCAAAGCAGGTCGCAGAGTGTCGACCTGGTGAACGGCTTGGACAGAAAGTCGTCCATGCCCGCATCCAGACAGCGCTGTTTGTCGTCCCCCATTGCGTTGGCCGTAATCGCGATCACCGGGATATACCGGTGCAGGAAGGTGCGCATGCGGCGCGTGGTCTCGTAGCCATCCATGTCCGGCAACTGACAATCCATCAGCACGAGGTCAAACGTCTGTTTGCTCAGCGCCTCGAGCGCCTCCACGCCCGTCCGCGCCAAGGTAACTGTGCAGTCGAGACTCTCGAGCAGACTCTTCGCCACATATTGATTGGCCGGGTGATCCTCCACCACCAGGATACGGCCGGGTGGATTCTTCAGAATGCGCTGACTCTGATCTTCCAGAGCCTCCTCCGCGGAAGCTTCCAGTGGCAGCGTGACACGAAAGGTGGAACCGTCCGGGCTCGTCCTCAGCAACACCAGACCTCCCCCCATCGCCTCCGACAGACGGCGACTGATCGGCAGGCCCAGACCCGCGCCGCCACCGGGGTGCGCGCCCATGGATTGCGCTTGAACGAAAGGCTCGAATATCACAGCCTGCTTGCCGCGTGGCACACCCTCCCCCGTATCGATCACATCGATCGTGCACTGCGCACCGTCATACCATGCCTGCACAGTTATGAGCCCGGCGTTGGTGAATTTGAGCGCGTTGGAAACGAGGTTGGTCAGGATCTGCTTGATGCGCGCCGGGTCGCCGATGAGCGACCTTGGCAGCGGGGTCTCGATGATGACCCGAAGGTCCAAGCCCAGCGACTGCGCCCGCGCACGCGCTTCCTCGACCACCTCACGTAACACTCTCTCGAGATCGAAGGGCTTGCGTTCGAGCGGAAACGAGCCAGCCTCTATACGACTCAAATCCAGGATGTCGTTGGCGATATTGAGAAGGGTCCGGGCGCAAGCCCGTGCGATGGCGACACGGTGTCTCCCCTCGGCGGATAACGGCTCATCCCGGAGCATGTCTATTGTCGCCATCAGCCCATGCAAAGGCGTGCGGATCTCGTGACTCATCATAGCGACAAAATGCCCGCTGGAACGCTGCGCGGACTCCACCAGCCGGCGCGCCCCCCGCAGCTCGGCTTCGTATCCGGAAACGGCTCGGGCGGCCTCGGCTTTCGCATGGCTGCGAATAGACAGAATCCGCTGTTGATGCCTGGCCAACCGCCGCCGCAGCCCATTTCGCTCGTGCATGGCCACGATGACGTAGCGAGCCCCTTTACCCAGGAGGACACTGCAGATCCCCACCACGACGTCGCGGCCCAGTGACAGGAGCGCCGCGCCCAATGTCCCGGCACTTGCAAGCGTGACGAGTGTCAGAAGCAACAGTAAGACGGCACTGCCAAGCCAGCCGGCAATGAGACCTGTTACCGCGACGGCCGAGCCTTCGAGCGATACGTTAGCGGCGCTCCCAGCCGCAAGTGGAGCCCAGCGGGTGCCGATGGCCAGTAGGGCGCCAAGCAGGCCGATGACCGCCTGGAGGCGCCGGCGCTGTGCGCGTGACGTACGTCGAAATCGGGCGAGCGCGCTCAAGGGCCGGTTACAATGACAGGTAGAGTAGCGATGGAGCTCATCGGCCTTTGACTTTCCATAGTGTCGCGACTGCGCCAGGATCGATCCGCGTCTCTCACTAACATGTCCGCGCCATGAACGAGGAAGTGCTGCTACTGGATGACGACCTCACGACCCTCACATTCCTGGATGGAGTGCTGAGCGGCGCCGGCTTTAAATGCTCCAGCAGTGGCGATCCTCAACAGGCCCTCGCGACCGTGGCCGCGCGCGAGGAGATCGCCGTAGTCGTCAGCGATCTCTACATGCCGCACATGAGCGGCCTGGAGTTCGCCGAAGCCCTGAGCGCTCTCGCCCTCAAACGACCCCCTCCGCGCGTGCTGTTTCTGACAGCACGCCCCTCGCTCGAATCCGCCGTAGGCGCGCTTCGCACCGGTGCCTACGACTTTCTGGTCAAACCCGTGCGCCCGGCCGAGATCATCGAAACCGTCAGCCGCGCCCTCGAGCTCGCTCGTCAGGATCGGCGCGCCTACATGGCGACCGTGCCCGATGTTGTCCAACTCATCCGCCAAGCCGAGGAGTTGACCGGTGAGCTGCGCCGGTTGGCCGAGCCCGCCAGCCGCACCGCCCGTCTCAACGAGCCGCAGCGCGACTCGGCGTCACTGCCCTCCGGACAGAGGACCAAGGTCTCGGTGCTCGATACCATCGAGCAGCTGCGCCGCGTCCGCATTCGTTATAACGATCACAAGCTCGATGAGGTTGCCTGGGAGCTGTTGCTCGAGTTGCTACGCGCCGAGCAAAGCAACCAGAAGCTGTCGGTTTCCGCCCTGACTATCTCCATTCCCGGTGTCTCGGCCACCACTTCCCTGCGCCGCATCGGCGAGCTCACGACCGGCGGTTACGTCGATCGCACCCCGGACGCGCGCGACGGCCGCCGCGATTTCGTCACGCTCACCGCCAAGGCCCGCAGTCTGTTGACCGACTACCTCGCCAACGTCGATAGCTGCCTGGCCGATCTCCACCCCGACGAGCCTGCCAGACTATAGCCTCCCCGCGGACGTGCGCTGCCGGGGTGGCGGCGTCCATTGCGACAGACTTCGTTCAACATGAATGCAACAGCCCGGGGTGCGGGCGGCGTGCGTGTGGTTCGTGTGAACTGAGTCGCTTTCTCCGCGACGACTAACTCATTAGAGTGCACGCTGGCAAGATAACACCAACACACGGCGAAACGGATCCGCGCTGACTTGACAATAGCGGGCGCGGCGGGCAGGGCACACGTTATGAAACGCAGCAGCGGGCTCATCGAGCCGATCTCCATCGGGCCAGGCACGGCCGACCCCTGGCAGGGGATCTCGGCGGACGTGATCCGGCGCTTTGTCGATGTGCTGTACGCGCAGCAGTCCCTGCCGAAAGAGGTCCTGAGCGCCTACCGCTCCGACCTGGAGAGCCTCGATCGCTGGCTCCTCGAGACCAAGCAGCGCACCCTCATCAGCGCAACCGACGCGGATGTGCGCGAGTACATCAGCGTGTCACTGTCATGTCTGCGGGCGTTCTACGGCTTCCTCGTCGACGCGGGCTGCCGGGACGATGACCCGACCGAGCCCGACCGCGCGCCCCGGAGCACACTGGCGTTGATCCGCGATACCGAGCACTAGCGTCCCCGCCAGGCGCAGCCGGCAAAGACCGCGCTCTTTGCCGGCGGTCAACAGGGTAATGTCCGCGCAAAGCGCGAGCCTTTGCGCCAGTTAACCAATGCTAGCTCCTACCTCAGTCGCAGTATAGGATCGGCGCCGCACCGGAGCCGACCGCATGCTGACCGCCACCCTGGAAAACGTACTCAATCGCGGCTTGCCACGCTCGCCGCGGGCACAGCAGTTGTGCGCCGAGCTGACGGGGCGCAGCGTCCTGGTCGAAATCCGGGAGATCACGCGCGTACGGGTGGAATCGACCGGCAGCACTTTGCGAATCACGCGTGGCGAAACGGGCGCCGATGCGGAAATTGTCGGCGGCCCTTTCGGTCTGCTGGCGCTCGGCGGAGATGCTCCTGATGCGGTGCTTCAGCGCGGCGATGTCGAGATCCGCGGCAACGCCGAGCTGGCGCAGAAATTCCGGGAGCTGATCCTCCTGTTGCGTCCGGATCTGGAGGACGATCTCGCGTTGCTCGCGGGTGACGTACCCGCTCACCAGATCGGCCGCTTCGCTCGCGGTGCTCTGAGCTGGACCCGCAAGATCGCCCTGACAGGCATAGAGAATATCGCGGAGTATCTCGGGCATGAGCGCCATGACCTCGTGCCGCGAAACGAGGGCGAGCAGTTCTTGAAAGGCGTCGACGCACTCCGCGAGGACGTGGATCGACTCGACGCTCGCATCGCTCTCCTGCGCCAACGGCGCGGCGGCATTCAGTGACGCGGGTGGGGGGGCAGTGAAGCTGCGCGTGCTCGCGCGGCTCTTACAGATCCAGCGCGTACTTCTCAAACATGGGCTGGATGACTTCGTCCGCGCAACTCACCTTTACCGCCCCCTGCGGTTTCTTTTCTTTCTGTCCCCGGACACCTGGTTCGAGCGCCGCCGGCGCGCGAGCCGGGGCGAGCGGTTACGGCTCGCCCTGGAAGAACTAGGCCCTATTTTCGTGAAGTTCGGACAAGCGGTCTCCACACGGCGCGACTTGTTGCCGCAGGACATTGCCGACGAGCTGGCGAAGCTGCAGGACCGTGTTCCGCCGTTTCCCGGACACATCGCCCGCGAAATCATCGAGCGTGCCTACGGGCGTCCGGTAACCGAAATCTTCGCGGAGTTCGATGAGCAGCCGCTCGCGGCGGCCTCCATCGCGCAAGTACATGTTGCGCGCCTGCGGGAGGGTCAGGAGGTGGTGGTCAAAGTGTTGCGCCCGGGTATGCGGACACTGATCGAGCGCGACCTCGAGGTGTTGTACGCCCTGGCGCAACTGGCGCAGCGTTATTGGGCTCCGGCGCGCCGCCTGCGGCCTCTGGAGATCGTCGGCGAATACGAGAAGACCATCCTCGATGAGTTGGATCTGATGCGCGAGGCGGCCAACGCGTCCCAACTTAGACGCAACTTCGCCGGCTCGGATCTGCTTTACGTGCCGGAGGTATATTGGGATTACTGCCGCCTGGACGTGATGGTCATGGAGCGCATCCACGGCGTGCCCATCTCCGATATGGAGCGGCTGCGGGGTGCGGACGCCGACATCGCCAAACTCGCCGAGAACGGCGTGCGCATCTTCTTCACCCAGGTGTTTCGGCACAACTTCTTCCATGCGGACATGCACCCGGGGAACATCTTCGTATTGCTGACCGATCCGCGTAATCCGCGCTACGCGGCAATCGACTTCGGCATCATGGGTACGCTCGATCCGAACGATCAGCACTACCTTGCGGAGAACTTCCTGGCCGTCTTCGATCGGGACTACCGGCGCGTCGCCCTGCTGCACGTCGAGTCGGGCTGGGTACCACCGGGAACGCGTGTGGATGAGATGGAGTCGGCGGTGCGCACGGTGCTCGAGCCGATCTTCAATCGGCCCCTCAAGGACGTCTCCTTCGGGAACATTCTCGTGCGCCTCTTCGAGATCTCCCGCCGCTTCAACATGGAGGTCCAGCCACAGCTGATTCTTTTACAAAAGACTCTCTTGAATGTCGAAGGGCTGGGGCGGGATCTTTACCCCGAGCTCGACATCTGGCAGACCGCGAGCCCCATCCTGCGGGAATGGATGCGCGAGCGCTGGAGCCTCAGACAGGTTCTGCAGGACCTCAAACGGCAGATGCCCGAGCTCATTGAGGTCGCCCGCTCCCTTCCAACACTCCTGAATGGAGCGGTGCAGCGGGCGCGCGGCGGAGACCTCAGAGGGCAGGCGACCGCAGCCGAGATCGAGATTCTCCGTGAAGAGATCCGGCAGGCTTCCCGGCGGCGGGACGCGGTGCCGATAGGAGCCGCGATCCTTCTAGGCGGCTTGATCTGGGTCGGAGTGGATTGGGGAGAGGGTTGGCCGGGATGGGCACTGACCCTCCTTGGCGCGATCTGGCTGGCGATGGCTTGGCGCAGGAGAACTTAGCCAAGGCAGCCGGCCCGCTGTGAGGTCCTTTTCGCAGCGGCCGTCCGCAGCGCGGTGGTTGGGGGATGCCAAATGGGTATTACAGCCCGCAGCGCTCCTCGCTTTCCGCCATAATCCGCAGCCCCCATGAATACCCCCCGCTCGCTCACCGAAGGCTCCATCACCGGCGGCTTGTTTCGCTTCACGCTGCCCATTCTGTTCGCCAATGTGCTGCAGTCGCTGAACGGCTCGGTGAATTCGATCTGGGTGGGGCAATACCTGGGGGAAGCGGCACTGACCGCTACCTCCAACGCGAACACCGTCATGTTCTTGTTGATTGGCGCGGCCTTTGGCATCGCCATGGCTGCGACCATCCTGATTGGCCAGTGCATTGGCGCGAATGACATTCCAGAGGCCAAGCGGGTCGTCGGCACGAGTGCGACTTTTTTCTGCGCCCTCTCCGTGGTCATGGCTGTTGCCGGGATGTTCGGGTGCGAGCCGCTGCTGGCGGCCATGAGCACCCCTGCGGATGCACTGCCCCTGGCTGTTGCATACATGCGCGTGATCTTTCTCGGACTGCCCTTCATTTTCATGTACGCGTTCGTCACGTCGGTGCTCCGCGGCGCGGGCGACTCCAAAACACCCTTCTATTTCATGTTGCTGTCGGTGGTCATCGACATCGGCTTGAATCCCGTTTTCATCTTCGGCTGGGGCCCCATCCCCCGGCTAGGAATTGCCGGGTCGGCGTTAGCCACCTTCGTGGCTCAAGTAGTGAGCCTCACCTCTCTTGTGACTCACCTGTACCGCCGACGCCATCTGCTTGCGTTGCACAAGGATGAAATCCGCCACCTGCGCGTGGACTGGACCATCGTGGGTACCTTGGTAAGGAAAGGCATTCCAATGTGCGCGCAGATGCTGGTGGTCTCCCTGAGCGCCGTGCTGATGATCGCGCTGGTCAACAATTTCGGCGTCGACACCACGGCTGCATACGGTGCGGCCTTACAACTGTGGAATTACATCCAGATGCCGACCTTCGCGGTCGGCATGGCCGTGTCGGCCATGGCCGCGCAGAACGTAGGCGCTCGCAAGTGGGATCGGGTGAATGCGGTCGCCCGCGCCGGCGTCCTCTTCAGCGTGGTCATCACGGGTTCTATGGTCCTGTTGATCGAAATCGTCGATCAACAGGCGTTTCATATTTTCCTGCCCACTGGATCGGCTGCCCTCGATATCGCAACGCACCTGAACCGGGTCGTCACGTGGTCCTACATCTTCTTTGGAGTGACCATGGTGCTGTTCGGAGTCGTGCGCGCCACCGGGGCGGTGATGGCTCCGTTAGCGATCCTGGCGGTCTGCCTGCTGCTGGTCCGCGTCCCCCTGGCGGAGATGTTTATCGGCAAGTACCAGGTGGATGCGGTCTGGTGGAGCTTTCCGGTTTCCTCTGCCCTGGCCGCAGTCCTCGCCATTCTTTATTACAAGTACGGCGCCTGGCGCAGCGCCCGGATGGCAGGCGGCCCGCGAGCGCCAGTGATTGCACCGTCAGCTGACGGCTGACGACCGGCAGCTCCGGCGACCGCGCCGGAACGCCCGTGTAAAATCGAAACTCCCTACGTGGACCTGGGCTTACCAGGAAGCTGACTGGGCTCCTAGGCCCACACTGCGGCTGCCGTCATAATGATACAGCTGGTCACCAGGACGACGATCGGCACCGGCCAGCGCTCAGCGCGCTCAATCAGCTCGGCTCGATTGATCAGGTTCGCGGCTCTCATGCTCATTGCACCCTTTCAGCGCATGCCCATCATGGGCACGCCAGCACTCGTCGCAAGTCGCATGCCGTTATGAGCCGCTACTTCCTTTTTCCGTTCCGCGGCGGCTCCCTGGCTCTGGTTGTGACCTTCACGCTGGGCCTGGAAGTGGCTCGCCGCGCGGGATGGATGGGCTTGCCGCTGGGTTTACTGCTGACATCCTGGTTCTTCAAGTACTGCTTCATCCTGTTGGATGCAGTCATTGCCGGGGCGGAAGAGCCACCGGTGTTGTCACTCGAGATGGTGAATCCGGTCGACGAGCAGCGTCCGCTCGCCCAGGCGCTCTTGCTCCTGGGCGGCGGATATCTGTCGTTTGAGTTGGGCAGGCACACCACACCGGCCTGTGGCTGGGCGTTGGCGGCGGCATTGTTGTTCTTGCTTCCCGCCAGCATGGCCGTCCTGGGCCTCAGCGGCAACCTGGCGCGCGCGGCCTGGCCGCCCGAGTTGTTGGGTGTGGTGCGGGCAGTTGGCCGCGCCTATGGCCTGCCGCTCGGCGCGATTGTGGCGCTAGCGGTTTTGCTGACCGTTCTGTTCCGGTCGGAGATACCTCTGTGGCTCGGGCTGGCGGCCACACAGCTGGGGTTGTTGGTTGTCTTTGCACTGGTCGGCGGTGTTTTGCACGAGCACCGTCCGGAGCTCGGCATCGAGTTCAAGAGCACCCGTGAGCGCTTGCAGGAACGCTCGCAGCGGGAGCATGCCACTGAGCGGAACCGGATGCTGGAAACGGCCCACCGCAAATTCCGCGTGGGAAAGCCGCTGGAGGGATGGCAGGAGATCGAGACCTGGTTGAAGTCGAAGGGTAGCGCCGGCGATCCAACCGACAAACTGCTGCTCGAGCATCGCGCCGTGCTGGCTGCGGTGCTGCGATGGGATGACGTCCGGCCCGGCGACCGGCTCAGCGACGAGTTGCTGACCCTTTATCTCGCCCGCCGCGAGACCGGGCGGGCACTGGAAGTCGTGGAGGAAAGGCTGGCTTCCAATGCCCGCTATCGGCCGAAACAGGCGGCACTTGGCAAGCGCTTGGCGGAGCTGGCGGCCGCGGCGGGTAAGCGATCACTGCGGCGGCAGTTGGCGCCCGACGACCCCGCCTGACCGCGAGCGGTCACCCGTCTTTGCGAGCCGCCGCTCGATATGACCCGGGAACCGCGCGAAACGAGATCGCCAGGCGATTCCAGGCGTTGAGGGTCGTAATCGCCAGTGTCAGGTTGACGAGCTCTTCCTCGCTGAACTGCTCTCGCACGGAGTTGTACACGGCATCGGGTACATGGCCTTCGGTAATCAGGGTGACCGCCTCGGTCCACGCCAACGCCGCGCGCTCACGATCGGAATAGAAAGGTGTTTCGCGCCACGCATTCAACTCATAGAGCCGTTGCTCGGTCTCGCCCAGGGCGCGGGCGTCCTTACTATGCATGTCGAGGCAGTACGCGCATCCGTTGATCTGCGAGGCGCGCATCTTGATCAGATGCAACAGCTTGTGATCCAGGCCGCAGTTGGCGATATAGCTCTCGATGTTGAGCATCAGCTGCATCGGCTTGGGATTCCTGGTCCAATCCATACGAGGGGTCATGATCCTTCTCCTGTGTGATGTAGTTTGTCCGGGTTGAGGACGGTGTAGATGTCCAGGATGCGCACGCCATCCGTGCGGGCGGCAATCACTGAGAAGAGCTCGCCGCCGAGACGAAGTGCGACCCCCGCTTCGTTGTTGACGGTGATGGGCGCGAAGGTGAAGCTTTCCGCGTGCTCACCCAGGACTCCGAGCACGAAGCGCACCACCCGTTCACGGCCACGGACGACCTTGCGGGCCGCACGGGTCTTGCCGCCCCCATCGGAAGTCCAGGTCGCCTCCTGGGCAAACAGAGCCAGCAGGGCCTCTCGGTCTTGTGCCTGAACCGCCGCCACGAACCGATCGAGCAGAGCGCGTCGAGCGGTTTCGCTGACCTGGACTCGTGGCCGCTTCTCCCGAACGCGCTTGCGCGCCCGACTCACGATCTGACGACAAGCTGTCTCACTTTTGCCGAGTATCTGCGCGATCTCGGCGTAGCCGCTATCAAACACATCGTGGAGGAGAAAGGCGGCGCGCTCTTCGGGCGCCAATCGTTCGAGGACGACCAGGAAAGCCATGGAGAGACTGGAGGCGAGATCGAGCGCGGCATCCGCGGGAGGTGAGGCATCCTGTAATAGTGGCTCCGGGAGCCATGGGCCTACGTACGTCTCGCGTGCTTCGCGCGCCACTCGCAACCGATCGATGCACAGGCGGGTCGTGGCGGTAACCAGCCATGCCTCGCTCGAACGAATTTCCTCGACCGGCGCTCGGTGCCAGCGAAGATAGGCCTCCTGCAAAACGTCTTCGACATCCGGCCGCGAGCCGAGCATGCGATAAGCGATGCCGAAGAGCCGGGAGCGGTGTTGCTCGAATGTCTCTGTGCGGTCCATACGTAGCGTAGACGACCGAGGCGTCCGCGCTGTGACAGGCGTGACTTAGGCGTAAGTCGTCGCTCGGCGAGGCTCCACCTTCAGGCGCGTGGCTCTATCCACACCGCGCGGGCGCGGCCGCAGAGCTCGCCATCTTCGTCAAAAATCGCGGTTCCTGCTTCGTGCTTGCGCCCATCTGAGCCCACACGCCATCCCACCACGGTACATGACTCGCCGACATGGACGAGACGGTCAAGGTGCACCGTGAGCTCCCCCAACAGCATCATCTGGTCGGCATCAGCCACGGCGTAGTACCCCGGACAATCCAATGCCGCGGACATGAATTCCGGGCGGACCTTGCCGTCGCCACCATCCAGGGACGCGTCCGGTACCCAAGGAGCCGCGACCAATTTTCGCTCGGGAATCGGGCCCGCGAAAATCCGCATACCATCCCCGCGGGGGCGCTGAGTGCCACAAACAAAGCACGTGGGAAAGCGATGAGCGCTGAAGCCAGCGTAGCGGCGCGAAGCTTCCACCGCTTCGAAATAACTCAGCGGCCGCGAGAGCAGTGCCAGACTCAACTGACTCGGCTTCGCTTCGCCGATCAGCGTGTCGTCGTGCCGCACCTCGATCACGCCATCCTCACGCTCAACAATACCCATCGCCGTCTCGAGAGGTGGGGGCTTCAGCAACCTCACGGTCAGGGTCTCGGCGGCGAGTCTCGCCACCAGTCCCGCGAAATACCCTCCATTGGAAGAATTTGCCGGTCCGCAGAAGCGGCGCGCCACGGTGATGGTTTTCATGTGCTCGCTCATGCCTGATGCGCGAACGATATACGAGTTTGGGCGGCGCGCCACAGCGCGAACCCGACCAGCGCAGCGCACAAGGACGTCTCACTGAGATTCAGTAGCGAGCCGCTCACCAAAGGGGCGAGAATTCCAAAAACAAATGCCGAGATCACGATCGAGATGCACGACTGCACCGACGCGGCGGAACCGCGGGCGTGGGGAAACAGGTCGAGCATACGCAGGCTCAGCGTTGGTGAAACCAATTGCACGCCCACGGCGATCAGCAACAGCAGCAGTTGCTGCAGCGGCAGTCCAGGGTCGGTCACCAGCGCGTTCAAACAGAAGGTGAGCGCCGCCCCGGTCAACGACACTGCAAAACCGATCCGCGCCTGCTGGCTCAAAGGGATGCGTCCTGCCAACCGGCCCGAGATCCAAGCGCCCACCACGAAGCCGCTGATGATGGGTAGGAACAACCAGGCGAACTGGGTCTCACGCAGGTGCCAGCGGTCCAGCACCACCGTCGGCGCCGCACCGATGTAGCACATCATGGCAGCGAAATTCGCGCCCATCGCCATGGCAAGTAATAGAAACTCTCCATTTCCGGCCACCTGCATGGCGGTTCGCGCCAAAGTAGGGACATGGAGCTGCGGACGTCGCTCGGGAGGATGCGTCTCAGGCAGCTTCAAATAACTCGTGAGCGCGAGCGCGGCGCCAATCAAGGCCATGAAACCGAACACGGCACGCCAGCCCAGCGTGACATGGATCCAACCGCCGATGACAGGTGCAACAGCGGGGGCGAACGCGAAGATCATGGTCACCAGGCTGAGCAGCTTTTGCGCCTGCGGCCCCTCATACAAGTCGCGGATGACGGCACGCCCGACGATCGTTCCGACGCCCGCACTGGTTCCTTGCAGCGCTCGAAACAACAACAGCGTCCCGAATGTCGGCGCCAGAGTACAGCCGATTGCCGCGAAGGTATAAATAGTGAGCCCGGTCAGAATGACGCGCCGGCGCCCGATTGCGTCCGACAGCGGGCCCTGCACGAGCGACATGAATGACAGTGGCAGCATGTAGGCCGTCAAGGTCTGTTGGACCACCCACGGGCTGAGCGAGAACTGCGCCGCAATGGCGTGAAAGGACGGGAAGAAGGTGTCTATGGAGAACGGGCTCACCATGGACAGTGCGGCTAACAGGAACGCGAGTCCTTTATGTCTATGTCGACTCACTTGCTGCGCAGTCGGCGCAGCCACTCCGTAGCGTCCTCACCGCGCTCGAGGACTTCCACGAGCGCCGAGCCGATCACGACACCATCCACATGGCCGCGCAGCAATTCCACCTGCTCGCGACTGCGGATACCGAAGCCGGCGCAAACCGGAACGGAGGCGAGCTCGCGGACCCGATCGAGATATTTTGTCACCTCCGCCGGTACGGCGACATTTTTTCCAGTTGTTCCGGTCATGGTGACCGCGTAGACAAAACCCTGACTTCCGGCGCACAGCTGCCGCAGGCGCTCCGGCTTGGTGACCGGCGTGACCATTTGCACCAGCGCAATCTGGCGCTCGTCCAGCGCCGCACGCAATTCCTGGCTCTCGTCCAGCGGCAAGTCAGGCACGATGAAGCCGGAGACGCCCGCCTTCGCAGCCGATTCAGCCAGCCGGTTGATGCCAAAGGCGAGGAGTGGGTTGAGGTAGCTCATCAGCAACAGCGGCGTCTGGGGGCGTGACATCGCCTCGAGCTCCTCCAGTATCCACCGCAAACTTACACCCTGCGCAAGCGCTGCAAGGCTCGAGCGTTGGATGGTCACACCGTCGGCCATGGGATCGGTAAACGGCACGCCGATCTCCACGATATCGGCGCCGGCGGCTACTGCCCGGAGGTGCTCGCGGAATTTCTCCCGGCTGGGATAGCCAGCGGTGATGAAGGCCACCAGCGCCGGCCCACCCTTGCTGGCCGCTGCGCGAATCGCTTGGCTGATCGAGTCACGAGCGCTCATTTGCGGCCCCTTCTGCGAGTACGGTTGTCTGCAAGGTCGGCATGTCCTTATCGCCACGGCCGGAGAGGCAGACCACGATGTTCCGCCCTTTGTTGGTAGCGGCCCAGCGGCGCGCACCGAACAGGGCGTGCGCGCTCTCGATCGCCGGCAAAATGCCTTCGTACCGGCAACACGCTTTCAGTGCCTCCAGGGCTTCGTCGTCGGTCGAAGCAAGGTAGCGCACGCGGCCTGCGGCGAGGAGCAAGGAATGCTCTGGTCCAACACCGGGATAGTCGAGACCGGCGGAAACCGAGTGGGTCTCCTGGATCTGTCCGTTCTCATCCTGGAGCAGCATGGAGAAGCTGCCGTGGAGGACTCCCGGGCTACCAAACGAGAGGGTCGCGGCGTTGTCGCCGAGGCGCGGCCCGCGTCCTCCCGCCTCGATGCCGATGATCTCCACATTCTTGTCCGGCACAAACGCATGAAATGCGCCGATGGAGTTCGAGCCGCCGCCAACGCATGCGATAACGGCATGCGGCAGGGCTCCCGTTTCCTCGAGCATCTGCGCCCGAGCCTCACGCCCTATCACGGCCTGCAACTCGCGAACGATGTAGGGATAGGGGTGGGGACCGACGGCGGAGCCAATCAGGTAGTAGGTATCGAGGGGATCCGACACCCAGGCGCGCAGAGCCTCATCGATGGCGGCGCGGAGAGTCCTGTCACCCGTGGTCACCGGCACGACCTCGGCGCCGAGCAAGCGCATGCGGCCGACATTCGGCGCCTGTCGCTCCATGTCGACGGAGCCCATGTACACGGTGCATGGCAGGCCGAGGCGAGCACATGCCGCGGCACTGGCCACGCCGTGTTGTCCCGCACCCGTTTCCGCGACGATCCGCTTTGCGCCGAGGCGCTTGGCGAGCAAACCCTGGCCGATGGCGTTGTTGATCTTGTGAGCACCGGTGTGCGCGAGGTCCTCGCGCTTGAGCCAGATCTTGGCGCCCCATAGAGCCGAGAGCCGTGCAGCGAACGTCAAGGGCGTTGGCCTGCCAACCCATGTTTTCAGCTCTCGTTGGAAGTCAGATTGAAAATCCGCGGCGCCCAGATGCTCACGGGCACCTTGCTCGAGACGCTCGAGCGCCGGAATGAGCGTTTCCGGAACATAGCGGCCGCCGAACGGCCCATAGCGGCCCTGCGAGTCGGGAAATTTGCCCGCGATGGCATCAGCCAGCAAGCGCGAAGCATCCAGCCCCAGTTTAGGCGTTGTCATACATCTGTCCTCATTGGCCGCGGTGCGCGACGCGCGGCCGATACAAAGTTGGCGATCTCGAGCGGGCTCTTGATTCCGGGCCGCACTTCGACCCCCGTCGAGACATCCACACCGAACGGCTCGACTTCTGCAATTGCCGCTGCGACATTCGTTGGGCTCAACCCACCGGCCAATATCAACTCGAAGCGGCGCGCCGTGCGGCGCGCCGCCGTCCAGTCACACAGCTGCCCTGTGCCGCTTGCAGCTCCTTCGAAAAGCACTCGCCGCCCTAGCTTGCTATCCGCCATCGGCTCCTCGCGCAGCACCGGTAGGAGCTCGAGCTCCGCAGGCAATCTGAGTTGATTCAGATCTGCCACATCCGCCTGCAACACGTCGGGCCTGAAAGCGGTCAAGATCTCCTCGATGCCCGCCTGAGTCGGATGCCGCGTCACAGCCACGCAACGCACGCGACCGCGCGCGGGTGCCGCAAGTTGGGACGCCACCTCCGGGGTAACTCGACGAACCGACTGCGCGAAAACGAAGCCGATGGCATCTACTCCTGCCGCGAGCGCGGCGGCTACAGCATCGGGCGTCGTCATTCCGCAAATCTTGATCCACATGACTCTAGGCCACTTTGGAGCGCGCGGCGCGCCCCGCATTCAACATCGCCGCTGCCAGAGCGCCGGGATCGCCTCCCTGCATCAGCGCGCTGCCAACGAGGGCGAGCTCGTATCCGGCGGCGGCGACGCGGCCTGCATCGTCCGCGGTAAGGACACCGCTTTCCGCTACTCGCGGCACTTTTTTCGGCAGCAGGTGCGCGAGCTCAGTAAGACGTTGCGGCACGATCTGCAAGGTCGTCAGATCCCGGCAGTTCAAGCCGGCGAGCTGCTCGACTCCCTTGCTCTGATGTTGCTCGACAATGTCGTGCATCAACTCGATGTCGCTGGCGTCAAACGCTTCCAGCAGAACAAACAAGCCCAGCTGAGCCGCCCGCTCGATGAGCGCATCGAGGCCTTCTCGCGGCAGCATGCGAAGGATGATGAGCACACCACCAGCTCCACTCAGCCTGGCTTCACTGACTTGATAAGGGTCGACGAGAAAATCTTTGCGCATGGCGGGCACGCGCAGAGGTGTCAACACACGGGTGGCGTCTACCAGGTGCGCGAGCGAGCCGTCAAAGCGGCTCGGCTCGGTCAATACCGACACGGCCGCCGCGCCTGCCCGCGCGTAAGCACTCACACGCGCCGAAACGTCCTCGTCGGCGGACTTCAGTTGGCCCACCGCGGGCGAGCGCAGCTTCAACTCCGCGATCAAATCAAATCCCGCCGGGTTGCGTCGCAAGCGCGGCGGAGCCGGGGAGGCCAGTGCGCGCGCGAGCAAGTCAGCGTCGGAGCATTCGCGCTTGGCCGCATCGGCACGTTGACGGCTGCTCGCAGCCATCTGCTGGAGGAAGTCGCCGCTCATCGGCTAGCTCCACCGCCGGGTGCGTCGATGGCTACCGCAGGCGTCTCGATCGCGGCCGATGCGGCCATCGTGCCCGCACTCGCCACGGCGCCTCGTGCCGCCCCTATCCGCGCGATCGCTTCGAGCACCCGCCGCGCTGCGCCGCTGTCGATCGCATCGGCCGCGCATTCCACGCCTTCCAGCGGATTGCGCACCTTGCCAGTAACTTCCAGCGCCAGCGAGGCACCCAGCAGCAAACAATGCCGGTGCGGCCCCTGGTCCTCACCCTCCAACACCGCTCTCAATGCGACCGCATTGTGTTGGGCATCCCCTCCAGCCAGGTGCGCTGCCGTGCAGGCCGCGAAGCCGTAGTCATTCGCGCCACGCATCTCCACCTCCACATACCCCGGGCGAACGTCGAAAATCGTAAACGGACCGATGGGTGTCGGCTCATCCCAACCTTCGGCCCCGTGGACGACGAACGTTCGCTCGATAGGCATTCCGGCGAGCGTTTGCGCAATGAGCTTGGCCACATCCAGACTGAACGCCCCGATGACATGGAAGGGCGGCTCAGCCGGGTTGGTCAACGGGCCCAGGATGTTGAAAATCGTGCGCACACCGAGCGCCGCGCGCACAGGACCCACGGCCTTCATGGCCGGGTGATAATGAGGCGCGAACAAGAATGTGAAGTTCGCGGCTGCCAGGCAATCGACCACACCCTGCTCGTCGAGCGGCACTTTCAAGCCGAGCGCTTCCAGCACATCGGCACTCCCGGCGCGGCTGGAGATGGAGCGATTGCCGTGTTTCAACACCGGGACGCCGCAGGCCGCGGTCAGCAAAGCGGTGCCGGTCGAGATGTTGAGACTGCCGGAAGTATCACCCCCGGTCCCGACGATATCGATACCGCGCAGGCCGGCTGGAATAGGCGGTCGACGCGCGAGCCGACGCATCGCGGAAGCAAATCCTCGCACTTCGTCCGCGACGACGCCTTTGCTGCGCAAGGCGGCCAGGAGTGCGCCCGCCATCGCCGGCGACCCTTCGGGGTCTGTCAGCCGCGTGAGCGTCTCTTCCGCTTCACTTTGCGAAAGGTCGCGGCCTTCGAGCAGCCGCTCCAGAGTCTCACGCGGAGACGGCATCGATCGCTCCGACGGATGAGCCGCGAGCCCGCTGGCCGCCGGTGAAACTCAGGAAGTTCTTCATCAACGCTGGACCGTCCGGCGTAAGGATGCTCTCCGGGTGAAACTGCACGCCTTCAACCATCAAGGCTCGGTGCCGGACCGCCATGATCTCACCCTCCGAGGTCCGCGCGGTGACTTCCAACTCCGGAGGTAAGGTGCCAGGGGCGGCGATCAACGAGTGATAGCGCCCTACCTCGCAGGGCTGTGGCAGGCCTGCGAACAACGACTGGCCGTCGTGTTGAATCACGGAGGTCTTGCCGTGCATGAGCCTACCGGCCCGCACGACCTTGCCGCCAAACACCTCCACGATCGACTGATGCCCGAGGCACACACCCAGCACGGGCAGCCGTCCCGCAAACGTGCGGATCATGTCCATGGACACTCCGGCATCGTATGGAGTACCGGGTCCTGGCGAGATACAGAGGTGGGACGGTGCGAAGGTGATGGCTTCTTCCACCGTCATCGCGTCGTTGCGATAGACATGGACGTCGGCGCCCAGCACGAGAAACGCCTGCACCAGGTTGTAGGTAAACGAGTCGTAGTTATCGATCAACAAGAGTCTCGGCTTCATAGCGCGGTACCCCCAGCAATCTCGAGTGCGCTTACCATGGCGGCGCTTTTCGCCAGCACCTCTTCGTGCTCGGTTTGCGGAACACTATCGGCCACGATGCCGGCTCCGGCCTGGTAGCTGTATTCATCACCACGGAACACCAGCGTGCGAATCGTGATCGCATGATCCATATCGCCGCGAGCTCCAAAGTAGCCGACCGTGCCGCCGTACAGCCCTCGGCTCACGGGCTCCAACTCATCGATGATCTGCATCGCACGCACCTTTGGAGCACCGACCAGCGTGCCTGCGGGGAATGCGGCGGCAAAAAGATCGAAGGCATCGCACCCGGGCGCGAGCTCCCCATGCACGCCGCTGACGATGTGCATGACGTGGCTGTAGCGCTCGATGGCACGATAGGGATCCACACGCACGGTGCCGGCCCGAGCCACCCGGCCCAGGTCATTTCGGGCCAGGTCGACGAGCATGATGTGCTCGGCATTTTCCTTCGGGTCGGCCTTGAGCTCGGACTCCCGGGCCATATCGATCGCCGGATCATCGGAGCGAGGCCGGGTCCCGGCGATCGGCCGCAGTTGCGCGTGGCCCCCTTTCAACTTCACCAGCGCCTCCGGTGAGGAGCCGACCACGGTGACATCGCCGAGCGTGCAGTAATACATATAAGGAGACGGATTGATCAGGCGCAGCGCGCGGTATGCCTGAAACGGATCGATCTCGTGCCGGCCGGAGAAGCGTGTAGAGAGTACGAGCTGATAGACGTCGCCGGCGGCGATATATTCCTGGGTACGCCTCACGCCATCCATGTAGGCGGCGGGACTATAGGCCGGCTCCGGTTTCGAATACCGCCCAGCCCGCGAGCCGTTGGGCAGTCCGCCCCGGAGCGCTCGAACCACTTCGGCGCGCAAGGAGCGGCGCTCCTCCTCGGAACCCGCATGGACGAGGGCGATGCCCCGGGTCAAATGATCGAATACCAACAGGGAGCGGGGTGCCACGTAATGCAGGGCAGGCACGCCGCCCTCGAGACCCGTCCGGGCCGAGACGCGCTCAAAGAACCGCACCACATCGTATGACGAATAGCCGACGAGACCGCCGGCGAGCGGTACACCCGCGATATCCGGCTGGGGCTGGGGCGCCCGCCGGAGTGCGTCGCGCAAACCGGTCAACAGCTCCGCCTTGCTCGCCGGCAGGGGCCTGCGCTCGCCGCCCACCATAAAGCCGTCACGATCGAGGCGGACTTCCAGGCCATCACCGAACCCGATGAACGAATAGCGCGCCAGGCGCTCGCCGCCTTCGACGCTCTCCAGCAGGAAACGCGGCGCGAAACCGGCCAGCTTCATGAAAGCCGATACCGGCGTGTCGAGATCGCCCGCAATGTCGAATGGCGGTTTCAACGCTCTCTCCCGATTACCTGTCCCAAGGGCCAAGAACAACGCACACAACAAAAAACCCATCCCGGGGGCTACCGGAGATGGGTTTCGTAGAGCCGTGATCGTTTTTAAATCGCGCGAACTAGCCGGCCGCCCACTCCGTATGTGAAGGGCGCCACCACCAAAGGCTGAGGCTGTTGACCTGCTGCGACATTTGTACCGAGTATCGCCGCCGCCCGGCACAGCCGTCAAGAAAATCGAATCAAACCCGAGAACGAGCGTCTCGCTCCGCTAAGATAGCCCATCTTCAGTAGCTTGACCGTCCCTGACACCCCATGAGCTTCAAAGACCTGCTCGAAACCTGGCGGGAGAGTGCCGCAAGTGCTCGCACCGCCACTGAGTACGCCGTACGGCTCCCCATTGATGATGCCGCACGCCTGGCGGCCTTGGCCGAAATGTTCCCAGGAAGGACCTCCGAGCAGCTCATCACCGACCTGCTCGGCGCCGCCTTGCAGGAGATCGAGACTTCCATGCCCTACGTGGCCGGCAAGAAGGTGATCTCCAACGACGAGCAGGGCGATCCGATTTACGAAGACGTTGGGCTCACTCCGCGCTTCGTCGAGCTCACGCGCAAGAACCGCAAAAAGCTCGAGACCGAGCTTTCAAAAAACAAATAACTCCTGCCAGGAACGCTGGCACAGGAGCGCGCGAGTCAACCTGCGTCGCTCAACCAACGTTGGAATCTGAAGGGCAGCTGAACGGCGCGCGCGCTTCTTCGCTGCACGGAACTCCGCTTCACGGTTGACGTTCCAAGTGGGAGTGAGCAGTCCGCAAACAATGAACGATATGATCAAAGGGATGGTAGCCGGCGCGGTCGCCACCGCAGCGCTGACCGTTGTGATGCTGCTCATCCAGGCGACGGGCTTCGAGCCGCAACTCGAGTTCCCGCGCCTTCTCCTGAATCTTCTCGATGCACCCTCCGAATACATCCTGGGCTGGATCGCGCATCTCACCATCGGCTCGGTCATGCTGGGTGGGATGTTTGCCCAGGTGGAACACCGCCTCGGCGCTGACACACATACCAAGAGCGGCATCCTCTACGCAGTGATCGTCTGGCTCGTCATGATGCTGGTATTCATGCCGGCCGCGGGCGCGGGCTACTTCGGCTTTCAGCTCTCGATAGCCGCTCCGCTCGTGACGCTCGGGCTGGAAGTGTTGTACGGGGCCGTGCTCGGCTGGACATACGGTAAACTCTCACCCACGTATAATCCGTTCACCAAGCACCATCCCGCCTGAGCCTGGCGGCGGCCACCATGCCCTCATTCGATACCGTTTCCGAGCTCAAATCCCATGAGGTAAGCAACGCGGTCGACCAGGCCAACCGCGAGCTCGGCCAGCGCTTCGATTTCAAGGACACCGGCGCGGTGTTCGAGCTGGAGGGGTTTACCGTCAAAATGCGGGCGCAGGTGGAATTTCAGCTCAAGCAGATGCTGGAAATCCTCAAGCTGCGACTGGCCAAGCGCGGCATCGATCTGAGCTGTCTCGAGGTCAAGGACCCGGTGACCAACCTCGCGGCTGCGCAGCAGGAAGTGGAGCTCAAACAGGGTATCGATCAGGAGCTCGGTAAGAAGCTCGTGCGCATCATCAAGGATTCCAAGCTCAAAGTGCAGGCCAGCATGCAGGGCGACAAGCTGCGGGTGACGGGCAAGAGCCGTGACGACCTGCAGTCGGCTATCCAACTGCTGCGCGCCTCCAAAGTCGAGATGCCTCTGCAGTTCAACAACTTTCGAGACTGACGCAGACAGTCCAATCCGCCTGCCGTGCGGCGTTGCGCTAGCGCGAGACTCCAGCCAGCGCTTTGCAGAGTGCCTCGGTTGCCAGGACCACGCTGGGCCCCAAGCGGACCAGCCGCGGGTCCTCGAAGCTCACCAGCCGGTTGAGACGCACGGCGCTCATGGTTGGGAATCGCTGCCACTCCTGGAGCCAGCCCGCAGCCTCTCCTGGCGGCGCGGCCGCGACAATGATGTCGGGATTGCGGGCAATCACGGCTTCCGTGTCGATGACCGGCCCCAACTCGCGCAAATCACCGAATACGTTCTTCGCGCCGCATAGAGTCAGCGCATCGCTCATCAGGTGTGTACCCCCCACCGTATAGAGCGGTCGGTTCCAGACCTCGAGAAACACGGTCGGGTGCTTTCCGCCACCGTATTCATGCGCGATGCGTGCTAGCTCCGCCTCGAGACCACGGGCGGTCCGATCAGCAATGGACGGATCGCCAGTGAGCGCGCCGAGGCGCCTCACGGAGCCGGGCAGGTCGCCCAATCGGTTCACCTGCTGCCGATAGACAGGAATGCCCAGCTGCCCGATCTTCTCGATCTGGACCGGATTGCCGCCGCCGGGCCACGCGACGACGAGGTCCGGATGCAAGGCAACCAACCGCTCGATGTCGACGGCTGTGACGTCGCCGATCCGCGCGATGGCCTTCGCCGCCGCCGGCTCGTTGGAGTATTCAACGGTGGCCACGATCCGGTTGCCCAACCCTGCGGCGAACAGCATCTCAGTGGCGCCGGGAGCGAGACTCACAATCCGTTGGGGAAACGCGGGCAATGAGACCCGCTGGCCGGTGTCATCCTCCGCAGAAACTGCAGCGGCCGCGGTGGGCTGCGAAGAGCCGGCGTCGAACGAGTGCCGGTCGACGGCCGGGGCTCGATCCCCGATCAGCGCGATCCCCAGCAGCGCCGCGAGCGGGAAGAATTCTCTCATTCCGCTAAGTTGCAATGCCTAGTTTGTCCGCCGCCCAGCGTACAACAGGCGCGACCCGAGGCGAAGACAATGCGAGCGCGCCGGACAAATCCACCCAACGATACTCGTTGTGCTCGGGTCGCCCGAGCTCCGGGCTCACCGGCAGCGAGACACGCTCCGTGCACGTTTCACCGAGATAGTAGCGGGCGACCTTGTTGTTGCTGTATGGCGCGGTCTCGTAATACTCCTCGCCGCGGCTGAATTGCAGATCATCGATCAGGGTTTCTTCCTTGACCTCACGGCGGGCCGCCGCCAGAGGCTCCTCGCCGGGGTCGACCACGCCCTTCGGAAAGTCCCAGTTCCGATAGGCGCGCAGCATGAGGAACAGCCAACCCCCGGGGGTGCGTCTAACGACAACCGCGCCGGCCGAGAGTCGGGCGGCGCGAGCGGTGCGAACGGACATTCTTCACTCCCGGGAGCTCGAAGCAGTCGGCACCCGACACGCTGGGATCAGCGCGCCGGGCACCTTGCTATCGCTGACCTGGTCAGAGTCAGGCGGCCTGGGCGGCTCCGACTCTTTTTTCCGTCTTGGCGTTTTCCATCCGGGCATTCTCCAGCACCCGCGCGACCGCGTGTACCGTGGCAGCGATCCGGACGGCACTTTGGACTGCTTCCCGTGTGAGCTCGTGCTTACGCAACTGGCGCTCGTGCGAGGCCACACAGGTGCCGCAACCATTGATAGCAGAAACGGCCAGCGACAGCAGCTCGAAATCAACCTTGTCGATGCCAGGGTTGCCGATGACATTCATCCGCAGGCGAGCCGGCAGCTGCGCGTACTCCGGGTCCTCTACCAGGTGCAGAAACCGATAGTACACATTGTTCATGCCCATGATCGCCGCGGCCGCGCGCGCCGCATTCGAGTAGGAGGAGTCCAGGTGAGTCGCAGCGAGAGCTTCGATGTCACCGGTGAACTCCACATTGCGTGAGGCGATGGCGGAGGCAAGCGCCACGGCCCAGATCTGCTTGTCAGACAGGCCGGGCGCACCTGCGGTTGTGAGTACCGAGCCGAGATTCAGCTTCAGATCCCGTGCGTAATCGGGAATCGCGTCGCGGATAGTATCCAGAGTAACCATGATTCGTGTCCTTCTCAGGCAGCCTTGAGGGTGTCCTCACCCTTCTTCCAGTTGCACGGGCAGAGCTCATCCGTCTGCAGCGCATCCAACACCCGGAGAACCTCCTCCGGATTACGGCCGACGTTGAGATCCGTGACATAAACGAACCGGACCACGCCCTGCGGATCGACAATGTACGTCGCACGCTGCGAGACACCGGCCTCCGGGTCGAGAATGCCGAGCCGCGTGGACAGCTCGCGCTTGATGTCCGACAGCATCGGGAAGGGCAGATTCTTCAGCTCGTCCTTCGCGCTCCGCCACGCAAGGTGGACGTATTCGCTGTCGATGCTGACACCCAGCACCTGCGCATCACGCGCCTTGAACTCCTTGTCGAGCTTGCCGAAGGCGGCAATCTCGGTGGGGCAGACAAAAGTAAAGTCCTTCGGCCAGAAGAACACGATCTTCCACTTGCCTGGAAAGCTGTCCTGCGTGAACTGCTGGAAAGCCTTGCTCGCATCGCTCGACACGACACCGGTGAGGGAGAATTCCGGAAAACGCTGACCAATACCTGACATGCTCGAAAGCTCCTGCGTGAAAGTTGCTGTATGCCCCTTGCGGGAATGGCGAGCATGTTGCGGCCCGGGCGGCTATTATTCCAATCGATTGACTTTATAATCTCGATAGACGCCATATATCGCACGCGAGCCCCCCCGGAGCGTGAAGAGCCATGATCGATA
>Ga0207667_10001151_pt1 | contig 33280 bp, 21 predicted proteins | sample KBSCornC52_FD_184301 | JGI IMG/M metagenome (GOLD analysis project Ga0207667, IMG submission 184301) | Corn rhizosphere microbial communities from Kellogg Biological Station, Michigan, USA - KBS Corn C5-2 (SPAdes) (version 2) | ecosystem: Host-associated > Plants > Roots > Rhizosphere > Soil ...
GATGGCGGGGCGTTCGTCCTTTGAGAGCGCCAGCTCCCGGATGCTCCTGCCTTTTTCGAGGTGTTCCTTGCAACGTTTGAGGACCTCGTATTCCGCCTTGATCTTGGGATCGCCTGTCTTTAGCATTTTTTCAGTGCGGCTGAACTTTTTTTCCACGCTCTCCAGGTCTTTGAGCTGCAGTTCGGTGTCGATGATCTCTTTGTCGCCGACGGGGTTGATGGCGCCTTCGTCGCGGAGGATATTCTCGTCCTCGAAGCAGCGGATGACGTGTACGATGGCGTCCACTTCTCGGATGTTGGCCAGGAACTTGTTACCCAGCCCTTCGCCTTTGCTGGCGCCTCTTACCAGGCCGGCGATGTCGACGATACCCAGCTGGGTGGGAACTATGCGTTGGGGTTTTACCAGCTCGGCCAGCTTGTTCAGCCTGCTATCCGGTACGTCTACCAGCCCCGTGTTGGGCTCGATGGTACAAAACCTGTAGTTACTGGCTTGTGCTTTGGCGCTATTGCTGACGGCGTTGAATAAAGTCGACTTTCCCACATTGGGTAATCCTACGATACCTGCTTGTAAACCCATTATAATCTATTTTTTGGACGAACCCGATTCCGGCCTGTCGGCCGGTTGGAATTTCGGGCGCAAAGGTAGCCATTTTTAACGAACCAACGGTTCGTTGTCCGTAACTGAGCAGAGCGAAGGTTACGACCGGGGAGGACCGTGTCGAAGCAGGTCCGACGAAGGCCTCAGACATTAGACGTTTCCGGCAAACAGGTAATATTTCACCGGAAGCCTGTTTGCCGGACATATTTATAGGCAATTAGTGCTATTTTCAGGGCTGAAACCAGCAAACGCATGGCATTAAGCAGGATATGGGCGGCTTTTATCATTATTTCGGTGCTCGTGGCGGGGATAAGGTTTGTTTTTTCCCCCGCGGATAAGGAGATATTCAGCTCGATGGTCATCGGACGCACCGGTGACACGATACGGATAGCGCAGGCGACAGGTGAGCCAGCGGTGAACGCGCCCTACAAGGTCCAGAGGGCCGATGGGGTCATCGAAACCTGCAAGGGAGCTGTAAATCTGTCCCTGGGGCTCATAGGGATCATGGCTCTTTTTATGGGGCTTCTGGGCATTGCGGAGGTGGCGGGGGGTATCCGATTCCTATCCCGTATCGTAGGTCCTTTCTTTTCCCGGCTGTTCCCCGAAGTACCACCCGGGCATCCGGCCATGGGGCATATGGTAATGAATTTCTCCGCCAATTTTCTGGGGTTGGACAATGCCGCCACTCCTTTTGCTCTGAAGGCAATGGAGAGCCTGCAGGACCTGAATACGGATAAGGACCGGGCTTCCAACTCCCAGATCATGTTCCTTTGTCTGCATCAGTCGGGGCTGCAGCTGATACCTGTCAGCGTGATCGCCCTGCGGGCCTCGATGAAGGCCAGCAATCCCACCGATGTTTTTATCCCCATCGTCATTGCCACTTTTGCGGCGACGCTGGCGTCCATGCTTATCGTATCTGTCAAACAACGTATCAATATCTTTCAGCCCGTCATTCTCGCCTGGCTGGGCGGCATTTCCCTTTTAATGGCGTCCCTGGTCGTCTATCTGCGTACGCTGAGTTCGGATGGGGTGCAGACCTTTTCCAAGGCGCTGGGGAATGGGTTGATCCTGCTGGTGTTTCTGCTGATCATTCTTGGAGCTTTATATAAGAAGATAAATATATTCGATGCCTTTGTACAGGGAGCCAAAGGCGGCTTTGAGGTGGCCGTGCGTATCATCCCTTATCTGGTAGGGATGCTGGTAGCGATCAGCCTGTTGCGCACCAGCGGGGCTTTCGACGCCGTCATCGATGGATTACGCTGGATCTTTACAAAGATGGGCGTAGACACCCGGTTTGTGGAAGGGCTGCCTACCGCCCTGATAAAGCCTTTGAGTGCGGCAGGGGCGAGGGGAATGATGGTGAGCACGATGGCGGTGGACCCCAACTCGTTTGCCAGCCGGCTGGCGGGGATATTGCAGGGGTCTTCCGATACTACTTTTTATATCATCGCGGTGTATTTCGGGGCTGTGTCGGTGAGGAATACCCGCTATTCCATTGGAGCGATGCTGCTGACTGACCTGGTAAGCATAGTCGTCTCCATATTTCTATGTTATTTATTCTTTGGCTAGGCTCATAAAAAAAGACCCCCGCATGCGCGAGGGTCTTGTGGGTTGATTTTCTCAAGTGACTCTATAAAATATGTATTCCCTTTCTTCTATAGGGCTCCAGTAAAGGGTCTTCAGGCCGTAGTTCTGTGATCAGGGTATCTATTTCTTCGATGGGGCAGACATGGAAGGGCTGGCATGAGTTGATCTTTTCCGCAATGGAAAGACATACCACCTTTTTTGAGGACTCGATCATCGCCTTTTTGATCTGTACGACGTCCCAGTCGTTGTCTGTGATACCGTGGTCGGCGTCGATGGCGTTGACGCCCAGGAAGCAGAGGTCAGCTTTTATCTGTCTGATCTTTGCGACGGCTTCGCCCCCCACGGTGATCTTCGAATTTTTGGATACCTTATCGCCTATGATGATCACCTCTATGTTGGGGTGGTGTGTGTATTCCATAACGACCGGAATACTACCCGAGATAAAGGTGGCTTTCAGGGACTGGGGGAGGGCCTTGGCCAGCTCGATCAAGGTGGTGCCTCCCGTGGTCATGACCGTCATTTCCTTATCGATCAAAGGTATAGCCTTACGCGCAATCAGCTTTTTTTGCGGATGGGCATATACGTTTGTGGATGGATAATGGAAGTCGTTGAAAGACAGGGAAAGCGCTCCTCCGTGAACTTTTATGATCTTGCCATTGTCGGCCAGTTCCTGCAAATCCCGCCGGACCGTGTCTTCGGAGACATTGAGGTCCAGGCTGAGGTTGGCGGACAGCACCTGGTTATGAAGGTTGACCTGATGCAGAATATAAGCCTGCCTTTCCTGTTTGAGCATAACGAATTTGATTCTCACCCTAAAATAGTGTTTTTTTCAGAATGAACATTCATACTACCATCCGGGATTTTGCATTGTTGGCTGTACACTGGCCGGATACAGCAGGATCTGGTTCGTAGGAATATTGGAAAGATAATCCCTGGGATCATTGAAAACCCTCGTCACCGGCAGCTTGTATGGTGTAATATACCCGTCAGCGGTCAGGGTGACCGATCCATTGGCTGGCACTCTGGCGCCCTTGTATGCATCGGGATTCAGACCATAGTTTAGCTTGGGTCCTATTTTCCAACGCATAAGGTCTTCATGACGGAAGCCGTCCATCATCAGCTCGACGCGCCTTTCACGGCGTATCTCCCAAAGAAGGTCACTGATGGAAGGGTCATCCTTAGCCGGGTCGGTGAAGCCAGGATTGACGTTCAGGTGAGCGACCTTACCTCTGTCCCTCAGCAGATTGATAGTGTTGTCCAGATCGGTCTGGGTAATGGTGCCCAGCTCCGCGACTGCTTCGGCATAGTTGAGATATACCTCCGCGAGCCAGAACAAGGGCGCATCCGTATAATTGGTTCCTCCGGCGGTGGGTAATGTTTTCAGCGTGTTGGAATCCGGCAGGTATTTAATGGGGCGGTAGCCGGTGCTGCTGGTGATGCTCATCTTTGTATGTCCCTTATAAAAGAGATAAGTAGTATCGATGGTGATACCCAGCCGCAGGTCCCTGTTGGCCGAAACAGCCTGGATCGTGGTATCGCCCTGGTACAACGGTGAAAGGCCGATAGGCAGCCCATCCTTACAGAGATAGGATTCAACGGCGGATTTCGTAAGGCCATTCTCCGTGGTGCTGCTGTACAGGTAGTTGATCAGCGAGTGTTGAAGGATGGCCGGCTCATACCTTTTGTAAAGAAGGATCTCTTTATCCCCGCTCAGGTCAAGCGAATTATAGGCTGTCTGGTAGCTCTTGGCCAGGGTATAGACCCCGGAGCTCATGATGGTCTGGGCTGCGTCCCTGGCTGCAGAATAGTACTTGTCGGCATCAGTCATGTTGAGCTCTGTATGATATTTACGATAAGCCCCTTCCCATACGCCTACCCTGGAGAGCAGGGCGCATGCAACATATTTGTTGATCGTGTTGGTCTGATCGAAGGTACGGAGATTGGCTATGGCAAACTGGAGGTCGGCCAGAACACTGTCCATTACCAGTTGATGGGAGTCGAGGGGTTTATAGATATCGGTGGAGTCGCTGATGTCCAGGGAATGGCCAAGCCAGGGGACCCTGCCGAATTCCTGCACGAGCTTGAAATACTGGAGGGCGCGGAAAAAATGGGCCACTCCTTTCCAGTGGTTTTTGGCTTCGTCCGGCATGGCGACACCGTCGATCCTTTCCAGCATAATATTGGCTTTCCGGATATAACCAAAGAACCAGTCACCGTTGGATGGCGCCGGCGCCGCAGGATAAACGTATAGGCCCGGAGCTGCCTGGTCATCATGCAGCGTAGGGAAATAGAAATCCCCATTTGTACTGGTGCCGTTGCCAAAGCCGGCGAACAGATTGTAGAATTCCCAGTTATAAGCCCGGACGCTGTTCTCTGTTTTCCAGAAAGTGGGGTCAACCAGCGAATCCGGATTGTTGACGTCTACATATTTCTTACATGCGGAGCCCATGCACAATGCTGTCACTACAAGGGCCCAATGTGTTATTGATAGTTTCATTTTTTTCAGATTATACTTAATGAATACGGCTGTTTAGAAAGTGATCTGCAATCCCCCTGAATAGGTCCTGTTGAATGGGAATACGCGACCGGTATAGCCGGATGTCAGCGATACGTCCGTCATTTCGGGGTCCAGCGGCACCTTGCTGTGCCTGATCTCCGCCAGGTTCTCGCCGCTGATGTAGAACCGCAGACGTGTTATGCCATAGCGGGACAATACCCTGTTGTTCAATACATATCCGATAGTGACATTCTTCAGCCTGGTATATGCCAGGTTCATCAGATATTTTGTCTGGGGATAGAAGTTATTGCCACCTGCTTGTAATCCCGCGATCTTGCCGCTGCCATTGCCAGGGAAAGGATTGGGGTAGTAAGCATTGGTATGCGTCGGCGTCCAGAAATCCATTTGGTTCTGATAAAGGATGTCGATGCTTTGCCACAGGGGATAAGCGGTCTGGCCCACGCCCCACCAGTCGCGCTTGCCCACGCCCTGGATAAAGACGTCTATATCGAAGCCTTTCCAGGTAGCGCCCAGGCGCATATTGTACTGGTAACGGGGTTGGTTGTTGCCGATGACCTTCAGGTCGCCATGATTGGCCAGGGTCATGCTGCCGCCGTCGATCTTTTTATCTCCATTGAGGTCCCTGTACTTGACATCGCCTGCTCCGTATGTAAAGCCGGAGCCTGCCAGATTTGCCTGCGGGTTGCTGGCTGCATCGGCGCTGTCCCTGAAAAAACGTTCTGTTTCAAAACCCCAGATCTCGCCATAGGTCTTACCCTTATAGTTCTGCGCAGTGGAGATACTATAGTTGGGGTTGTTCCATTTTGTGAACACTGTCTTGGCATCGGAGAATCCGATGGAACCGTATACCGAGAGGTCCTTGTTGAGGTCATAGTGCGCATCAATGTTGATCTCATAACCACGGCTGCGGAAATTGCCGGCATTGATGTTTGGACCGGCAGTACCGAATGTAGAAGGTACGCTGGTAGTCTGGATCATGCCGTCATTATCACGCTGGAACCAGTCGAAGCTGATGCCAATGTGATCGTTCAGAATGCGGGCATCCAGACCGAAATCCAGGGTCTTGATCCTTTCCCATTTCAGGGATTTGGCGATAGACTGGGGCTGGCCGATCGTTTGTGCGATGGTGCCGGCGCTGGTGATCCAGCTGGCTGTCTGTCCGCTCATGATCGCCTGGTACGGGCTCGTGCCGTTGGGAGTTACATCCTGGTTGCCTAATTCTCCATAAGAGGCACGGACCTTCATATCCGAAATGGTGGGTTTCAGCCTTTCAAAAAATTTCTCCTGGCTGATACGATAGCCGGCAGATGCGGAGGAGAAGAAAGTCCAGCGGTCCTGGGGCGGGAAATAGGACGAACCATCATATCTCGTATTCAGCTCCAGAAGGTATTTGTCCTGGTATGCGTAGTTGATGCGACCGAAATAGCCGGCGTATGCCTTGCGGCCATGGCCTTTCTGGCTCCATCCCAATGGAACGCTGGAAGCGGTGGGACCGTCAGTCTGAGTGCCATAGGTAAGACTAAGCTCGGCCTGGGTGGGGTCCAGTAAGCCCATCGCCCTGGCGAAGAAGTTAACGTTCTCGTCGCTCTCGGAGTTGATGCCGGCAATGACTTTCAGATTATGGTCGGCGGCAAATGTATGCTGATAGGTAAGATAGCCGTTGAAAGTATTGACCATAGCTCTGCCGGAAGTATAAGTCACCTGGTCGGCGGATGCTGCAGCGATATTAGACAACGACAGCGAACCGGCGCTCCAGAAGTCCCAGGCTATGACGGGTCCGCCCGACTCATGGCGGAGGGCGTTGTCTCTTCCGATGGTATAGTCTGCCCGGAAACTGAGGTCCTTGGTGATCTTCACGGTAGCGCCCAGATCGATCCTGGTATAGTTATCGCTCAGGCCTGCCTTGCTGGCAGCGTCCATATAAGCCGAGTTGACCCTGAAATAGTGTCCCTGGTAAGTGCCATAGGGGAAGTAAGCGCCCCAACGCCAGAAATAGTACCAGTAATCCTGGTATTGATAAGGATAGTCGTATTGGTAGTTACGATACAGCATTTTGGCGTTGACGTCGAGCCAGCTGGTGACACTGGCATTGACGCTGGCGGTGATGTTGTATTTCTTTACGGCATCGGGATTCATTTTCAGGATGCCTCCATCGTAGCTATAGCCACCGGAAAGATAATAGCTGATCTTCTCACTGCCCCCGGAGATGGCCAGGTTATGTTGTTGAGAGAAGGTGTATTTGTTCAGCATTTCTTTTTTCGGGTCCCATACTTTATAGAAGTAAGTGCGTCCACTGGGGCGGATATCCCAGTCCTGTCCTTTTATCATTTCGAGGCCTGTATTCTTGCCAGCATACAATTTCTTCCAGTTCTCGATACCGTCGGCCAGGGTGTCCAGGTTCATGCCGAAAGTCTCCGGATTGGAAGTTCCAGCACGGATGCCTGCCGCATTGAGGGCGCGGAGCTCCGCCACAGGATCTGCAAAGTCCGGCAGTATCGTGGGCGTATTGGTCCCGAAGTTATTTGTGTAGGTGATCGAGGATTTTTGATTTTTACGTCCTGTCTTTGTTTTGATGAGGATTACGCCAAAGGCGGCTCTTGCACCATAGATAGAGGCAGAAGCGGCATCTTTCAGCACGGAGATGCTTTCGATGTCCTGGGGATTGATAATGGAAAGATCATCTGTCTGCACGTTGTCCACCAGTATCAGCGGCCGGCTCTGTCCGTTGATGGACCCGATGCCGCGGATCTTAATATCGGCGCCTGCGGTAAGACCTCCATTTCCATATAGAATGGTCAAACCCGGGACGATGCCCTGGAGGGCTTTGGTGGGATCGTTCAGGGGCTTGCTGTCAAAGGTCCTTTTTACATCCACCGTCGTCACTGCGCCTGTAAGATCGGCTTTTTTCTGTGTGCCGTATCCCACCACAACCACCTGGTCGAGGGATTTATCAGCAGCTTCAAGGGCGACTTCATAATGGGTGGCGGATGTGATGGTTACCTTGGCCGGATTGTATCCAACGGAAGATACCGAGAAGGATTTGGCTCCGTGGGCGTCGAAGGTGAATTTACCCGAGGCATCGGTGGTGACACCATTGGTCCCGGTGATTATGATGCTCGCACCTGCAATAGGGGCGTGCGAGGCCCGGTCATGGACCTCGCCTGTGATCTGCTGCCCGAACGCCTGGCTGGTGAACCAGCAAAGCAATCCGACAAGCGACAGCGCTTTGTAATTTCTCATAATGAAAATTTTAAGTTTTTCCCTGGTTGAGTTTGTTTATGGTGATTGTTCAGAAAAACCTTGTTCAATACAGCTTGCTCACGTTTATATTTGCCCTGTTGATACCATCCGATACCTGAAGGATATACATATCATTGGGCATACCGCTTAGGTCGAGCTGCACCTTCTTATTGCCGGGTGCATATCTGCTGACCTTTCTCACATTGCCCAGCTTGTCTACGACTTTGATTTCCCGGATATCTTTGAGTGTTGCTGTTGTTGCTGCTGATTTTTTGGTCAGGTCCTTCAGGCTGACGGTGATCTGGCTGGAAGCGGGGTTGGGATATACTGTCAGACTTCCGGCTGCACGATTGGGTGCGAACGTATTGTAACAGCCACCGGTCGGTATCATGTCGCTGAACAGTTCGGACTCGCCGCAATTTGTAGCAACCTTGACGGATAAGGTATGCTCGCCTCTCCAGAACCACTGTGTCCCGTTATAGGTGCCTTGATCCATGAGCCAGCCATCCAGGTACCAGTAATAGTAGCCACCCTGATATGCAGGTTCGGCTACCACTGAGACGGCCGACCCGGGTTCATCAAAGCAGCCATACCAGGTATAGGTCGGCGTCCACCACAAGAAGTTATATTCAATGCCATAGTTGGCCCCCGAAGTTGCACCGTCCGGGAAATTTGCAATCACGATAAGCAGCAGATGCTGTGGAATATTGCTGGTGCATGTAAGGGTCACGGAAGTGCTGGTGGTGGTCAGGGTCGTCTGTCCGGCTGTACCGGAGAAACTTATATTGTCGGGCGTTCCGATGTCGGTATTTGTTATCGTATAGGTATAGTTGGAAGCTCCGCCCGCAGGATTGATCGTAAAGGTTGCCGTTACTGTCTCTCCACTTTGTGATCCGCAAATCCTTATAGGGTTGGAAGATGGAAAAGTGGGCGAGGGATGCGACCTGGTGACGGCCTTTGTTGTGACCTGTGAATATCCGCAGGCATTGATGACGGTGGTTGCTGTAACGGTGCCGTAGGAGTAATCGTCTGTGGTAAATGTTATATTGTTACCACTGTTAGTAGGTGTTCCGGCTGTCCAGCCCGACGGCCCCTGCCAGGTGGAGCTGAAAGTGCCTGGTGTCGGTGTATAAAGAAAGCTATTGTCGGATGCGCCCGTGAGGGAATATGCAGGCGTTTGTGTCAATATGGGGACAACGTCCGGACCGTTGAGCTTATAATTTATCGTCTTGCCATCTATTTCAAAGCCGGGAGATGCAGAAGTGATAGTGCCGCCGGTGCTATTTTGATAGACGACCTTACAAACTACGACCATGGTCTTTGCAGATAACGCAATCGTCGTGTGGTCTGTCGATGAGTTCGTAGTTCTAAGGAAAACATTATTTACATACCAATCGAATTGTTTTACGGAATACCCGGAAGGAGGGGTGAAGGTCACTACCCTGAACAGGAAAGGAGCACAAGGGTCCTGTACAGGAATATTGCCGGGTGCTGTCTCGAAATAGTCGCCACCGGCGTCTGTTCGCTGGACTCCCAGCTGTTCGTTGGATGCAAATGAATTAATAACGGACATTAACATGATTAGTAGACTGAGTAATGCTTGTCTCATTAGGAGAGGTTTTATTGTTAATAGATAAGATAAATGGTCGGTGCTCCTACTGCTACTTTGAACCCGTGCCGGAGCGGGGCACGGGCGCCAGTTCCATAATGCTGCCTTCAATGAGGCTGATCCAGATATTGCCTTCCCTGTCGGCGGTGATCCCGTTGATGGAGGAATTACCCGCCTTGTGCTCCAGGAGAACTCTACCCGTAGCGGCATCCGTGGCGAGGAATACTCCGTTCTTTGTCCCCGCATATACTACGCCGTTGCTTTCGATGATGGGGCAGGGATTGTGTTCGTAGCCAAATGCTGCGTTGGCCTCCCAGTTGAGGTGGAAGGAGTCGGCGGCCGTGCTGACGGAGATGATGGTATCGTTCATCAGCTTGGCATATACCTGCCGGCCGTCTGCCGAAATGCCCATGGATTCGCGGACATGGCGGCTGTTGTTTCGCCAGACGGTTTTGCCTGTGGCCAGGTCGATGGCTGTCATATAGCGATCCGGCGCTACGATGAATACTTTTCCATCAGCTATGGCCGGGACGACATTGCCGGGAGAGTACAGCTTTTGTTGCTTGCCGTTGTCCCATTGCCATTTCAGCTCACCTGTGGCTGCGTCGAGGCAATAGAGGTGGCGGTCCCAGGCGCCGAAGATGACTTTGTCGCCGGCGGGGGACAGGATGGGTCTTGCCTGCAGCTGTCCTTCGGGTGTGGTATTTTTCCAGATGAGCTTTCCGTCCGTGATATGGAGCTTGTAGAAATGGCTGCCTGTGCCGATGTAGAGGGCGTCGTCCTTTACCAAACCCTCACTGATGCCTGGCTGACCGGTGGGTATGTTCCATTTTTCTTTACCTGTTTTCACATCGAGGCCATGGATATAGCCGTCCACCGTGCTAAAGGCAACGATACCCTTGCCATATACAGGTGTGCAATAGATGGAGCCGGGGAATTGGTTGCGCCAGCGTACTTTATGGGTCGGAGGGTCGAATGCAATGACCTGTCCCCGGGAGTTGCCGTATACAATAGTATGTTTGTCCACCGGTAGCACCGCCGTGAAAATGGAAGCGGTATCATTCATCCGGAAAGGGATGATGGCCGGCGGAAATCGGGCATTGACAGATGAGTCAGGACGCTGCATGGAAGCGCGATGGCTGACCACGGGGGAAGGGTCGGAGAGAGAGAATGCGATAAAGGGGCTGCCGATGGGCTGATGCAGCCGTTTCTCATAGAGGTAGGCGCTGTCGTTGCGGAGGGTGAGGATGTTATAGCCGGGAATGTCGGATCCGCTGATAAGGGCTGCGCGACCCATAAGGCCCGGGAGTCCGTCGAAGTTGTGGAGGGAAAGGCGATGGCCGTGTCCGCATAGGACGAGGCGTGTATTGTATTGTTTTAGTATATCTGTTACTTCATACCAGTTGTCGAGACCGTCGCCCAGGGGGTAGTGAGCAAGGGAGATGACGGTCTTGCCTGGCGTGGCGGCTTTAGCCAGTGTTTGTTTGATCCATTGGATGTCTTCTTCTTTTACGTGTCCATCGCCCATTTTCAGGAAGGGGCCTGTGTCGAAGCCTATAAAGAGGTACTTGCCCGAAGAGAAGAAGAAGCGGTCGTTGCCCCAAAGGCGGGGAAAGGTCTGGCATGCGGATTCGGACCAGTTGGTCTCGTGATTGCCGGGCACGATGTGGAGCGGGATCCTGAGCTGGCTTAGGATACGGTGTACCGTGACCAGTTCCGTGTCGAGTCCCGTATTGGAGAGGTCGCCAGTGACGACGGCAAAGTCGTAGTCGCCTGCGTTGATCTCAGCGACGATGTTTTCAAGGTTGGCTTCGCTGGGAGCGCCTGGCGAGACATGGATGTCCGTTAGGAAGGCAATGCGGAGGCCGTGATCGTCGGGAGTGGAGGCGGAGATGGTTTGAGAAAAGCTGGAAAAGGTTATTGTTAGTGAACTAATCGACAGTAGGATATAGTAGTGAAGTGCCCGGGTAAAAGAGCGTGATCTTTCGGGAGGTAAAGTAAATGATGCTGGTTTTTGCATGATAGTTCTGGTTAAAGCCGGTCTGAAGGTAAAGCAAAAAACCGCAAAAAAATGCATAATGGTTAAAATTTAGCCAAAATATGCGGGGATTTACGAGATTTTCATCCGTAAAATTGCGAGAGGCGGGGCAAATGTGCGTTTTCTTGCGGTTTTGTTGGGCCGGGTTTGACCGTGCGGGGAATGGGGTGATTGGGGAGGGAGACTGTTGGCGGGACGGAAAATTTGACGAGACCAGGGAATGTCGGAGAAATGAGGTTTGACGGGACCAGGAAATGTTGGGGAAATGAAGGGCGGCGAGGCTATTGGAAGGAAGACCGTTGGCAGAATTGGAATTTGACGGGACCAGGGGCGCCGGGGAATGAGAGGCGGCAAGGCTATTGGGGATGGACCGTTGGCAGGATTGGAAATTTGACGGACCAGGGAGTATTGAGGAATAAGGAGCAGCCGGGCTTTTGGGGAGGAAGACCGTTGATTAATCAGAGACCCTGGCGGGATCGGAGGTCCTGGGGGACTGTCGGGACCGCCTCAAAGAGTCATCGGGAGGCTGTTATTGGGAGGAGGGGAGGAGTGGGCTTATTTGAAGGTAAAGCGGGCCGTGAGGGCGAAGGCGTCGGGGACGAAATTGATCTTTGGGATAATGTCGAGCTCTGGCTTCCAGTCGAGGGAGAGGTTGAGGGGAGCGTTTTGAAATTTGTAGTCCAGGCCTACGACGCCGGTGGGACCGAGCCAGGTATTGCTATGTTCGAATCCTACATAGCCGCCTGCACCATAGAACCAGGTGAAAGCCGGCGTACCGCCGATAAGCTGATGTTTTTCGTACAGGGCGCCGATCCCAAACCGGTCGCCAAATGAAATGAGTCCTTCCAGCGCACGTGTCTCGTCCATAAAGTATTTTATGCTGACGGAGTTGCTCAGGGTGGGAGCTGCCGAGCTAAACCGGACGCCCATGGCAAACTTATAATCCTGCGCAGACACACGATTGAACAGGCCGGTGGCTGCCAGACAGACCAGGCAAAGGATGATTACTCGCATAAATAGGTTTGCCTATTTGAACGGGGGAAGAGGGTGAAATATTAATCACCCTCTGTTAGGATTTTCTTAAAAATGCGCGAGACAGGTTTTACTCGAAGAGCTCTTCTTTTGATTTGGGGCGGCGTGCTTCCTGCCATTTGAAGCCGCGGAGGCGCATTTCGTCGAAGTTGACCTTTCTGAAGGGAATCATGCTGCCTTCTGCGTCGTTGCGCAGTATGACCTTACGCAGCTCTCTTCCGCCGGTGTCGGATTTGGGAGCGAAGATCATGTCGATGATGTCGGCATGCGCCTTGTTGACGCCTGTGTAGGCCTTGTTGTCGTCCTGTACGTAGTAGATGCTTTCGGCATTGCCTTTGGCGCGCATATAGTCGACTTGTCCGTCCTTGAAATAGGCGTTGATGGTGGTGCCTTTGATCTGGTTGTAGAAATCCCTGGCCACCTTATTTATAGCCAGCCCATTCTCGAAGACGTAGAGTCTGTTGGCCTTTTTGTTTTTCGTGTAGACATACATGGTATCACCCGTGATCTGGTAGTTGCCGTTGCCCCAGGCGATAGGATTATAAAAGAGCCGGAAGATGGAGTCCTGGCCGGAGTAGTACATGCTGTCGGCGACGGCCTGCAGCGAGTCGGAGAATATCCGGACGTGGTGATAGGCGAGAATATACCGCAGGGTACTGTCCGTGATGGGGGACTTGGCGGTGTCCGTATATTTTTCGTGGTCGCGGTCGGGTTCGGGCTGTCGTGCTGCCTGTATGGGTGCGCGGGCGGCGCCGTCCGCGGCGGTGAGGGTAGGGGGCTGCATGGCAGGCCTGCCCAGGGGCGGGCGGGCTCCAGGCTTGTTCAGACCCGGGCGACCGGGTGGTTGATTGGGCTTACCCTTAGGCTTTGCGAGGAGCGCGCTGTCCGCACGCCGGGCAAGCTGAGCGCTGTCGGAGATCCTTTTGGACAGACTGTCCATGGCCAGCTTTTGGGCGGTGCTGTCGATGCGCTGGCTGAGCTGGCTGCTGTCGGTGATCTTTTTTGAGGTACTGTCGACAGGCGCTTTTGTCAGGCTGTCTCCTCTGAACTTGACCACCATGGGGTGGGTGCTATCGGGGCTGAATGCTGAGAGCGTATCCCTGGCGTTGATGCCCTGGGCTGCCTGATGAAGGCTGTCCGAGGAGTTCTTGTAAAGGCTATCGACATACTGCCGGTGCAGACTATCGATGGTTTCCACCTTTTCGGGGATCTTAGGTCTGTCGATGAGCCTGGCGGAGAAGAACGTATCGGCCGCAACATAAATAGAGTCCTTATCCTGTTTGAGGATCATGATCGGCTTTTCCGTGGCCAGGAAAAAATTCTTTTTTTTGTTGTTGAACATGCGACCCGCAACGATGACCACGCCTTGTACCGAATCGGCATATCTGGCATTGCCAACGGCCGTGCTGATGCCCGTGCTGTCATCGATGTTGACACTATCGCCTACCAGCTTCTGACCGCCATCGGTGATCACCGAACGCTTGCCAAAATAGGCTTTATGCGTCGGCAGATCGTAATATCCCTCCCTGGTGTGGACGGTGCGGCGGGTGCTGTCCTTGAATTGAATAAAGGTCTCGGTGATGAAGGTTGAGCGCTGTGTGGCGGTATTGTATTCCAGGCTGTCGGCGGAAAGGTCGTATTGAGGGTCTCTCAGCACTACGTTGTCCCTGAAATAAACGTCCTTTGTCGTCTCATAGTAAATACCTCTCTCGCTGGTGAGGATGGAGCCTTTGTTATTGATCCTTCCGCCATGATCATAGGTGCCTACCTTCTGGTTGAGGTCATATTGCAATTCCTGCGTCGTAAGCTCACCCTTGCCGTCCGTCAGCTTTACATTCTTTTGGAAGTGCACGATCTTTTTATCGACCTCGTACTTCATGTAGTCGGAGTAAATATTGGTGGAGTCGTTGTCGTTGATATGTACGTGTCCGAAAGATTCTATGAAGTTATTCTTCGGATCGAGGATCATGCTGTCGCACATGATGATGGTATTCTCCTGCCGGATCTTTACATCGCCAACCAGATAGGTGAGCTGGCTGGAGTCCGGCTTCGTCTCGGAATGGTAAGATTGCGCGTTCAATATCTGCACGACCTTAATGGAGTCGCTGCCGGGCGTTCTGAAAGGGATACCTCCGACCCGTGATTGTGAAAAGGCGCCCTGGCTGAGGAAAAGCCCAAGGAGGGCGAGTATACATGCATAAATTAATGTCTGTCCTTCGGACAACGAACCTCGGGTTCGTTTTGGGTGCCCTTTCATTATTACTTATTGGCGGGTTTCACTGCTGTGGAGTCTGCGGGGGCTGTCAGGGGGCCGCTTTTGTCCTTTCTGCCGAATACGGAGATATTGACATATCGCTTGGGGTGAATGCGTACGTCATCCAGCAGGATATTCAGGCTGCGGGCGGTGGCTTCGAGGTTCTGATAAAGCTTTTTGTCATTCAGCATCAGGCCCAGTGAACCATTGCTGCTATTGATCTTCCCTACCAGTCCTTTCATCTCATTGACCGCCGACTGAAGGCTTTCCACCGTCTCGGGGATCTTAGCCGCTGCAAGGTTGGAGGTAGTTTTTTCTACATTTTCCAGGGTATGGGTGATATGATCATTGTTCTTAGCCAGATTGGCGGTGAAGGTATTGACATTCTTCAGCGATTGGGCCAGGACGCCTGTCTGGGCGTTCAGCAATATCTGCAGCTGGGCCGTAGAGGCAGCCAGATTGGCGATCGTAGCGTTGATATTGCCCTTTAGCCGTGGGTCGAACATGTTGCTGATGGCCTGAATAAGGCTGTCCAGGGACGTAAGTGTGCCACCCAGCTTGAGAATGACGGGATTTATGCTCTCCTGCACCTGTGCCAGGAGGTTGGATTTCCTTTTGGTCAGGAGTGTATCCCCGTCCTGCAAGAACTGGGTGTCATCGCCTTTGGTAATGACGACAGAGGCGGAATTGAGCAGCCCGGAATTGATGACACCTATGGAATTTTTCGGAATATGAACGTCCTTTTTCAGGGCAATAGTGACCACGATGCCCCTGGTGAGGTCCTGATCCGACTCGTTTATAGAAGATACGTTGCCTATCTGAAGGCCGTTGATCATGACGGGATTGGAGACATCCATGCCTTCCACGTTGTCGAATATGGCATAGAGCTTTTTATTGTGGTTGAAAACGCTGCTGCCTTTCAAAAAATTAAAACCCAATATCAGCCCGGCTACGGCCACGACGGCCAGTACTCCGATCTTAAATTCATTAGAAATTTTCATCTGTAAAATTTGATCAGTACTTTATATGTTTAGTCTCCGGTGACAAACCTACGCCAAATTGTCGGCTCAATCCGTTTTCAGGAAAGTTAAATAATCTAAGTGTCTGAGGCCTTCGCAGGTTGCACCTGGCTCACCGGGCAGGCGGGTTCGTTGTTCCGTTGGCTTCTGTGCCGGCGCCGGACGGATGCCCCTCGATGGTGTCCTTGTATTTCCTCAGTGCATCCACGATATTACGCACTATTTCATTCTGCCCTTCCTCGCTATTGAGATAGATCTCCTCCTCCTTGTTGCTAAGAAAGCCTGTCTCTATCAGCACGCTGGGCATGCCCGTAGCCTGCAGCACCTGGATACCTTCATCCCGTTGCATAACGCCGTCGCTGTGGCGGCCGGCCTTTACAAATTCATTTTCCACCAGGGTGGCAAACAGGGCGCTGTTGGCGAAATATTTCTTCTCGTACAGCTGTGCTTTGATCTTGGCTTCGGGGGAGCTCATGTCGAAGGCGTTGGCTTCGGCCTCGGTGCTGTCATCCACCTCACCTCTTTCTGCTTCGGATATGGCCCTGCCTTTAAAGACATTCCGGTCCGCCTTCCAGATATACGTGCCCGTGCCTACACGGGTATTCTTTACATGATAGGTTTCGTAAATGGGTACCCGCCTTCTTCTCCTGCCCTTGCCTACATATTTATGCCCGATGACCCTATGAACGGCGTATGTACCGGGGGTATGGCCGTCATTGTTGGCGTGGATGCAGATAAAAAGATCGCCTTTGTTCTTATTGGCGAGCTCGGCCCTGTAGTGCAGCCCCTGACTTTTGGTAGGCATGTTGCCGGGCATGATGTCGGTGGTGCGGGTATATATAATCTTGATATCGGGGAAGGCTTCTTCTATCGCCTTGCCCAGCTTGAGGGATATGGACAATGCCACGTCTTTTTCCTTTGAAAAAAGGCCTTCCGTACCCGGGTCAAAGCCACCGTGACCAGGGTCTATTATAATAGTACGCAGAACCGTTTTTTGTGGAGGACGTGTCGTGAATGCAGTAATCGAACATATTATTACCGGCAGGATCAACAAACAGGTCATCTTTTTCATCATAGTCATTTGTTATTTTCACGAATTACAGGCAATCTTCACATAATCTTAATGGTGTAATGGCTATTTTTGTGCGTCCGCTTACAGGACAGAACCCGCTAAGTATGAATTCTAACGGACGCAAAATTAGCTCAAAATATTTACTGACATTGATTTTTACTGCTATATTCTTTTCAGTAACGCTCAATAGTCCCGCAAATTATTCGTCCGCAGCACGTTTTTACAATTTTGTTCACAATCGGGCCCCGGGAAAAATAGCCCGATCGCTTACAAAGTCTAACGTCTGGCCTTCGGCCGACGAACCGTTGGTTCGTCCTGGTTTAAGATCTGACAAACCGTTGGCTGATCCTGGTTTGAAGTCCGGTGATCCCGGATCCGCTACCAGCCTGGCCGCCGACACCAGCACTCCGGGTTTCCGGCTACTGCGGGCCTCTGCCCGCAGGGATACCATTCCCCGGGATTCCCTGGTGAAGTTCCGGGACTCGGTATTAAAGCTCCGGGATTCCGTACTGAAACTCAGGGACTCGGTACTAAAGCTTGGGGACTCTGCCCGCCTGGACTCCATCGACCTCCTCCTAAGCACCATTCCGGACTCGCTGCATAAGACAGTAGATACGCCGGACTACAGGATCAGCAAAGATACGATGGAAGCCGCTATCGATTACAAGGCGTCGGATTCCGTGGTCATGGATATCCCCACCAAACAGATCACCCTTTATAACCAGGCCAATGCTAAATACAAGGATGCAGACCTTACTGCCTACAAGATCCAGTACGACCAGCTGCATAATCTGGTGACGGCGACCCCTATGATAGACACCGGCGGAAATGTCGTCGGATTGCCCAAAATGGTACAGGCAGACAATACTATGACGTCGGATACCATTGTTTACAGCGTCAAGAGCCAAAAGGGGGTTACAAAAAATACCTATACCGTTGCCGGTTCGGACATGTATGTCCATGCCAAGGCAATGAAAAAGATCAATGCGGAGGAGTATTATGGCTACAAAGGCATGTTTACCTCCTGCAACCTGGATACGCCGCATTTCGCCTTCGTTACCAATAAGATGAAGCTGATCAATAAGAAGTTCGCCATCACGGGCCCCATACATCCCGAGTTCGAAGGCGTACCGATCCCTATTTATATCCCCTTTGGCTTTTTTCCTATCTCCACGGGGCGTCATTCAGGCCTGCTGCCGCCCCAGTTCACTGCCAACGACCAGGCAGGCATCGGATTGGAGGGGCTGGGCTATTACAAGGTGATCAACGATTATTTTGACGTGACGCTGCGTACCAACCTATATTCCTACGGAGGGTGGAACTTGTATGTGACCCCGACCTACCGGGTTCGATACCGATACAGCGGACAGCTGGCCTTTGCCCTGCAGAATACCCGGCTGCTGAGCAGCTCCGGCAAGGATGAGTATACGACAGGCAGGACCTGGAGCCTCAACTGGAGCCATTCGATGGACTCCAAGGCACGACCGGGGACTAACTTTTCCGCCAGCGTGAATGTCATGTCCACGAAGTATAATTCCTATGTACCCAATAACCCCACGGCGGCTTATAATAACCAGCTGGGCTCTTCCATCACGTATTCCAAGACCTGGAATCAGAAATACAACCTCACGGTGGGCGCTACCCACAGTCAGAACAACCTGACCCGCCAGATAACGGTGAGCGCACCCAACCTGACCTTTACGGCCCCCACCATCTATCCTTTACAAAAAAAGGACTTTGTTGGCGAGCAGAAATGGTATGAAAAGCTCGGTGTCGGTCTTACGACCAATCTCTCCGGCGGGGCCACCTTCTATGACTCTGCGGCCAACTTCAAGAGTGTCATCGATACTTTCCAGTGGGGCGCCCAGAACAGCATTCCCATCAGCCTGGCATTACCGCTGAAAGGGCCTGTACAGATCACTCCCGGCGTGAGCTTTTCAAACAGGGTGTTCTCACGGAAACTGTTCCGGCAGTATAATGATGCCAAGCAGAAGGTAGATACCCTGGGGATAGAAAAGGGCATCTGGACGATGGAAGATGTGTCTTTCAGCCTGAGCCTGAGCACAGCCATCTTCGGTACCTTTCAAAAATTCGGCAAACACAGCTCGCTGATGGGCATCCGGCATGTCATACGACCTACTTTCAGCCTGAGCTATAAGCCGGACCTGGCGAGCAAGGCGTATTACAACCTGCCTGTGCCCAATGCGGATACATCTCTGAAGATACCACGATATAGCCAGCGTGTATCCTATTTCGATGGGGCCACGTATGGGCCATTTTCGGAAGGTGTGTTTGGCGGCATATCCTTTGGACTGGACAATCACTTTGAAATAAAGACCCGGTCGAAAAAAGATACGACCGATGGCGGTATCAAAAAAACCACTATCATCGATGGTATTGGGTTCAACGGCAGCTACAACTATCTGGCCGACAGCTTTAAATTGTCCAATATCTCCTTTTATTTCCGGAGCACGCTGCTGCAAAAGATCAATATCACGGGTGGGGCCAACCTGGACCCTTATATAACGGATTCGCTTGGCCACCGGCGGAATATACTGGCCTGGCAGGCTCCGGGAAGAGGATTCTCGCTGGGCCGGATCACGGGCGGCAACCTGGCCATCTCTTCCAGCTTCAAGAGCAAGCCCAGGGATGAGAAGCTGGAGAAGGATAAACAAGCGTTGCAGCAGGACCAGATACCTATGACCATGGAGGAGCAGCAGGCGCAGCTGAACTATATCCGTAACAACCCCGCGCAATTTGCGGACTTCAATATACCCTGGTCGCTGAACCTTTCTTTTGCATTGAACTTCTCGACCATGCTGAAGCCCGACTATTCGGGATATCAGACTTTGGTGACCTCTTCCATCAATTACAGCGGGGATTTCAACCTGACGGAAAAATGGAAGATAGGATTGAATGGATATTATGATGTGCATGCCGCGAAGATGCAGAACCTGACCACGTCGATATCACGGGATATGCATTGCTGGCAGATGTCGATCAATGCGACGCTGATAGGGTATAGTCACTTCTTTAACTTTACGATCAGTCCAAAGGCGGGGTTCCTGCAGGACCTGAAGATCAATCGGACGAAATACTTCTACGATCAATAGACCTTCGACGACCCGGGCAGAGCGGTTATTGCCGATGCGTCGTATAGTAGTCCCACATGATGTCGAATATTTTTTGTCTCAGCGTGTCTACCGTGTCGTCCTTTTCCGGCATCACGGGCGGAAGGAAGTGCATGGCCAGGGAATGTGGACGGAAATAAAAAGTCTTATCGGGCGGCATGACCTTGCGGGTATTGAAGATCAGCGCGGGGATAATGGCTTTACCGGTGGAGAGAGAGAGCCGGAAAGCGCCGTTGTGAAATTCTTTTAACGGCTGGTCCGTTTTATTCCTCGTGCCTTCCGGATAGAGGCACATATGCAGGCCCATCTCGAGCACTTCCTTCATCTTTGTGAAGCTTTCCTTGCGGCTGTTCTCATTCTTCCGGTCGACCAGCACACTGCCTGTGCGGTACATCAGGCCGAAGATGGGGACCTTTGCCATTTCGATCTTGGCGATGGTCTTGTTACCGCCGGGGATGGCTGGGTAGGATACGGGTACATCGAGGAGCGCGTTGTGATTGCATAGGACGATATAGGTCTCTCCTTTTTTAAAATTCTCTTTTCCTTTTGTTCTCAACGGGCAGCCTGCAAGCGGCAGGAAAACACCCATCCATATACGCGAGATGCGAACCCAGGCGCCCGTCTTTTGCGGGTCCTTTCTGAAATAGGAGAAGAGGAGAAAGGGGATGAGGATGATCAGCATAGTGACGACGAAGAGAATGATCACCCATATGGCCCAGAGGCTCCAGAGAAGATCCGTGAAACCTGCCCGCTGTTGTGTTTTCATCATATATTATTCAGCTTCCAATCTATGGGATCGATGCCTTTGCTCATCAGCCAGGCATTGGTCTTTGAGAAATGTTTGCAGCCAAAAAATCCTTTATCGGCGGAGAAGGGGGAGGGATGTGCTGCCTTGAGCACGAGGTGTTTTGTTTCGTCCACCAGGCTTATCTTCTCCTGTGCGAATTTTCCCCATAGTAAAAAGACGACGTGTTCTTTTTGGGCGGATATCTTTTCTATAACGGCATTGGTGAACTCGGCCCAGCCGATCCCCGCATGGCTCATCGGCTCGTTGGCTCTCACTGTCAGAGAGGCGTTGAGCAGCATTACTCCCTGTTCGGCCCAATGCGTGAGATTGCCGTGGTTGGGAATGGATACGCCTATGTCATTCTGCAGCTCTTTAAAAATATTGATCAGGGAGGGCGGGGGCGGGATGCCTTTGGGCACGGAGAAGCTGAGTCCATGCGCCTGTCCCTGGCCATGGTAGGGGTCCTGTCCCAGGATCACGACCTTTAGTTTATCGAAATGGGTGGTATTGAATGCATTGAAGATAAGACCTCCGGGAGGGTAGATCGTCTTGCCGGAGACTTTTTCCGCCTTGAGATGAGTAGCGATCTGGAGGAAATAGGGCTTGGTAAATTCCTGTTTAAGCGTCCCTTTCCAGCTGTCTTCTATTTTTACGTCCATGCATGGATGTTTAAGGGGCCTAAGATAGGGATTTCCTGGCCATCTAACGAGGTGGGCGGTCCTCTTAGACTTCCTGATGGTGGTGGGTGGCCACCTTATTGTACTCGTCGATGAGCTTGCGTTGCATGTCGAAAGGCACCGGCGCATATTCCAGGAACTGCATCCGGAACTTGGCCCTTCCCTGTGTGAGGCTCCTCAGAGAAGAAGAGAAGTCGTGCATCTCTGCCAGCGGCACCCTGGCGATGACCTTGGTGAAATGCCCTTCCGAGTCCATGCCTTCGATGATGGCGCGGCGGGTCTGGAGGTCGCTGATGATGCCGCCTGTCTGGTCGTCGGGGCAGAGCACGGTGACAGTGTTGATCGGTTCCAGGATCTGTGGGTCGGCCTGCTGGAATGCCTGCTTGAATGCCATGAGTCCGGCTATTTTGAAAGAGATGTCGTTTGAATCCACCGGATGCATCTTGCCGTCGTACACGATGACCCTTACATCCCGGACATAGGAGCCTGTGAGAGGACCTTCGTGCATTTTTTCCATGACGCCCTTCAATATCGAGGGCAGGAAGCGCTGATCGATGGCGCCGCCCACGATGCAATTCAGGAAGACGAGCTTGCCGCCCCAGTCGAGGGAATATTCGTCCCTGCCGCGTACGGAGAGTCCTTTTGGATCGGGCATACCTTCATACCAGGGCTCTACCTGCATGTATACTTCTCCGAACTGACCGGCTCCTCCGGATTGCTTTTTATGTCTATAGCTCGACTGGACCATTTTTCGGATCGTCTCACGGTAAGGGATACGCGGGCGGATGAAGTTGACGTGCAGATTTTTTGAGATATGCTCCAGCTTCCACTTGATGACGGAAAGATGCAGCTCGCCCTGGCAATGGAGCAGCGTTTGTTTCAGCTCCGAGGAAACTTCTACTACGACGGTGGGGTCTTCTTCCTGCACCTGGTGGAGGGCGGTGGATAATTTTTCCTCGTCGCCTTTTTGAGCGGGCTCGATGGCGATGGTCAGCAGGGGAGAAGGGAATTCGATGGGCGCCAGCTCATAATTGCGTCCGCGGGCATGGAGCGTGTTGTTGACATGCGTATGCTTCAGCTTGATGGTAGCGCCGATGTCGCCTGCCGAGAGCTGGTTAACGGACGTGCGTTTGCCGCCATCCACGACGAAGAGCTGGTTGAGCTTTTCGGTGACACCGTTGGATTCATTGATCAGCTCCATGCCGGACCTGATCGTGCCTGAGTAGACCTTGAAAAGGCTCATGTCCCCGATATGGGCTTCGGAGATGGTCTTGTAGATAAATATACAGGGTGGCCCTTCTGGATCGCAGGGCAGGAGATCGCCCGAGAGGGTCTTTTGGGGAGGCATTTCGGAGGGACAGGGACATACGTTGTCGATGAATCCCATAATGCGGCCGCTGCCCATATTCTTTTTAGCGGAGAGGCAGAAAAGAGGGAAAAGGTCGTGGTTGATCATGGCTTTTTTCAGCCCGTCCCGCATTTCGTCCTCATCCAGCTCCCCTTTTTCGAAATATTTTTCCATGAGGGTCTCGTCATTGCCGGCGATGGCTTCTATCAGGTCTTTATGCAGCCTGTCGGCCCTTTCCCGCTCTTCCTCGGGGATGGGCAGTTTTTCGGGTTTGCCGCCATCAGATGGGAATTTATACCGGGTCATTCTAAGTACGTCGACGATGGAGTCGAAACCAAGGCCGGGATTGAGCGGGTATTGAACTACGATGACATGGGGGCCGAAATGGTCGCGGGCCTGAAGGACGGTGTGGTCAAAGTCCGCCTTGTCCTGGTCCAGCTTGTTGACCGCGAGGAGCATGGGAGTTTTGAATTTTTCGGTGTACTCCCAGATGAGGTCGGTACCTACTTCCACTCCGAAATTGGCGTTGAGCAACAAGACCCCGGTGTCCGCCACACGCAGGGCCGATACCACTTCTCCCACGAAATCGTCATAGCCGGGGGTATCCAGGATGTTGATCTTGTAGCCTCTCCATTCGGTGTGGAGGAGCTTGGAGAAGATGGAATTACCGCGCTGCTGTTCCAGTTCGTAGAAGTCACTGACAGTGTTCTTTTCTTCGATGGTGCCGCGGCGCGTGATGAGTCCTGCTTCATATAGCATGCATTCGGCGAGGGTAGTCTTGCCGGAGCCGGCATGGCCTAACAGGACTATGTTCTTGACGTGAGTTGTGTCGAAGCTAGTCATGGCAAGCGAATTTGTTATTAAGTTACGCAGTTTTTTCTATTTCGCCGCAGCCCATGCGCTTATATCCTCAATTCAGCTACATATTACATTGGTCGTGGCAGCAGGCCGGATAGATTTGCGTCACATTAAAACGAAGGAAGCTATGAAGCACAACTTATTCATTGTCTGTACTCTGGTGATCATGGCCGCAACGGCCGGCTGTTCGAAAAGTAAATCCAAACCCGGCACGGACACGGGCGACATCGGAACGCATTATATAAATCCTCAGCTGGTTGGCACCTGGTTATGGACGGAGGGCAGCGACGGCGCTTATTACAATGATGACGGCGTCTATCAGGGCGCGGCCTATGGACTGGCCACCCGGTATAAGATCAATGCCGACGGGTCGGGGACCTGTTTCAATTCCACCCTTGGCGGCTCATTTGAAGTGAATATTTCATCCAGGGGATTCTTCGAGAGCGATGATCAAGGCCATCTGGGTTATTTCCCCCTGAGCGGCACCTACAAAACAAGCGAGGGAACCAATCGCAGTCTGCGGCCTGACGAGCTGTACGACCTCAAGACCGGGCAGGGGAAAGTGACTTTATATCAGAAAGTGGTAGTAACGGAGCAGGGCGGGCGTACCTGCTTTCAGGTGACATCGGGCGATGATATTACCGACACGTTTTTTAAGACGAATTAACCCGGTCCGGATTGCTGGGGCGATGACGGTTAGAAAAATTTGCACCTGCTTGCAAATTTTTTGCATGATTGATCAGTAAAAAGTTATATTTGATCAACACTGCTTAAATCAATCGATATGAACCGCAGAGATATCCTCAAAAGACTTTCTTTATTGACGCTTGCCACTGCTGCCTTCGAGAACATGCGAGGTCTGGCAGCACCGATAGGGCCATTGCCTGGATCTTCTCCTTCTGCCGTCCGGGACCTTTTTGCCGAGCTCGGCGTCACGCGGGTGATCAACGCCAACGTCACGATGACATTTTTATCGGGGTCCCTGATGCTGCCGGAGGTGCTGGAAGCGATCAATTCGACATCGCATGATTTTGCCAATATGTTTGAATTGCAGGATAAAGTGGGCGCAAAGATTGCGGAGATGCTGAAAACAGAGGCAGCCATGGTGACATCCGGTGCAGCCTGCGCCATTCTTTTGGGCACAGCCGCGTCTATTACGGGCGCCGACAAAGAAAAGATCCGGCAGATACCCAATCTTCCGGGACCCAGGCCCGAGGTGATCATGCAAAAGAGCCACCGGTATCTTTTTGATCAGGCGGTGACCACTACGGGTGCGAGAATTGTGGAAGTAGAAGGGCCCGAGGGGATGGAGAAAGCTTTTTCCGAACAGACAGTGATGGCGCTTTTCTTTAACGCAGCCGGGAAACATAGTGTAACGCATGAGGAGTTCCTGGCCATCGCCAGTCGGCATAAGATCCCCACTTTTTTGGATGCGGCTGCGGATGTACCCCCGGTGGAGAATCTCTTCAAATTTCAGAAGATGGGTTTTGACCTTGTCACTTTCTCCGGCGGCAAAATGATAAGAGGGCCTCAAAGCGCGGGACTGCTTTTTGGACGCAAAGACCTGATAGAGGCGGCCAAGCTCAATCACAGCCCGTATGAAGCTCCTATCGGCAGGCCAATGAAAGTGAATAAGGAAGAGATGTTCGGCATGTATGCGGCTTTGAAAGCCTACCTGGAGCGGGATCATCAGAAGGAATGGGATGAGTGGATGGAGCGGGCAAAACATATAGCTGCCCGTTTGTCGACCATACCTACTCTTACAACGGAGATAAGGGTTGATGCCGGTCCGGCGAATGCCTTTCCAAGCCTGTTAGTCGACTGGGACCAGCAGCGGGTGAAGATCTCCCCCAAAGATGTGTTGACAGCCCTGAAGCAAGGCAACCCAAGCATTGTTGCAGGAGGGCATCAAAACAGGCTGATGATCGGGGTTGTCCTGCTGCGGCCCGATCAGGTCGACATTGTAGCGCAGCGTGTTAAGGATATATTGGAGCATGCTATTTAGACTATTTGTTTTTTCGGGGCTTTTTTGTTTCGGGTGTCACGGTAAGAGCGGCAATTGGGGAATGTATAAATCGGATGCGGAGAGCAGCAGCTATTCCAATCTGCGTCAGATCAATAAAAAAAATGTTCAGACCTTGCGACTGGCATGGACATTTAACCCTGATGACGCCCTGCCGGGTGCGCGACCGGCGAATAGTGAATGTAATCCACTGGTGATAGATGGAGTGTTGTATGCTGTTTCCGGAAGGCATCGTGTATATGCCGTCGCAGCCGGGACGGGAAAGATGATATGGTCCTTCGATCCTTTTGACGGGGGATTGGGTGGAGGAGTATGCCGTGGCGTTGCTTATTGGGAGAATGGGAATGACAGGAGAATATTATTTACGGGGGGAGATATCCTGTTTGCATTGGATGCCCGTACGGGAAAGCCCATACCGGAGTTTGGAAATGGCGGCAAGGTCAGCATGAATATAGGCATTCGCGATGATCCCCGCTCCATCTCTGTCAAGCCGACCAGTCCGGGCATTGTTTATCATGATCTGCTGATCATCGGCAATGAAGTATCGGAATTATATGGGGCCCAGCCCGGTTATGTACGGGCATATAATATCAGGACTGGCAGGCTGGAGTGGACCTTTCATACGATACCCAAGCCTGGTGAGGCCGGATACGACACCTGGCCTGAAGGGGCCTGGAAATATGCGGGTGGCGCCAATGACTGGGCTGGCATGAGCCTGGATGAAAAAAGAGGGATCGTTTTTTTAGCGCTGGGGTCGCCTTCCTACGACTTTTACGGGGCCGACAGGAAAGGAGAGAACCTGTATGGCAATTGTGTGGTGGCGCTGGATGCGGCGACAGGAAAGCATATCTGGCATTTTCAAACCATTCATCATGATCTATGGGATTATGATCTTCCTGCTCCGCCTAATTTGGTGACGGTGATAAGAGATGGTAAAAAGGTGGATGCCGTGGCGCAAACTTCCAAAGTTGGATTTTTATATGTGCTGGACAGGGAGAGAGGAACGCCTTTATTTCCTATAGAGGAGCGTAGCGTACCTGTCTCCGACGTTCCGGGGGAAGCATCCTGGCCTACACAACCCTTTCCATTAAAGCCTGCTCCTTATGCCCGTCAGTCGATGACGGAGGATGATCTGGCTGATTTTTCGCCGGCATTGCATGATTCTTTGGTAAAGCTATTCAGGTCTTTGCGTTATGAAGGCTTATTTACTCCTCCTTCCATTAAAGGTTCCCTGAATCTGCCGGGGACCATCGGTGGATCGGAATGGGGTGGGGCCGCCTATGATCCTGCTACGGGGGTACTCTTTTTGAAGGCGAATAACTCCCCCGAGATCGATCAGCTGAAAAAAATATCGTCTGAGACCAGTTCCTCCGACTCGCTGACGCCTCTTCACACGGGGCGGACGATCTATATGAGCTATTGTGCCAGCTGTCATAAGGAGGATCGGGGCGGAGATGAGCCATTGTATCCTTCCCTTATCGGACTTGAGAAGCGGATGACCCCGCAGCAGGCCATCGGTAAGATCAGGCAGGGTGGGGGAAAAATGCCGCCGTTTGAAGGAATGATACGGGGGAAAGAGAAGGCGATCCTGGCTTTTTTATTTTCAGGTGATGATAGAAAGACTATTCAGCAGGAGTCTGACCTGGCGGAGATGCGGCGCAATCGGGCGGGCTTGCCGGAGGCGACGGATACCGCATCGGCTTATCTCAACGTGCTGGCCTATGCGCCTTTCAGGGGGGCGGGGAGCTATCCGGCGATCAAGCCTCCGTGGGGTGTGTTGAGCGCCATCGATCTCAACACGGGTGAATATGTATGGCAGGTGCCGACACTGACGGGTTCGCCGGGACCGATCGTGACGGCTGGGGGGCTGGTATTTATAGCGGGTGGGAAGGATAGGAAGCTGAGCGCTTATGATAAGGACAATGGTAAGTTATTATGGGAGGTGATATTGCCGGCCATGGGGTCATCTACGCCATGTACGTATATGTGGGAGGGGAAGCAATATATAGCTCTTTCTGTGGCGGGGGATAAGGGATTTCCTGCGGGGAGGATCATGGCTTTTGCGTTGCCTTGATCGGGGGGGCGGTGAGGGCGACCTGCAAAACGGTTTGGCCTCTTGGTGGTTTTTTTCTACATTTGCAGCCGTTTGGGCCAGTGGGGGAGACCTTGCTGGCTGAGCGATTATGATGACCCGGTAGCTCAGCTGAATAGAGCTCCTGCCTTCTAAGCAGGTGGTCGTGGGTTTGAATCCCGCCCGGGTCACGAAGCCTCGCACGTAGTGTGGGGCTTTTGTGTGTCAGGGATGCGGTTCGCCTTTTAAAATGTATTCAAATGAGATCGAACTCCAATTTTCCATCACAAGCCTTTGTAAAGTCGCTATAAAAGTAGCTAATGCCAATGCTCTTACGGACCAGAAGTCGTCCAAATGCAAGTCAACTTTCTCTGAAGAATCAACATACGTGTACTGATTTTGAAAATTTAGATCGCCGTGTACAAATCTGGATCGATAATCATACATTTTGTTAAATTCCTTTTTAAATGAAACACGCTTCCCTAGAAGTAATGCGCTTTTTACATTTAATTGTCCGAGTACGTTAGAATTACCTTGACAGTAAAGCGCCTCAAGCCCGATCATAATCCAAAGAATATCAGCATAAGAATCCTTGCCCAAAACATCATGGAATACGTGAGATAAGGCATTCAAAGCCCTCCCTGTTGAAGAGGAAGTAAGTTCCAAAACATCCGGTTCGAGAGTGTGAAATATTGGTGTAATTCGAGATATTACTTTTCCTTTTTCTCAGAAATCGTATCTGTAAAACTCCAAATACTATTCCTCGCCTTTTGAGCTCAAAAATAGTAGTAGTAAGCTCTGGTATAGACTCCGGTACATATGGAATATCTTCAATAGAATCATTTGATCGAAGGGCAAGAACGGCAGAGTACAATGTTTTCATATTTTCTCCATATTTGTAGATATAGAAGGATCAGTCACTAAGCATCCATTTCCAAGCTGGTTTTATCAGGACATGAACGCCTTCAAAATCAAATTCATCTTCTTCATCAGAAGTAATTATCCAGCCTTCCTTAACCTGACCATATTCGCAGGCTTTTAGCAATCCTCTTAGCTCTCTTTGCCGGGTAATTGGGTCAGCGATTGACCATGATACTTGAATAGGTAACGTAGTAGCGCCTTCAGCATAAATGATAAAGTCGCACTCGAAGGTACCATCCGTGTAATAGAAGATGCTTTGGTTATATATATTTCCAAACCTGCGGTACAATTCCAAAAACAGGGCATTTTCCATGAGTAGTCCCTTATTTTGTCCGTATTGTGCGCTATTCGCATTGAGCAAGCCATTATCCAACCAATATATTTTCTTATCCGATTTTTCTCGTTTACTGTCTGAAAAATCAAACTTACTGATACGCTTAAATAGGTATGCATTTTCTGCCATATCCATGGCATCGTAAACACTATTGATGCCTACACTGTACTGATGAGCTTTTAGGTGGTTATATAAACGCCGGATACTAACGGTTTTTCCAATGGTCGTCGCTGCTTGCCGATAAAGGTTGCGTAGGTAAGAGTAATTGGATAATTGATTGTATTCTATAATATCCCGTAACAACATGGAGTTATAGTATTCCTGCAAATAGGCAGTACGAATCGATGTCGATGGCAGATTAACTGTTTCCGGATATCCGCCGTTAGCCAGGTATTCCTGGAAAGCTGCAATTGTCCGGCTTTTTTCGTCACCATGCAGAACTGGTTTGATATCCCTAAATTCAAGGTATTCTCGGAACGATAGAGGCAAAAGCTCAACCGCTATGCTGCGCCCGCGCATTACGGATTTAATTTCTGTGTGTAACACAGAACTATTGCTGCCTGTAAAGAATATTCGTTTAGAGAGTGTTTCATTTATCCTGTTAAGGAAGCGTTCCCATCCGGGTGCAGCCTGCACCTCATCAAAGAAAAACCATGCATGTTCCAAGGCCCGATCAGGATAGAGTTCTCGCCACGCCTGCAATAATAGATCTAATTGGTGAGGTTCAAACTGGATACGTTCGTCTTCGAAATTGAAATACACTATCTCTTCAGATATATTTTTGTGCTTCTTTAATAGGTCGATAGTCAGCAACATAGCGGAAGTTTTTCCGATCCGTCGGGGGCCAATAATGGCTTGTATTTTGTCTAATTCCAAAGAGATGCCTGTATTACGTGGCTTCAATCCAAGGGCTGGCTGTCTTCCTAAATTGCTAACTAAGATATCTTTAATTATATCTTTCATAGGAAGACAAATATAGACAAAATGTCTTTGGTGGAAAGACGAAAATAAAACTGACTAGTGAAAATTTCATTAGATGCTGATTATCAAATATTTAACATTTGGGAAAGATTTTAAATCCTGATAAAATTGGTTGGAGAAAAATCCGAACAGAGTCACGAAGCCTTCAAGTCACTGGATTTGAAGGCTTTTTTATTTTGCTGATTTTCTGCGGATATCATAAGATATTTATTAGCGCAATCCCCATTTCGTAGAGATGGCTAATTCAAATATTAGCCAATTTTCAAATTTATTGGCAATCTTTTGATTTTAGAAACTGCTTTGGAAGCGACGCAGCGGGCAATGGACAAAGCGTTCCCCGGGCCATCGTAACAAATTATGAATCTCATATCGAAGGTCTCTCATTACCCGACTCCAACGTCAGACATGTACTTGCAGCAGCAATCAAAGGTGGAGCACAGATAATCGTCACGGCTAATCTGAAGGATTTCCCGGCGAACGCATTGATCCCTCATTCTATTCATGCGGAACAGCCGGATGTGTTTATATCAGGATGTATCGACCGGGATAAGCAAAAAGCTATCAAGGCCTTGGTCAACCAGGTAAAGGCCTTGAAAAATCCGCCCTTGTCCCCTGAAAAAGTGTTAGAGAATCTGGAGAATAATGGACTAGTCAGCGGTGCCGCCAAATTGAAGAGCCTGCTACTCATCACAGGTTAAGTGCCAAAAGTGTGATAAAAATCACATAATTGGCACATAAGTATGTAAATAGCTCCCATTTAATCGGGAGAAAGTCATCAAATCCTCCCTCAGCTGGTTTGAAAACATTCCACCTGGGGTCACGAAGTATCAGGCATCCAGAAACTATTCCGGGTGCTTTTTTTATTGGTCATAAAAATCGACTTACATACGTTAGACTGCACATAACAAACAGGGTGTCCAATTGAAAATATCCGGTGCCGGCCTCTTAGTGCGGGTCGATTTGACTCAAATTTTGCTTAAATTGTGTTATCGAGGCAAATTTCTTATCCAACTCTAATCTCCATTTCCTAATAGCTGCCACCGCTGACCGCACGAATAATGAACAATGGATAGTAAAGACAGCGATAGTAAAACGAAAACAGACAGAAAAAAACAAACCACAACTTCCGGTGCTATCCGGGGGCTCAGGGACTTTACTATGCCACGAGGAGTCCTGAAACTGGTTCCCCTTGCCATAATTATTGGCATAGCAGGCGCTTTTATCGCACTGATCCTTCTCTATCTCATTGCCTTCATTACCAATTTGCTATATTACCAGCATTTCAGTCTTACGCTCATTTCCCCCCGAAATAATACTCTTGGATGGTTGGCGGTCCTAATTCCGATGGCCGGTGGTTTAATTGTGGGGGTAATGGCGCGTTACGGGTCGCAGCGCATTCGGGGCCATGGAATTCCTGAAGCCATGGAGACTATCCTTGTAGGCGGGAGCAAAGTAGAACCACGCCTTACTATTCTTAAGCCGATAGCCAGTGCCGTAAGCATTGGTACCGGCGGCCCGTTTGGCGCCGAGGGTCCGATTATTTTAACCGGTGGCGGTATTGGTTCGGTTTTGGCGCAATTTCTTAACCTCACCGCTATTGAACGCCGAAGCCTTCTGGTGGCGGGCGCTGCTGCTGGAATGAGCGCCATTTTTGGAACGCCTGTAGCAGCTGTAGTCCTGGGCGTCGAGTTACTCTTGTTTGAGTGGAAGCCACGTTCTTTTATTCCGGCAGCCGTAGCCAGCATAGTTGCAGATGCAGTGAGGCAGTTATTTGTAAACCAGGGATGGATGCATGGAGAGCCGTTATTCCCGGTACATAAAATGTTGACCTTAGGCAGCACGGGATTAATGGATGCTGTAATATTAGGGATTGTTTGTGGTGGAATGGCATGGGTGCTGACAAAAGCGGTGTACGGATCCGAAGACCTTTTCGGGAAATTGCCTTTCCATTGGATGTGGTGGCCCGTGTTGGGCGGCTTAATTGTCGGGATCGGAGGCGTTATTGAACCCCATGCGTTGGGAGTGGGCTATGATACTATTGCCGATGAACTTGCCGGAAATCTTGCCATCACTACTTTAATAAGTATTTTTATTGTTAAGTTAATTATTTGGGCCATTGCTTTGGGTTCGGGAACAAGCGGCGGCATTCTCGCACCTATTCTAATGATGGGGGCGGCGTTAGGCGGCCTGCTAGGGTTGCTTTTCCCTGGCAACATTGCTTCCGAGTGGGCCTTACTGGGAATGGCCGGCGCATTGGCGGGTGTAATGCGATCGCCTCTTACTTCAATTGTTTTTACTATCGAACTCACACATAGCACCGACCTGTTCCTTCCATTATTAATAACCGTTACACTGGCGCACCTTATAAGCGTCCTCACATTGAAGCGCTCAATTCTAACAGAGAAAGTGGCGCGCCGCGGGTTTCATGTGCTGCGGGAGTACGCTGTTGAGCCACTTGAGGTGCTTTTTGCCGAGGATGTAATGTCGACGGATGTTCTTACGATAAGTAGCGGCACTCCCATGGAGGAAGTAAAGGGCCTGATACAAGAACAACCGCACATGCGAAGACAACGACTTTTGCCTGTTGTCAATCCGGATGGAGTTATTCTGGGTGTCATATCATGGCAGGATATAATGCAAAATTCCTTACAGGGCAACCTATCGGGCACAGTAGATGACTCCATGATAAAAGATGTGATCACCACTTTACCTGAGGAATCGCTCCGCATAATTGCCGACAGGATGGCAGCCAATCACGTGGGGGTACTCCCCGTTGTAGACAGCCTGGAGAACCGGAAACTTTGCGGTCTGATAACACAGTTTGAATTGCTCGCGGCCCGCGACCGAATTTTGCAGGAAGAACGCAAACGCGAAAGAATTCTGAGGCTATGGCCGATTTACAGGACCGGAAGTTTTAATGGAATTAACAACATCCTCTCCTCGTCCCGTCATACGTCAAAAAAAAATGGTGCAAAAAAAGATTCTCTCCCGTAGTACACTTTTGCTCGTTCCTGCACAACTGTTGTATCGAAACCGAACATCATTGTCTCTCGCAGGCCTCGACAGAAGAATGGCCTTCAATACTTTATAAACCCGGCACTCTTTTGGGTCACTCTAATGATTTGGCCGCCTTACTCGTAATAAAACCGACCATCCATGTTCCGCAACTATCTCAAGATTGCC
>Ga0207667_10001154_pt1 | contig 33200 bp, 30 predicted proteins | sample KBSCornC52_FD_184301 | JGI IMG/M metagenome (GOLD analysis project Ga0207667, IMG submission 184301) | Corn rhizosphere microbial communities from Kellogg Biological Station, Michigan, USA - KBS Corn C5-2 (SPAdes) (version 2) | ecosystem: Host-associated > Plants > Roots > Rhizosphere > Soil ...
GATCGGGATCACCCAGGACTACAGCACCTCCGGTTTGATTGTCCAAAGCTTTTAATACTTTGTTGGGGAAGAAAGCGTTGGATATAACAAATAGATCCCGGTTCAGAACAGTAATTCCGGCGGGGGACAATTTCCATTTTTGATAAGCCGGATTATTTGCATTAACCGTATTAACAACAATTGCTTCTTTATACTTATAATCTTGTTTAATTTGATGGTTCTGGCTTGCTACCGGCGCTTCCTCTCCTACATTAGCTACCAATGGTGGTACATGGACGGTAACATACAAATTGCCGGTATGCGTTCTGATGTAAACAAAGCCACTGCCCGCGTCTTCAAAAGAAAAGTTCTGGGCAATAGTGCCGTTTTTATCCCATTGCCACAGCATGGTGCCGGGTGCGGTGTTAGCGTTTTGTACATCCAACATTTTTTGGGAAGCATTGTACATAAAGTTGTAGCGGATGAATGGTAAAAACTGCGGTTGCCGCAATGTGTTACCAATTACTACAGATAAGTCTTTGGCCATGGCATAATGCGGGCCCATATAGGGCGGATAATCACTCATAAATCTTTTGGCAATGGTTTTTAAAATGGAATTGTTGTCAAAGAAAAGAGCATCTGAACCATTGCTGGCATCATGACCAAATACCTGTCCTGCGCCCACCCAGGGAGAGATAAAAAACACAGGTATCCGCAGCCCGTAAGTACTTACCGGAAGATTATAATTTGTCGGATCGTCCGGGAATGGTTTAAGCGGTGGTGGCGGCACATGATCATAAAAGCCACCGTGCTCGTCGTAAATAATAATCAGTAAGGTTTTGTTCCACTTTGGGCTGGCTATTACTGCTTCCACTATTGTTTGGACAAGCGCCTGCCCGTCTTTTATATCTGAGGGAGGCTCATCACAATTAGCATGAGGCGGAAAGTCAATAAAGTGTGGGTCTATAAAAGAAACAGAAGGTAAAGTGCCTGTTCGCGCCTTTACAAAAAAGCCGTTCAACGGGTCTTCTGCATCTACTACATTCACATTATCAAAAGTGTAGTCGGCAAAAAAGCGGAGGAAGCAATAAAAGTATTCAAAATAATTCCATGATACATTGGCAATATGACTGTAATCATTCAAATAATCAAATATGGTTTTGGTTAATACAGATGTTAGCGTGGAGGTATTGTCAATTTCCCAAAAACCTTTTTGAGTGCTGTCGCTAAGTCCGCTGTTTAAATTGAGGCGTCCTGTTACTTCGTAATACCGGTTAGGAAAGGTGGGGCCAGGGTGTGCTGCAAACCACCGGTGGCAAATGGCGAAGTCGCGAGCCAGTGCATCATATATTGGCACATTTGCTCCGTTGTGATAGCCCATAACGGTGGAACCATTACCGGTGTTTTCGCCGTCTGCCGGATTAGAGGCTTCCTCTGCATAACTGCGTACAAACCCATCCATTTTGCCGCCGTCTACCTGGTGAAATGATGGGCCTGCGTTTTGATTGGCATTCGGCGCAAAAAGTGTCTGCCCGGGTTCAAACGGGAACGAAGGATAATTGACGCCATCATAGGGGTTCGTTTCTCCACCCTTTAATCCATCCACTTCTTTTCTTCCCATACCACCTTTATTTGCAGGCAGGCTCAGATAACCCAGAATATGATCAAATGAACGGTTCTCTTTGGTAAGCACAACAATATGATCGATATTGGCAAGAGCGCCGGGCGAAAAATCCATATTGGGATTAGAGTTAGGACTATTGGCGGCGGGCCAGTTGGAAGGAATAAACGGAAATGGATCGAGCATGTTTTTAGGAACAGAATAGCTGATGGTAATTTGCTGCCCATCGTTCTTAAAATAGGTAACCGGAAACTTGCCGTCTTCTCCCAATATCCACCTGTTTACTTCTGCGTTTATGGCATCCCTGTTATCGTAGTTTCCGCTTGCGTCTGTGTGGATCAACTTATCGAAGATTTTTTGACGCATACTTTTCTGAGCCGCTCCTCCGGGATCAATAGCATCTGTCGTAACAATATGTACGTGCACAATTTGCTCTGCAAAAAAGTATTTATAGCTTTTATCCTGATACGTCGATAGTAAAAAATCCTGGCTGACTTGCTTACCCAAAAACATCCCACTGAGATTTACCCATGGAACAAGATCGACTATTTTTGGCGTTACCTTTAGATCATCCAAATCTGTGATCCAGCTTAATAAATCCACTTTGTGATTTTGCTGATCAAAACCTAAAGTAAATTTCAGAGAAATATAAAACTCTTTAAACTTCATATCAGGGTATAAATGGCCTGTGGAAGGCATCTCTGTCGGGCCGTCTGTTTCAAAGGTTATTTTTACTTCCAGCGGAGCCGGTTGCGTTGTGTCAATATTTACATTGAAGAAATTGCTATTGATGTCGTTGAAGTAATATTCATAGTCTAACTGTCCTAAATCGGAATAACTGATGTTTTTATATCCCTGGTAAAACCTGGGGCTTTGATAGCCAAGCAAAGCAAAAGCGTCAATAAAATAAAAGGTATAATCGCTGGCGGGCGGGTCGTTATCTACGCTTCCATTGCTAATATGATCGTGGTGATGTAAGCGCAGCTTGAAAATGGGTGGATCGGTTCTTTTATTGAAGATCTCATCAAACTTCTTTTGCAAAAAAGAAAGTGAAATAACCTTCGTTTTAATAACTGGCGTGGTGTCTGAGCTGGTATCCGGCTTTGTAGGTTGAGGTGGCGGCGCAAAGGGCGGATAGGTATTGTTGGCAATACAAGCCTTCAGGTCCTGTTCTGCTTTTTGCAGTTTTGGTCTTAACGCATTTATCCTTGCGATAATTTTCGGTTTTGCCTGAGCGGGACCATCTTTTAATTCATCCTGGAGGTCATTTATCTGGTTGGTTAAGGCCTGTACATTCATCTGAAGCGAAGCACATGCCACTGGGGATTGAGCAGCCATAGTAGAGTAATTTTAATGGGAGTAAAATATGGGGTTTAATTATTCACGATAAATAAATTAAAAGGGATTTACAATAAATAACGGTAGCTGTCATTAATGCAGCTTTTTGTCTCATCGTGTATTGTATGTCCTTAAAGTGAATACGAAAAATCTTACGAAGGGGGAAGGTTGAAAAAACAGCAATCTTTCTTTTCCAAAAGAAATTATCAATCCACTCAACCGTGATTCATGCCGATGCAAACCATAGTAATCATTATCATCCCCAAATTATTGCGTCTTCTATAGCTATTAATCAAGGAAAAGCGTGCTTCTTATGGTGAAAAACCATTATAATTTTTATGAAAAAATTTCTGCAATATTTTATGGTTATACCTTCTTCCGGATAGTGCCGGGCAATGGCTGGAAAACAAAAGAAAACAAAAGAAAACAGTAGAAGAAGTAAAATCTAAAAACGCAAATTCTTACTTCGTTTTACCGAAAATAGAGTCTAAAAACGCGATTCGTTACTTTATTTTCGTGAAAGTAGAGATTAAGGCGAAGACTAATTATGTTGTCCGGTAAACCAAGAGATTTGTTGGATTCGTATTTTCCCGGTCTTATTGCAACGCAATTTTTTAATTAGCTTCGCCTGCTGTATTTGTAGCACAACGCGATTGCTGAGCCTTTGAACGATCATTAACTGTTGTAAAAATCATTTACAAATTCATGAATACAAAAATCCGGTTGGCCTGCATGTCAGCCTTAATCCTCGCAGCAGGTTTATCTGCCTGTAATAGTAATAATAGCGATAAAAAGATACCTGCTGACACCCAAGGTACGTCTGCGCCTAAAGCGGATCTTAAGCTACCTGATGGGTTTTCAGCCACCATCGTTGCTAACTCATTGGGACATTTGAGGCACATGGCGATCAATGCTAACGGGGATGTTTATGTGAATTTTAGTTCGCTGCAGGATGGAAAAGGAATTTATATGTTGAAGGATACCGACAGGGACGGGCTCCTTGATAAAATAACAGCTTTTGCCGGTTATCCGGGCACCGGTATCACCATCCATAACGGCTATCTATATTCTGCTTCCAACACCGGCGTTTTCAGGTATAAATTGGACGATAAGGGCGAAGTAATTGATACAGGTAAAGCTGAAGAAATCGTGCAGGGACTGGTGGATCACGGAGCAGATAATTCAAAATCCATTGTCCTTGACGATCAAAATAATTTGTATGTAACGGTAGGTTCTTACAATGACGCCTGCAGAGAGAAAGCTTCAGGAAAAGGAATTCCGGGATGCCCTCTTTTAGATTCCGTTGGCGGGGTGTGGCAGTTTAAAGCGGATAAGCTTCATCAAAGCTATGGCGATGCAGTTCATTATGCCACAGGAATAAAAAATGCAGTGGGCCTTGCATGGAATGACCATACCCATTCTTTGTTTGCAACACAGCACGGACGGGGGCAGTTTGATGATAAGTTCCCTCAATATTATACTTCCAAACAAAGCCAGGAATTGCCGGCAGAAACTTTATATGAATTACATAAGGGATCGGATGCCGGTTGGCCATTTGTTTATTATGACCCTTTTCAGAAGAAACTAATACTAGCGCCTGAATATGGCGGCGACGGCAAGAAAACTGCTTCTAAAAAATACCAGGATCCTATCGCAGCTTTCCCGGCACACCTTGCGCCCGATGACCTCTTGTTTTACACAGGCAATGCCTTTCCTGAAAAATATAAGGACGGTGCTTTCATTGCTTTTCACGGCCAGTCACCGGCACTGAAGGAAGGATATTTTGTGGCTTTTGTGCCTTTTAAAGAAGGCAAGCCTTCCGGGAATTGGGAAATTTTTGCTGATAATTTTGCCGGTGAAGATTTGAAGAATCCTACAGGGCCGCTTGAGTTTCGTCCTGTTGGGTTGGCGCAAGGTCCTGATGGTTCCTTATATGTTTCTGATGATCTGCAGGGAGCCATTTTCAGGATAGCGTATACGAATGGGAAAAAGTGATCATCAAGATCTTTTTAATAAAGGCACCAGCATATCTGCAATCATCGCAAAGCCTTTATCAGAAGGGTGAAGGCCATCAAAACTAACATTCATCGCACCAACAGGATAAGGATATTCATCGGTTGCTGCGTTAAAAGGAATACCGATAAAAATTCAGAATATGGGTAATTTTTATACTGACCGGTTGCCCGGTCTTTCAAACGTTTATAATTTACGAGATTTTTAAGGGCCATGCCTTTTTTATGATAAAGGTCTATGCAATCAAAGTGTCCATATTTTGCGATGGCCTTAATGGCTCCTGCAAATGCTTCCAGTGATTGCCCGTTTTTACTTTTATAAGATCCCCAGGCATTATTTTTCATATCATTGATATATACAAAATCTGTCCGTTGCATGGGCGTGATCAATATGATGTGGGCATCTTTATTAAGACTACGAAGTTTGTTGATGATAATGCGGAAAGATCCATACACTGTTGTGTTGCCGGTATTGTTAAGGTAATCGGTAAACTGACCAACGGGCCTCCCTGCCCACCAATCATTGGTTCCCAAAAAAACAGAGTACACATCTGCTTTTATAATACCGAGACTGTCGATTGCTTCGGCAATGCCGCCAGAGGTCCAGTCATTATGCCCCTGGTTGATGTAACGGACATTAGGTAATTTTTCAACCACCCTGCTCATATATCCTTTGGTGATCCTGTTGGCGGTTTCATCACGATGTTCATTCAAATAGGTAATAGAATCACCAATAGTCACCCAGGTAATTTTTCGGGGAGTAAAAGAAATGGCGATAATGCCGACAGCCAGTAGTCATATGAGTCTTTTCATTTAAAAGTAGAGTTTAAAATCGTAATTCCTAACTTCATTTTTCTCTTATTACCTGTTCTGTAAATTCGCTCGTTAATTCCATCACTTTTTCGTAGAAGATGGTAATGATCATTTTCTGTAAACCTGGATGTATGGTTTTTCCGGCGAAGACAAGGGTTGCCCGTTTACGACGAGACAAATACGGTCAGGCTATACCAGTACTGCATCATCCTGCGCTCATACAGCATGGATAAAGAATGGATAAAGGATGGATTAGAGTGGTGAAAGCTTCGACTCTCTTAACTTGTCTTACATTGAAAACGCGGCAGAACGAAGTGCATTAATAAGCCAATGCAGTTCTGAATGTACAGGAAAGGAATAAATATCTGGGATCCTTACATCCTTAACGGCTACGCAGTTTCTTACTTTGGTATAAAACCTTTCCATCAAAACAACATTGATAACACCCGCCACAGCGTTGAAAGACTGGTGAGAATTACCAAAGAGCCCACGAGGATAAACATGGTTTTTAAAGGTAGTTTGCCCACGAGGCGTGCTGCGATGGGAGCGGCTATGAGGCCACCGGCAATCAGGCCGGCAATATCTAAAAAGGGGATGCTTTTTAAGAAAATAAAGAAAGTAATGGAGCTGGCAAACACAACAAAAAACTCGGCCAGGCAAACAGAGCCTACTACATAACGCGGGCTTTTTCTTTTTGAAATAAGCGTGCTGGTCACCAATGAACCCCAGCCGCCGCCGGCAAATGCATCGGTGAATCCGCCGACAGAAGCGAGCCAGCCGGCTCTTTTTACTTTATCCTGCGGATCTCTTTTTTTAAACGCTTTTCTGATGATAAAATAGCCAAGATAAATGGTATAAACAGAAACAGGGATGCGAACCCACGTAGAATATTTTTGGGCATAGAAAGCAAGCATTGCACCAATTACAGCGCCAACGACTCCCGGAATTACCAGAGCCTTAAATAATTTTTTATTGATGTTTCCAAAACGGTGATGACTATAACCTGAAACGCCGCTGGAAAATACCCTCGCAGAATGGACCCGGCTGCTTACGATGGCAGGATTCACACCGTTTGCCAGCAAAAAAGTGGTTGATATCGTCCCATATCCCATTCCGAGCGAGCCGTCTGTCATCTGCGCAAGAAAACCACAAAGCATCATCATCAGAAAGGATCTTTTATCTACAACCGAGACAACGTCTTTTACCCCTGACACCACCTTTTCGAGCGGAATAATCGAGAGAATGGCATGCCCCAGGATCATAAATAAAAAAGCAAGCAGACTCCACTTCACAATCTTCTGCCACTTTTTGGCTTCATGCTTGGAACTTTTATTAAGCGTGATCTGTTTGGCAACCAGCACTTTCGTAATGTCGTTCAGGTGTTTTACTTTTTCATCAAAATCCCCATTCATTCCTTTTCGGATGGATTGCATATTTTGCAAAACATCTTCCATCTCATCCGGAATAAAATCGTTGATCACTTCTTTCAGCCGCTTAGCAATTGTGGGCGATTTACCATTGGTTGAAATGCCGATCTTCACACTGCCTTTTTTCACAATGGAACCCAAATAAAAATCACAGAGGGAAGGCTTGTCTGCCACATTTGCCAGTTTGCCTTTTGATGCTGCATCTGCTTTTATACGTACACTGGTTTCGTAATCGTTCACCGCGGCGATGATCAAATCAGCTTCCTCAATATCCACGATCTTGTAAGGACGTTCAATCAATTTAATGTTACTTTTTCCTTCTGCAATTTGCTTTATTGATTCATTTATATGAATGGAAACGATCCGGATCTGTGTTTTTGGCGAATTATTCAAAACCGCATTTAGTTTTTCAAATGCCACATTTCCGCCGCCAATAACTAAAAGCGAAAGCTCTTCCAGTTTCAAAAACACCGGGAAAAGCGTGTTTCCTTCGGCTGGTAGCTTACCTGTTTTTTCTTCTGCTATTTCAGCAATGTTATTTTGAATCATGGCGTTTTCTGAAATTAAATTGCTGTAAAAGGTTTATCCTGGCCACATTCTGATCATCTAAAACAGAAGTATTGCTATGCCATTGTAATATTTTTAGATATTGAAACTGTAACGCGGTATTTCGATCCAATTTCAAATTCATTCCTGCAAATGTTCTGTTCTGATCGAAAAACAAGCTGTTGTTTAAGTAAGCTGGGTTCACCAACACTTCATTGCCGGCAAGAAAAACGAATTTGTTTTCCTGAAAAGGTATTTGAAATTCCAGGCGGTAGCGCAGGCGGAAAATATATTGGTAATCGGGGGTTTTGTGATTGTTAGCAACCTGTTGCAGAAACCGTTGTTCTGTTCTTAGTCGCTGGAGAAAATTGATCTTACCCGATTTAACCTGGTAACAAAGTTCCTGCCACGGACGCCATTCGTTTTTTAAAAGCAATTCTTTATTGGCATATTGTGCATTCTTAAAAAAAGCAAAACCGCCGGTAAAAGAGATGTGATCGTTGATTTTATAATTTACGCCGGAACGAACGAGCATTTGAGACCATTGCCGGGTCCAGTCTTTTGTCCTTATCTGCGCATCACTCAGCAAAGACCAGTGTTTGTTGAAGCTGATGGTGTTGTAATATCCTTCCCAAAGCATATTAGTATGCGTCGTTTTGTGTTGCGCTTTTGATGTAAGAGGCAGCAATAGGAACACAAAATATTTGTAAGGTTTTAGTGTCAATCTTTGTTGTTATTAAAAAGTTTGCGGAAAGTAAAATCGCCGAATGATTCCTTATTAATACGATCCTTTTTGAATTCAGAAAATAATGCGTCGAGTTCATTCAGAATTTCTGCTTCGTTCAAACTCTCCTTGTATAATTTATTCAAACGATAACCTTCGTGATCGCCACCTAGATTCAAATTGTATTTCCCTAAACCGGTTCCGATAAATCCAATTTCTGAAACAGAAGACCGACCGCAACCGTTCGGGCAACCGGTCATTCTTGTAATGATCTTTTCATTTTCAAGCGCATGTTTTGAAAGCAACGATTCAATTTTTGTCAACAGAGAAGGAAGGTAACGTTGCGATTCCGCAAGCGCTAAAGGGCAGGTGGGCAGGGCAACACACGCCATTGCATTTTTACGAAGCAAAGAAGCGTTGTCAGTATGTTCGATAATTTTAAATTCTTCTAAAATATCAGTGATCTCTTTTTTATCTGCAGGCTTTACATCGCTGATGATTACTTTTTGATTGACCGTGCAGCGAAAATTTACTTTTCCTGTTTCGGCGATTTTTTGCAAAGCAGTTTTTAAAGAAACCTGCTCTGTGTCCATCACTCTGCCATTTTCTGCAAAAACGGTGTAAAACCAGTTGCCTTTAAAATCCTCTTGCCAGCCGTAATAATCTTCACGTTCCGTAAAAACATACGGCTTCGGTTGTTCAAACTCGAAGCCCATGCGCCTTTCGACTTCTTCTTTAAATTTGTCAATTCCCATTTTATCAATGGTATATTTTAAACGCGCCTGCTTTCTGTCAACACGATCACCGTGATCTCTCTGAACCGTGACCACTTCATAAATCGCCTTAAAAGTCTTTTCACCGGCCGGAACAAAACCTATTTCTGTCGCCAATCTTGCATAAGTATCCGGATTGCCAAAAGTAAATGCAAGACCTCCTCCGATGGCAAAATTGAAACCAAGCAATTGGTTATTTTCAACAATGGCAATTAATCCCAAATCATTTCCCAAAACATCTATATCATTGTTAGGAGGAATGCAAATTCCTATTTTGAATTTGCGTGGAAGATAGGAATCGCGGTATAAAGGATCTTCTTCCAGTTTTTTATCCACTATTTTTTCTTCGTCTAAAAATATTTCGTAATAGGCCCTCGTTTTGGGCTTCAGCATCTTACTGATCTTTCCTGCGTAAGAAAAAATTTCTTCGTGAAGCGGCGATTGTACAGGATTTGGGCTACACGTTACGTTCCTGTTATCATCGCCGCATGCAGCAATGGTATCAAGATGAACACTATTAAAAACCCGGTGAGTGGGTTTCAGTCGTGATTTTAAAACGCCATGCAACTGAATCGTTTGGCGCGTAGTGACTTTCAATTCATTGGTAGAATCTTTTCCAGCAATGTTGTTCAATGCAAGCCATTGCTCAGAAGTAAGAATGCCGCCCGGCATACGAAGACGAATCATGAAGCTGTACAAACGTTCCAATTTCTTTTTGGCTCTTTCTTCTCTGCGGTCGCGGTCATCCTGCTGATACATTCCATGAAATTTCATAAGCAATGTGTCTTCTTCACGCATTGAACCGGTAAGTTCGTCTTTAATGCTTTCTGCAATCGTTCCGCGAAGGGCATTGCCTTCAACTTTTACTCTTTCTAATAATGGTAATTTTTCTGACATGATTTCTATAAATGCGTTCTATAGATTCCAAAAAAGAATCCTGATTATTTGTTCGTTTATTGACTGCTGCTTTTTGTTTTCTGCATTCAGGTTAATAAACATCAGTAAGATATCTTCCTGTTTCTTTTAAATTTTCTAAATATTGTTTTGCTTCGTCTTTTGATCTTTCGCCAAATTGCTCAATGATTTGCAAAATCGTTTGCTCCACATCAAGGCTCATTGGTTCTTTTGCACCGCACAGATAGACATAACTTCCTGCCTCCAGCCATTCAAAAAATTCAGCGCCATTTTTTTGAATCTTATGTTGTACATAAATTTTTTCCTGCTGATCTCTTGAAAAAGCGATATCAATTTTTGTGAGCAAATTCGTTTCAACAAAACTTTGAATTTCGGTTTGATACAGGAAATCAGTAATGAAATGTTGTTCACCAAAGAACAACCAGTTTTTCCCGGAAGCGCCGGTAGAATCTCTTTCCCATAAGAAAGAACGAAACGGCGCAATGCCAGTGCCAGGCCCAATCATAATCAGACTTTTATCTTCTTCAGGCAAACGGAAATTGTTGTTGGGGGAAATATAAAACTGCAGTTCATTTTCTTCATTGAGAAGTGATAAAAATTCAGAGGCAAGCCCATGTTTCAATTCATCATTTATTCTAAAACAATTTTTGGCAACCGTGATATGAACTTCGCCTGGATGTGCTTCCGGGGAAGAAGAAATGGAATACAACCTTGGTGCAATTGGTTCCAATATCTTCAGTACTTCTATAAACTGATTTGCATCTTTTACAGAATAAATTTTCAGCAGATCCAGCAAATCAATTTTTGTTGGAGGAATTTCCTGCTGAACCACCGCGGCATATTTTTTTACAACACGTTCCGGTAAATTGAGAATGTTTAATTTTTTCTTTAAAAGATCATAGACGGAAATTAATTCGTCTTTATGATCAAGATTGGTGGTGGGATCAATTGCTGTTATCTCAATAATCTTTTCAACAATTTCTTTTTTATTTTCCGGAATAATACCGATCGAATCGCCGGGTAAATATTGTACATCTTCTGCTTCAATTTCGATGTGAAACGTTTCTTTATTGCTTCCTATGTCATTCAGATTCACATGTGAAATTATTTTGCCATTGTATATCTTTTTACCAAAAGTTTTTTTGATAACCGGTGCTGAAATTTGTGAAGATTCGCCTCCTGAATTTTCGTTCAAAGCGCTGATTATTTTTGAAAACCATTCTTCTGCTTCTGTGTCATAATCTACATCACATTTCTGTAAAGGCGCGATTCTGTTGGCTCCCAACTTGCTCAATTGTTCATCGACATCTTCACCGGCTTTGCAAAAAAGAGGATAAGCAGAATCGCCCAAAGCGAGAACGCTGTATTTTAATTTAGAAAGTATCATTTCGTTTTGATGCACAAAATCATAAAATTTTTGTGCGGCAACAGGAGGTTCGCCATCGCCGTGCGTGCTCATGATGGTCAACAAATATTCTTCTTTACTGAGATCAGTAAGGCGATACTGATCAAGGCCCTGGATCTTTGCATGATGGCCCAGTTTTTTTGCTTTGGCAGCAAAATCTGTGGCCAGTCTTTTTGAATTCCCTGTTTCCGTTCCGTAAACGATCGTAATTTTTTGCGTAGCATTTTTAGTTGCAACTTTTACTTCCGGTTTTTGATTTGAAAGAACGCCATTCAGATATCCGTTGATCCAGATAAGTTCGTCTTTGCTGGAGGTGTTGATGAGTTCCAGTAACCTGTTTAATTTTTGCTCAACTAACATTTGAAATTTTTTCGGGTTGAAGGTTCGGGATTAATTGGTTCAATGGTTTGAAATAGAATTCTTTACTGCCGCTATTTTCAAGCCATTTGAAATTTTCATGAAGAGCAACGACGCGTCCAATGATCATCAGGGTTGGAGAAACAAAATTGGTTGCTGAAATGGTTCTTTTAAAATCGTACAAATTGTAAACCTGCACATTTTGAAAAGGGGTGGTTGCCTGCTCAATAATAGCAAGCAACTTATTTTCATGAATATGATGCGTGGTTAATTTTTCCACTACATTTAATAGTGTTTCTGAAGACATATAAAACACCAAAGTGTCTTCGGTATTTGCCAGTTCTTTCCAATACTCATTGGTAACAACATCGGATTTATAATAAGTAAGAAAGCGAACTGAAGTGGCGTGTCCCCGGGCTGTCAGTGGAATTCCGGCGAAGGCCGCTGCTCCAAGGGCAGCGGTCACTCCCGGAATGATTTCATAAGGAATATTATGGGCAGCCAGCGTCTCTAATTCATCTAAGATATTGGAGAAAATTGATACATCGCCGCCTTTTAAACGCACAACCAATTTTCCTAAAAGTGCATGTTCTACCATCAGTTCATTGATGGTTTTTTGTGGCGTTGAAATTCCACGGCGGCATTGTTTGCCCACATAAATAATTTCGGCTCTCGGCGAAACATAATTTGTCAATATTTCTTTGCTTACTAACCGATCAACCAAAACGACATCTGCATTTTGCAGATAACGTGCGGCTTTCATCGTAAGCAATTCCGGATCGCCCGGTCCGGCGCCTGCAAGAATTACTTTTTGTGATTTCATTGTTCTTTTCATGTGTAGTCTACTAAATTAGTAGGGTAAAGATTTAAAAAAATTAAGAGTCTGCTGTAGCTTATAATCTCTTGTTCAGCGCATATTGTTTTTGCCGTTCAGCGCTTTGCCAAACATATTTTTTAAGGGATTAAAACATTTTAAAAGTGATTGTAATTTAGAATTGAGGGCAACAACAACGCATCGAGTAACAGGTGTTGCATGTGTAGAATAAAAAATACGTTGACATCTTGTATTAATTTTTTGAATAGTCTACCGCGAAGGTAGGGTAATCACTTTTAAAAAAAATTATTTTTCAAAAAAAAATAAAATTTTTTTTATCATCAAGAGAGAGTGAGATCAAAAAGATTCTTTTGATGTAACGCTTACCTGTAAACGAAAAACAAAAAAGCGTCTTTTTTGTCGGATTACTGTCAGAGATTTTTACAGGAATTACAAAAAGCATGAAGACGTGACAAATTGATAAAATGAAGGCCGTCCTTTTTATATGTTTTGAGCGGTTTGTTAAAATTTTTTTTGAATAAATAAGTAAATAACTCATCTTCAATAAAATTAAAAAAACTATAAAATGAAAAAAATTGCTTTTACCCTTTTAAGTTTTCTTTGCATCGTAGCGCTCACAAGATGTAACTCCAATTCTACGAAAAGTAATTCTGCAACTGATTCTACTTCAACTTCAACGACGGCAGACACTTCTAATGTTACCGCGGACTGGAAAATTGGTGTGCAAATGTGGACGTTCAGAGTATTCACCTTTGCTGAAGCATTGGATAAAGTGGATAGCGCCGGTGTAAAATACATTGAAGCTTTTTGGGGTCAACCTTTGGGCGCAGGGATGAAAGATAGTTTTGGGATAAGAATGTCTGATGCCAGCAAGACCAAATTGAAAGACCTTCTCAAAGCAAAAGGCATCAGCATTGTTGCGATGGGAGTGATCGTTCCAAAAACAAAAGAAGAATGGAAGAAGGCTTTTGATCTTGCAAAGGAATTTGGCCTTAGCTATGTTACTGCCGAGCCACTGAAAAATCAGTGGGATATGGTGGATAGTATGGCCGGTGCGTATGGCATTAAAGTAGCGATACATGATCATCCAAAGCCAAATGCTTACTGGAGCCCTGATTCTGTATTGGCTGCAACCGTTGGCCATCCGAATATCGGATCATGTGCCGATTTAGGCCACTGGGCACGCAATGGCGTTAACCCGGTTGATGCGCTAAAAAAACTTGCCGGCCATGTGTTTGGCGTGCATTTGAAAGACATTACCAAGTTTGGCGACACACAAGCTCATGATACAGTTGTCGGCAAAGGAGTTATTGATTTTCCTCCTATTTTCCAGGAGCTGAAACGCCAGCATTTTAAAGGAATGTTTTCTATAGAACATGAATCCAACTGGTATCACAGTGTGCCTGACGTAATAGAAACTGTGAAGTTTTATAATGACCAGGTAGCGAAACTGAAATAATTTTTGTAATTTTTTTTAAATATTTGGGAATGCAGTATGGTGAATGCATTTCCAAATCTTTTTTATTTAGAGTCGTTTTCTCATTCTTTCTTCATTTTTATTTCGCCGGCTACGTTGTTTTGCTTTTAAATCAAAGCTTTTCGGCTTTATTTGATTTTCACGTCTTAACTTTAGCGCCCAAAAAAATAATTTTTTTGCCCTTTATTCTTTAAAATAATTGATTATACATGGCATCACATATCAGACAGTTCCTGGATTTTGAGCAACCTATAAAAGAGCTCTACGATCAGATTGAAGAGAATAAAAAACTTGCCTCAAAAAACCCCAATGGCAATTACGAATCGATCATCAATGAATTGGAAGAAAACATTCTGAATAAAAGAAAAGAAATTACCGAAAACCTGACCCCGTGGCAAAAAGTACAGTTAAGCAGGCATCCTGACAGACCTTATACGCTGGAATATATTTTAAAAATGTTCACGAATTTCTTGGAATTGCATGGCGACAGAAATGTGAGGGATGATAAAGCCATGATCGGCGGCTTTGCACAATTGGATGGAGAAACTGTTATGGTGATTGGCCAGCAGAAAGGAACGAATACAAAGATGCGGCAGATGCGCAATTTTGGAATGGCGAATCCTGAAGGTTATCGAAAGGCCTTGCGACTGATGAAGCTTGCCGAAAAATTTAATAAACCGATCATTACATTAATTGACACTCCCGGAGCGTTCCCGGGCCTGGAAGCAGAAGAACGTGGACAAGGAGAGGCAATTGCCAGAAATATATATGAAATGATCCGGTTGAAAGTTCCGGTCATTTGTGTGATCATTGGTGAAGGAGCCAGCGGCGGTGCATTGGGAATTGGAGTAGGAGATAGGGTTTTGATGTTGGAAAATTCATGGTACACCGTTATTTCTCCGGAAAATTGCAGCTCGATTCTTTGGCGTAGCTGGGCGCAAAAAGAAGTGGCAGCTGAGCAGTTAAAGCTTACTTCAGAAGACATGCTGAAATTTGGTTTGGTGGATGGAATTATCCGGGAGCCGCTTGGCGGCGCGCACTGGAACTATGATGAAGCAGCTGATAATTTAAAAATCTATATAAAGCCTGTGCTGAAGGAATTAGAACAAATAGATCCGCAGGAAAGAATCAATCAACGGATAGAAAAATTTAATAAAATGGGATTCTGGGACGAATGAATAGGTTGAAGGTTGAAGGTTCAAAAACCTGAACAATCAACATTGAAAATTGATTATTGAATATTTTACATCCAGGCTTGACATTGAATATTGAACATTACTATGAACTCTTTAATAAATAAACTAACAGGAACCGGAGTTGCGATCATTACTCCTTTCAAAAAAAATCACGATGTTGATTTTGATGCGCTTGAAAAAATGATTGACTTTGTTATTGATGGTGGTGTGGAATACATCGTAACCCTTGGTACTACCGGTGAAACGCCTACTCTTACCAAGAAAGAACAAAGAGAAATTGTGGACTTCACCGCAAAAAAAATCGATGGCCGTGTGCCATTGGTTTTGGGAATCGGCGGCAACAATACCAAAGAAGTAATCGATCATTTTTCCGATTTTTCTTTAGAGAATATTACTGCCATTTTAAGCTCCAGTCCAAACTATAACAAACCTTCCCAGGAAGGAATTTTTCAGCATTACAAGGCGATCTCAGACGCGTCATCTTTGCCGGTCATCCTCTACAATGTCCCCGGGAGAACTTCCAGTAATATCACTGCAGAAACGACCTTACGGCTCGCTTCACAATGTGAAAATATAAAAGGAATCAAAGAGGCCAGCGGCAATATGATTCAATGTATGCACATTTTGAAAAATATGCCAAAAGACTTTCTATTTGTCAGTGGCGACGACCACATTTCACTTCCCTTGATTGCGTGCGGGGCCAAAGGCGTAATAAGTGTTGTAGCCAATTGCTTTCCAAAAGATTTTTCAGAGCTGATCCGCTTATCATTGAAAAATGAATTTGGAAAAGCGGCCCAACTTCATCTCAGATTATTGCCTGCTTACGATCTTTTGTTTGCAGAAAATAATCCCGCAGGAGTGAAAGCATTTTGTACGGAATTAAATTTAATAGAAAATGAATTGCGCCTTCCCCTGGTTCCTTTAAGCGCTCCTTTTCATCAAAAAATAAAAGATTTTGTTGCGTTGGTTTCTTAAGAAATATCAGTTATGGAAAAATTAAAAAAGCATTTATTTGTTGCTTTACTGCTTTTTATTTCTACGGTTTCTTTTGCACAATATAAGGTTACCTTCCTGGTGAAACAACCGTCACTGCTGCATTCTATGGATCATCTATTTGTTGCAGGCAATTTTAATATGTGGAATCCGGCCGATAGCAGTTATCAATTAAAGCCGGATGAAAGCGGGATCTCAAAAATTACCTTGTCATTGCCTGCCGGAAATTATGAATACAAATTCACGAGGGGGAACTGGCAAAAGGCTGAAACGGATACAGCAGGCAAAGGCACTGCAAACCGCAGCCTGCAGTTAAGTTCAGACACGACGATCCACATTGATATTTTGGGATGGGCAGACGATTTTAAATCGAATCAGGTTGCTGCTGAAAAAAATCATTCAGCGTCCAAGAATGTAAAGATCATGGACACTGCTTTTTTTATTCCTCAGTTAAAAAGAAGCAGAAGAATCTGGCTTTATCTTCCGCCGGATTATGCAACTTCAAAAAAGAGATACGGGGTGTTATACATGCACGATGGACAAAATCTGTTTGACAACGCAACATCTTATTCCGGCGAATGGGGTGTGGATGAATATTTGGATTCCATTTTCAAAAAAGGAAAAAAGGAAGTGATCGTTGTAGGAATTGACAACGGCCTTACAAAAAGAATGAGCGAATACAATCCCTGGGAATTTCAAAATTTTGGAAGAGGCGAGGGAGATCGATATGTTGATTTTTTAGTAAAAACGTTGAAGCCGTATATCGACAAACATTACCGCACTTTGAAAGATAAACCAAACACCTTTATCGCGGGAAGCTCAATGGGCGGCCTTATTTCCCTGTATGCGGTTTTAAAATATCCGGAGGTCTATGGCGCCGCCGGAATTTTTTCTCCTGCGTTCTGGACGGCTTCCGGGATTGACAGCACGGTAATTGCAGATGCTAAAAAAGTACACGCCAAATTATTTTTTTATGCCGGAGGCAAAGAAGGAGATTCTATGGTGCCGGATATGAAGCGGGTTGAAAAAGAAATAAAAGAACGTTCCTCTTCTCCGATGCAGGAAAAAATCGACGAGAATGCCCATCACAATGAAGCGGCGTGGAGAAAATATTTTCCGGATTTTTATGAGTGGACGGTGGAGTAGTGAATGTGAGTGGTGAGTTGTAATGGTGAGTTGTGAATGGTGAGTAGTGAGTTGTGAATGGTGAATGGTGAATCAATTCATATTGCTTTCTCACATATTATTTATCAACTTTTCAATTTCTTTCATCATTCTTTCATACTGTGATCCTTTCCAGTAAATTTTTTTGCATGCAGGGCATTGCCAAAACTCAGTAAAATGCTTTTTTGTTTGTGGCAAAAGGGAAATATCCACTTCTGTTTTTTCTTTTTTTTCCAGGATTGCATTGCAATAAAGACATCGGGAAAACGGATTAAATGAAGGCTGCTGCAGATGGAAATGATTGATTACTTCTTCAAGCTGCTGATACGAGTCTGAACTTTTTATTTGATAAAAAGTAATATCCGGGAATTTTAGAAAATAAGGTGATTTTGACAGAACACAACGGCTGTCGTCACGGGCAATTTTAAGCAATTCATCTTTGGAGAAATTATTTTTATAAACGGTATCAAAACCGAGCATTCTCAGCAGCCGCGCCAGTTTTCCGAGATGAACATCAGCACAAAAATGAAGTGTACCAGGCATAAAAGAAATCTAAATTGATAAATAAATTACCGCTTATGTTTTCCTCCTATTGAAAGTAAGAATCTGCTTTATTTCTGCATTCACTGTATTTTAATCCATGAAGCTTCACGCTAAATAACAAGTTCCTTCTTCTGCTATTTCTGTATTGGGGAAAATTTCACAAGCTTCTTCTTTAAATTTTTCCAGTGTATTGTACATGGAAGAAAAATGTCCCAATAAAAGTTTTTTTACTCCTGCTTTTTTTGCAATGGTTGCAGCTTGTTTGGCAGTAGAATGAAACCTGTCTGACGCTTTTTTTTCCAGATCAGACAAGTAAGTGCTTTCGTGATAAACTAAATCAACTCCTTTTATTTTTTCCGCAATTGGCTCGTAGAAAGCAGTGTCGGCGCAATATGCATACGATTTCGGCGGCTCGGAAGGAATTGTCAACAGTTCATTTTTGATTACCTGGTTTTCTTCATTGACAAAATCTTCACCATGATGCAGATTTTCATAAAACGACTTAGGAACTTTAAACTTTTTTACTTCATCGACAATGATCTTTCTTAGATTTTTCTTTTCGCGAAAAAGAAATCCCCAGCATTCGATGCGGTGATTTACTGGGAAGCATTCAACCGAAAACTTTTTATCTTCAAAAAGAATTTCTTCTTTCTCCAATGGATGAAAATAAAGTTGAAAAGGCAATGCTGATCCTGCAATATCCATTTGTATTTGAATAATTGATCTCAATTTTTCAGGAGCATAAATATGAAGGTCGTTTAAACGATTGTTTAATGCGAGGCTATTGAGTAACCCGATCAAACCAAAATAATGATCGCCATGCAAATGCGAAATAAAAATGTGGCTGATGCGGCTTTTTTTCATTTTATACAAGTTCATCTGCATTTGCGTTCCTTCACCGCAATCAATGAGAAAATGATGTTCGCCGGATTGTAAAACCTGGGCGCTGGGATGCCGGTTGTGCGAGGGTACGGCGGAATTGTTTCCTAAAATGGTTACGGCAATCACTCAAATTTAATTTTTCTGTTGGGGTTATTTTTACACACCTGCAAACTTTAAAGTTTGAACTTCAAATTACAATAATTCCCGTTCTATTTCTTCCATCTGTACGATGTCTGATGCTTCGCTTTCTGTCGGAGTTACATTCATTACTTCTATCAAATCATTCTTATCCAAAACATCAAAAACGGCGGCTTGTATATTACAAAATACCAATGAATGCGCGGCTTCCGTGAAAGATTGTTGTGCCGCTACAAACGCTTCAGCGACAGGAAGATCAATTTGCTTGACATTCTTTAAATTCACTATCGCGTTTTTAACAGGAGTAGACAAGACATTCAGCAACACATTTTTAATTTCTTCTGTCATATTAGCATGTAAAACCTCTTCTTCTACCGTTATGACGTGCATTTTTTCTTTGGTATCAATTTTGACTTTCATGTTCTCAGTTTAGAAGAGTAACGCAAGATTTTTTCAAAGATATTAAAAAGGAAAAGTTTGCTCTTTAAAAAGTTTTTTTAGAACAAGAGGTTTGCAAAGTATAAATAAGAACATAATTCTTAATAGTTTATTACAAATCCGTTTTTGTATCTTTCACTTATTCCTTAGCTACTTTTTAACAACCTGTGGATTCTTTTAAACGTTTATTAATTGAATTTATTTATTATTATTGTACAAGCATTAAATCAAAAGAGCTCAAATTAAATTGTTTATAAATGGACAACAATTTTTCTACACAAGTAAAAGAAATTATTTCTTACAGCCGCGAAGAAGCTTTGCGGTTGGGAAATGACTTTATCGGCACGGAGCACCTCGTTCTGGGCCTGATAAGGGATGGCGAAAACACTGCGATGAAAATCCTGAAATCGCTGAACGTGGATTTGTATGAATTACGAAAAGAAATAGAACTCGCCGTAAAAGATAAAACAGGTAAAAACATAGCGAATATCAACTCACTACCACTTACAAAACAGGCAGAAAAAGTAATCAGAATTACCGTTCTGGAAGCTAAAACAAACAAAAGCCCTTTGGTGGAAAGTGAACACCTGATGCTTTCTATCTTGAAAAATAAAGAAAATATCGCTACGCAGATATTAAACCAGTTTGACGTCGATTATGATATGTTCAAAAGCGAATTGGGCTATGTAAAGACCGACCCAAAAGCTGATTTCCAGGATGAAGAAAGTGAAGAATTTGAAGAGGAAAGAAAATCATATTCACAGCAACAAAGACCTACGAAAAGCACTGCCGCACAAACAAAAACGAAGACACCGGTATTGGATAATTTCGGAAGAGACATTACGCGTCTTGCAGAAATGGGAACACTTGATCCGATCGTAGGGCGTGAAACAGAAATTGAAAGAGTTTCACAAATACTGAGCAGGCGGAAAAAGAATAACCCGATTTTGATTGGTGAACCCGGCGTTGGTAAAACTGCAATCGTAGAAGGTTTGGCATTAAGAATCATTCAAAGAAAAGTAAGCCGGGTTTTGTTTGATAAAAGAGTTGTTTCGCTTGACCTTGCCGCTTTGGTGGCAGGTACCAAATATCGCGGCCAGTTTGAAGAAAGGATGAAAGCGATCATGAACGAACTCGAAAAAAACCGCGATGTCATTCTGTTTATTGATGAAATTCATACCATTGTTGGTGCAGGCGGAGCAAGTGGCTCGCTCGATGCTTCGAATATTTTCAAACCAGCATTGGCCCGTGGCGAATTGCAATGCATTGGTGCATCTACCCTTGATGAATACCGCATGTACATTGAAAAAGATGGCGCGTTAGACCGTCGTTTTCAAAAGGTAATGGTAGAACAACCAAGCGTTGATGAAACCATCGAAATATTGAATAACATCAAAAGTAAATACGAAGATTACCACAATGTTATTTATGATGATGAGGCGATTGATGCGTGTGTAAAACTGAGCGATCGTTACATGACTGATCGTCTGTTGCCTGACAAAGCCATTGATGTGTTGGATGAAGTAGGTGCAAGGGTGCATTTGAAAAACATCAATGTTCCCCAGGAAGTGATCGAGCTGGAGAAAAAAATCGATGACATCAAACACGAAAAAAATAAAGTTGTAAAAAGCCAACGTTTTGAAGAAGCCGCTTCACTTCGTGATACCGAAAAACGGTTGCAGGAAGAATTGGAAAAAGCAAAGTCAGATTGGGAAGAAGAGAGCAGGAATAAAAGGTATCCAATTAACGAAGAAGCAATCGCAGAAGTTGTGAGCATGATGACCGGCATTCCGGTGAAGAGAATGGTACAGGAAGAAACTGACAAACTGCGGAAGATGGGAGATGATCTGAAAGGCGCGGTGGTTGGACAGGATGAAGCAATTTCCAAAGTGGTAAAGGCGATCCAGAGAAACAGGGTAGGATTGAAAGATCCAAAAAAACCAATAGGAACGTTTATATTCCTTGGCCCTACCGGTGTCGGAAAGACAGAATTGGCGCGTGCTCTAGCAAGATATATGTTTGATAGCGAAGATGCACTCATCCGGATCGATATGAGTGAGTACATGGAGAAATTTACCGTTTCAAGGTTGATAGGAGCGCCTCCGGGATATGTGGGTTATGAAGAAGGCGGCCAATTAACAGAGAAGGTGAGACGCAAACCGTATTCTGTAATTCTGTTGGATGAAATTGAAAAAGCGCATCCTGATATTTACAATATTTTGTTGCAGGTTTTGGATGATGGTGTTCTTACTGATGGATTGGGAAGAAAGATCGATTTTAAAAACACCATGATCATCATGACTTCCAACATCGGTGCAAGACAATTGAAAGATTTTGGTGCAGGTGTTGGTTTTACTACCGCATCAAGAATTCAAAATGCAGAGGAAAATAACAAAGCGGTAATTGAAAAGGCATTGAAGCGGACTTTCAGTCCTGAGTTCTTAAACAGGATCGATGATGTGGTTATCTTTAATTCGCTTTCAGAAGAAAACATCTTCTCTATCATAGATATTCTGATGAAAGGAGTTACAAAAAGACTGGACAACCTTGGATTAAAATTAGAGTTGACAGAAGAAGCCAAGAAGTTTATTTCAGAGAAAGGATATGATTCGCAATTTGGTGCAAGGCCTTTGCACAGAGCGATTCAGAAATACCTGGAAGATCCTTTGGCAGAAGAAATATTGAATATGCATGTGAAAAGCGGCGATGTGCTGGTTGCTTCGCTTGACCAGGAAAATTCAAAAATCACTTTCCAGGTAAAGGAAAGCCCTGTTCAAAAAAAGAAATCTGAAGTGTAATTTTTCATTTTGATAAATTTTAAAATGCCACCGGAAACGGTGGCATTTTTTTTTGACATAAATCTTCCTGTATTTCAGTATAAGAATAAAAAAAATAGGTCTAATAAACTTTTAATAACGAATTCAGTAAACAAAGGAATATCGCGGATTCATTTATTTGAAATAGAATCTCTTTGCTGTTTTTTTAATTTTTGTCCTTTCTTTTTTTTTTGCCATTTTTGTACTCATGTTTCCAAAAATAATTATAACGATTGATGGCTTTTCTTCCTGCGGCAAAAGTACACTGGCAAAGCAGCTGGCACAAAAGTTACATTATACTTATATTGACAGTGGCGCCATGTATCGCGCAATCACGTTATATTTTCTGAGAAATAATATTGATCGTTCCAATGAAAAAGAAATACGGCGTGCGCTGCAGGATATTTCACTTGAGTTTATTCTGAATAAACATTCCGGAAATTCTGAAATTTATCTGAACGGAGAGAATGTGGAATACATCATCCGCGATTTGGTAGTAGCAGAAAAAGTAAGTGAAGTGGCTGCCTTGAAAGATGTACGGACATTTGCAGTTGCTGCCCAGCAAAAAATGGGTATTGATAAAGGTATCGTCATGGATGGCCGCGATATCGGAACTGTAGTTTTCCCGGATGCGGAGGTAAAAATATTTATGGTTGCGGATGAAGCGGTGAGAGTAGAAAGAAGGTTTGCAGAAATGTTTGATAAAAATCCAAACATCTCTTTGGATGAAATAAAAACGAATATCGCCATGCGCGATTATATTGACTCTAACCGGAAAGTAAGCCCGCTGCGCAAAGCAGATGATGCAATAGAACTGGATAACACACACCTAACTGAAAAACAGCAATTGGATTTTGCGTTGAAACTGGTAAGAAAAGTTTGCGAGCCAGTTTTATAGGATAAAAGAATTGCGGTTAATACTTTCTTTGTCTAACAGAAGTTCCGTTAAAAACAGTAAGTCTTCTGTCTGTTTCTACCTTCATAATCTAAGTAAATAATGAACATGTATCGCCGGCTCTTTTGGCCAAAAGGTCTCAATTCTTAAATAAATTACTCCTTTCGAAGGTTTAAAATTGTATCTGAAGATTAAGTCGCCATAATCCCGGTCGAATGTTACAATAATCCGTTGTTCTTTTTCTGCAATTTCCATTATGCCTGTATCGCTAATACTTGGATTGTCTTCTCGAATTGATAGAACGTCATAGTTCATGTTACGTAATAATAAAACGCTCGCTTTTGGGAAGTTTTCATTCGCCAATAAGCTCATTATACCGTTTTTGTGAATGAACCAATTAACATTCCATCTTGCATGCATTCATACAAAAAGGAAAAGATTGCTTTTAGATGGTCTTGATTTAAGCGGGGATAATTCTCCAAAATCTGCTCGTCGCTCCAACCTTGAGCCAATAACCCTACAATATGATCAACAGATAACCGGGTTCCTTTTATTGTAGGTTTTCCTAAAGAACATTGTGATCTGATACGATATAATTTTGCCATTTCATACAGTAAAGTTAACAATTATAAATCTCAATTTACTGTGCGCATTTACAGGCTTATCCAGCAATCAACCTGCCGCCGGAATATAAAGTCAGGATATTTGCATTATCTTCTGTCAGACAAAATTCAATATCTTTTTCGAGGCCAAAATTCATGAGACGGTGATAATGAGAGGCATTTTTTTCCTGCATAAATCCTAATAAATCCCCTTTGGCCTGCAGGTACAGCGTTTCAGCGATTTGTGAAGCATCACAATTAATGTCAAAATTTTCTTTTATTCTATTCATTACCGCGCCGGCAAAAAGTGTGTCTTCTATATTTATCCGGTTTTTCCATGCTGCACAGGCAAGAATCACATTCGTTTTTTGATTAATGAGATAATCACAAACAGATGAAATGTTACAAAACGAACCGGTAATAATTCCTTTGGCATTTGCTGCCAGTGCTACATGCAAAAGCTTGGTGCCGTTGGTTGTTGTAAGCACCAGTGTTTTTCCTTTTATAAAAGATGCGGTGTATTGTAATGGCGTGTTTCCGTATTGCAATCCTTCAGCGATTTTTCCATCTCTTTCGCCGGCAGTTATTACTTCCATTTGTTTTCCCAACTTGATGCAATCAGCCACGCTATCAACAGGAATTACAGCTTTGGCTCCGTTATATAAAGCAGCGGCAATGGTAGAAGTGGCGCGTAGAATATCAATGATCACCACGGTGCTGTTGCTGATGTCATACAGCTTCAAAAGCGACGGTGATAAAACCGTATTCAGAGAAGGAACTTTACTTTTTTTTGAGGTCATTTAATTAAAAAATTACTTGCTTTTTATTTATTCAAAAGGCATTTTTACCACTTTTGCAGGAATCAGCTTTTCTCTTATTTTAATAAAAACTTTTGTGTCGATTTTCGAATAGCTTACATTCACGTATCCCATGGCTATGGCTTTTTGAAGCGACGGCGATTGTGTTCCGCTCGTAACCCGTCCAATTGTTTCGCCTTCTTCGTTCTGGATCTCATAATCATGGCGGGGAATTCCTTTTTCGAGCATTTCCAGGCCCACTAATTTTTGTTTGATGCCAGCAGCCTTTTCTTTTGCAAGAATTTCTTTCGCCACGAAATCTTTGGTAAATTTTGTAATCCAACCCAGACCTGCTTCCAACGGAGTAGTGGTATCATCAATATCATTTCCATAAAGGCAATATCCCATTTCGAGACGCAAAGTATCGCGGGCCGCCAGTCCAATAGGTTTTAATCCTTTTGGCGTTCCTTCTTCAAAGATCTTATCCCAAATGATGTTTGCATGATCGTCTTTATCTTCAAAATAAATTTCTATTCCACCCGAGCCAGTATATCCTGTGGCACTTATTAAAACATTGTCTACTCCTGCAAATTTTCCTTTTATAAAAGTGTAATATTTCATGTTGAGAATATCGACATCTGTCAGCGGCTGTAAAATTTTTGTAGCGTTTGGCCCCTGGATTGCCAGCAAGCAGGTTTTCTCAGAAATATTATGCATTTCAACGTTTTCTGTATTGTGTTCAGAAATCCACGCCCAGTCTTTCTCTATATTCGCAGCATTTACCACCAGCATATACACTTTATTTTCTTCGATACAATATACAATCAGGTCGTCAATAATGCGGCCGGCTTCATTTGGAAGGCAACTATATTGCGCTTTTCCGGCAGTAAGTTTTGAAGCGTCATTGCTCGTGATTCGTTGTATCAGATCAAGCGCTTTATCGCCTTTGAGAATAAATTCGCCCATGTGGCTCACATCAAAAACACCGGCATTTTTTCTGACGTTGGCATGTTCATCATTGATTCCGGAATAACTGATGGGCATATTAAAACCGGCATATTCAGCCATCTTTGCCCCAAGTGCCATATGCTTCTGAGTAAACGGAGTATTTTTCATATATTTTTTAAAAGTGTGCAAATTTAGCAGAAAAGTATCATCAACCTGCAACGTTGACTCTTCAACATCCTCACCATTTTTCTCCTGCAATTATTTTTTGCAATTCATCATGAATTTTTCCATTTGTTGCAATGATCCCGGGTTGAAAAGGATTATATTTTTCTCCTTTTAAATTGGTTACTTTTCCACCAGCTTCTTCTACCATTAAAAAACCTGCTGCGCTGTCCCACGCATGCAATTCATGCTCATAAAAACCATCAAAACGTCCCGCTGCAACCCAACATAAATCAATGGCTGCGCTTCCCAATCTTCTTACCGGAATTCCGCGTTTTATTAATTTGGCAAATACTTCCAAAGGGCCATTTGGCTGGTCTAGATAATTATAAGGAAAGCCTGTAACGAGGCAACTTGTAGATACCTCTGTTTTATTTCCCACAGAAATTTTTTCATCATTGAGAAATGCGCCTTTTCCTTTTTCAGCGAAAAAAAATTCATTCAGATTTGGATTATAAACGGCACCCATAAACATTTCGCGTTTAAATTCAAGACCAATACTAACGCAACAAATCGGGATTCCGTTTGCAAAATTTACCGTTCCATCTATCGGGTCAATGATCCACCTGTAGTCGCTTTCAGAGATTTTTGCGTCTGCTTCTTCGCTTACGATCCCGTGATCGGGGAAAGCGGTTTTAATTACGGAACGAATGGCTTTGTCGGATGCAAAATCAGCTTCGGTGACTAGGTTGTTGATCCCTTCTTTATGGCTGATTGAAAATTTGCCATTAAAATATTTCTGTAATTCATTTGCACCGGCTTTGGTGGCTTCGATTAATATTTCTTTATACATTCTGCAAAGATTAATTTTTTTCGGCAATGTTTTATCGTTCATCATTCTATTGCTAAATTGCCACCGTTTAATAACTGATTCATTTAAATTTTCAACTTTTAATCTTCAATTTTCATCCCACAATTGTGCCTCTCAGTAATCATAATAAATTATAACGTCAAATATTTTTTAGAACAATGTCTTTTTTCTGTAATAAAAGCAATGAAGAATATCGAAGGCGAAATAATTGTGGTCGATAATAATTCTTCAGATGGCAGTTTTGAGTTTTTTCATAACCGGTTTTCAGAAGTAAAATTTATTTGGAATAAAAATAATCCGGGATTTGCAAAAGCAAATAACCAGGCATTAAAAATTGCGAAAGGCGAATATATTTTATTTCTAAATCCTGATACAATTATTGCGGAAGATTGTTTTGAAAAATGTATTTTCTTTATCAAAACAAAAAATAATAATTGTGCTGTTGGAATAAAAATGATTGATGGACAGGGTCGATTTTTAAAAGAAAGTAAAAGATCTTTTCCTTCGCCATTTCCCTCCCTTTATAAACTTTTTGGATTTTCAAAATTGTTTCCGCATTCAAAAATGTTTTCAAAGTATAATTTGGGATATTTAGATGAAAATAAGAATCATGAAGTGGATGTACTTGCAGGGGCTTTTATAATGGTCCCAAAAAAAATCCTGGATATCACCCGCGGCTTTGATGAGGATTTTTTTATGTATGGTGAGGATATCGACCTGAGTTACCGGATTCAAAAAGCCGGATTCAAAAATTATTATTTTGCTGAAAGTACGATGATTCATTTCAAAGGCGAAAGCACGAAAAAGGGAACGCTGAATTATGTGATTATCTTTTATAAAGCGATGAGCATTTTTGTAAAAAAGCATTATGGAAAGCGTGGCGCATTATTTAGTTTTTTTATTCATGTCGCGATCGTTATCAGAGCATCCATGTCGGCATTTTCGCGTTTGCTAAAATTTAAACCGAAAACTTCAAAGGACGTGACAAAAGACGATGCAGCTTATTCAATTGTCATCGCGGGCAACCAGCAGAATTTGGAAAATGGAAAACAAATAGCAGAAGAATCGGGAAGAAAAAATATATTGTATTACCATATCGAGAATAATACAACCGGTTTACCTGCGAAGATCGAGTTGGGACAGGCTAAAGAAATTATTTTTTGTGAAGGAACGCTTTCTTTTAAAAAGATCATTGAAATGATGCAGGAAATTGACGGAAAAATAAACATTCAAATTTATTCCTCCGGAAGTAGTGCTATAATCGGCAGCAAATAAAGAAATAACGCCAGTTCTTATTCCAAAACAAAACAGGAATCTACAATATTTATTGTTTTGCTGAAAGAAAGAATTGTAAAAGTATTTTCTAAATCGTCAGTAAACTACAGCCTCTCAAATCGCTCACATCTCTTCTTCCCAAAACTTCGAAACGATTATTTTTATAAACCCTGCCGACATCATCAGTGGCAATAAAACAGCATGAATAAAGATTGGCCAAATCAATGATGTTGATCAGTCCGTTTGAAGATCTGTTATTTTTTGAGAATGAATTTATGGCAAAAGGGTCGTTGTATTCTCGTGTTAAAACCTTCATCCATGGCGGTGTTTCAAATATTCCATCTCCTTTTGAATAAGCCTGTGAAAGCAATTCGGTCATCCCGTACTCAGAATGAATTTTATTTAAACCGAATTTATTTCTTACAATTTCATGCACTTCTTCCCGTGTCATTTCTTTTCTTTTGCCTTTCATTCCGCCGGTTTCCATGATGAAAGTATTTTGCAATTTCATGGAATATTTTTCGGCAAAATCAAGCAACGCATAAGTAACACCAATCAATAAAGTCGGTTGACCGGTTATTTCATTGTGCACCAAAGCCTGGTAAAGTTTTTCGTGGTCGTGTAGATAAAATCCGCTATTGGGATGATTGCTTTTTTTGATAAGATCATCAACCATTACGATCAATGAAGAATTGTCTCTTTCAAGATAACCGGGCAATAAACCAAGGATGCACCATTTGGAAATACCACCATAAAATAAATTGAAACCTTTGATAAAACTTTTTTTATAAAGATCAATGCTTTTTACAAAATGCCTGCTTGTGTTTTCACCGGTAGTGCCGCTGCTTTCAAAAATAATTTCCGGTTGAAAAGTACCAGTAATTACTTGGTGCGTTTTGAAAAATGAAATGGGCAAGAAAGGAATCTTTTCAATAGAATCGACTGTTCCAGGCTCAATACCAAGCGCCTGAATGTATTTTTTATACACTTCATTATTTGCAGACTGAATAAAAAATATGTCTAATGCCATCTGCTTGAAATTGTAATAGGAGGCATCAAATATTTTATTTTCCCATTCCTGTATTTGTAACTTATTATTCAGCTTTTAATAATTAAATTTGAAAAATTAAACGACAAAGATGCGATACACAATCTTATTTTCAATATTCTTATTTGCGATACTGGCAGGTTGTAACAAAGATAAATTCGGTTCAAAACCGGTACTGAAGTTTAAATCTGTTAATACCACAGTTCTCACAAACGGGCAGCAATTGGAATTTACTTTATCATTTACAGATGGTACGGGCAACCTTTCCGGTTCGATGTATGTAGAGGAAAATGTGCCCACTTGTGCAGCGAGCAGCTTTACAGAAATGGATTCGATACCAAAGTTTCCAACATCAAAAAATCAAAAGGGCGATTTGGTAGTCACTTATCCTTATGAAAACATTGCTCCAAAATGCCAGCAAAACGATACTGCCGTTTTTCGTTTTGCCATTAGCAATAAGGAAAATCATACCAGCGATACCGTATCTTCCCCGCCAATTATTATTATTTTTCAATGATCGCGTGGATCAAAAAGTTTGTCGATTTTCTTTTATTCACGAGCATTTTTGTTGCCGTTTGTGCGATTGCATTTTGCCTGGAAACAAGCATTATGCTAAATGTTCCTTTTAATAATTTTAGTTTCTACGCTTTTGTTTTTGGAGCTACCATTGTTCAATACAATCTTCATTACATTGTAAAAAAAGTAGCGGTTAAAGATTCAGCCCGCCTCGCCTGGTCTCAACGAAATAAAAATATCCATCTTGTGCTGTTGATAGCCGGATGTATATTGATCGTCTACAGTTTGTTTGGTTTTCACCTGGCGCATTTTATTGTTCTTTTTATTCTCGGTTGCATTTCATTTTTATATTCATTTCCCTTTATTCCTTTTGCTCAAAAAAAGCGGATCAAAGATTATGGCTTTCTAAAAATTATTACCCTGTCGCTTTTGTGGACACTGGTAACTGTGTGGTTTCCGGTTAGTGGCCGCGCATTTGATGGAGTCCTTTTTCTTTTTATATTCATGAAAAGATTGGTTTTCATGTTTATTCTTTGTTTACTGTTTGACATGCGCGATATAGAAGTAGATCGTTCAGAAAATATCAGGACGCTTGCGGTGGCTTTGGGCCGCAAAAGGTCGTATGTTTTATCTTATATTGTGCTACTTGTGTTTGTGTTATTATCTGTGGCACAGTATATTTATTTGCTGCAAATTCAGTTCCTGATTCCAATGCTGATCTCAGCTGCAGCTACATTAGCAACGATTGAAATCACTAAAAAGATCAATTCAGATTATGTGTACCTGGCAGGTATTGATGGCATGATGCTTTTGCAGCCGATTCTCATTTACCTATTCACTTTAATACTTTAAATTTGCGTTTTCTTACAATAAAAATCTTCAATTTTTTGATATGGCAAAAGCGAAAAAATCCTCTTCCGGTATTTCAGAAAGCTCAATGAATTTTTTAAGAACCTACATGAATACTGCATCACCTGTCGGTGCAGAATCTAACGGACAAAAGGCGTGGTTGAATTATATTAAAAGCTTTGTGGACACTACTTTCACCGATCCTTACGGAACGGCTGTAGGCGTTATTAATCCTGATAAAAGCTTTAAGGTAGTGATCGAAGCGCATGCAGACGAGATCAGCTGGTTTGTAAATTATATTACCAATGAAGGGTTTATTTATTTGAAAAGAAACGGAGGAGTAGATCAGCAAATTGCGCCATCTCAAAGGGTAATTATCCATGGCAAAAAAGGGCCGGTAAAAGCAGTTTTTGGCTGGCCTGCAATTCATACACGCTCCGGAAACGACGATAAAGAACAGAAAGCAAAAGTTGAAAATCTTTTCCTCGATTGTGGTGCAAGAAGTAAAAAAGAAGTAGCCGATTTGGGAGTACATGTAGGCGCGGTAGTTACGTATACAGAAGGCTTTGATGAAATTGCAAATGGTAATTTAATCGGGCGTGCATTTGACAACCGGATCGGTGGTTTTATGATTGCAGAAGTGGCGAGGTTATTAAAAGAAAATAAAAAAACGCTTCCTTATTCACTGTATGTGGTAAATGCCGTTCAGGAAGAGATTGGTTTGCGCGGTGCAGAAATGATTGCCAGAAGAATTAAGCCAAATGTAGCCATCATCACTGATGTAACGCATGATACCAACACGCCGATGATCAACAAAAACATTCAGGGTGATTGTATGTGTGGCAAAGGTCCTGCGTTAACGTATGGCCCTGCTGTTCATAATAAATTGCTTGCGTTTATCCAGGATGTTGCTGAAAAAAATAACATTCCCGTTCAGTTGCAGGCAGTAAGCCGCAGCACCGGCACCGATACGGATTCTTTTGCTTATGCGAATGATGGATGCCCGTCGGCATTGATTTCTATTCCATTGCGTTATATGCACACGACTGTGGAAATGTTGCATAAAGATGACGTGGAAAACACCATCAAATTAATTTATGAAAGTGTTTTAGCGCTCACGCCGAAGACGAATTTGAGTTATTTTTGATGAATAAAAAGGTGAATTATGGGATCAATAAGAGAAATTTTTATTCCTGAAAACAAATAAGATCGTATTGACTATACCTGATACTTTAATTGGAAAAAGATAGAAGTAATAGCAATTAAAATTGAAGATGAAGAAGAATCTGCTGATGATAAAAATAAAACCGTGTAGGAAGGTTTAAAAACTATTTTGGGTTTATTTAAAAATAAAAAAATCTTAATGCAAATAAGAAACGATTGGACAAAAGAAGAAATCGCTGAAATATATAATACGCCTTTATTAGAGCTGATTTATAAGGCGTCTGTCATTCATCGGGAGTACCAGGAAACGGGTGAAGTGCAGGTTTGTACTTTGCTTTCCATTAAAACCGGTGGCTGTCCGGAAGATTGTGCCTATTGTCCGCAGGCCGCCCGATATCATACAGGAGTTGATGTGCAGGCATTGATGAAAAAAGAAGAAGTACTCGCTTATGCGCAACGAGCTAAAAATGCAGGCTCCACCAGGTTTTGCATGGGAGCCGCATGGCGTGAAGTGCGTGACAATCGCGACTTTGACCGTGTGTTGGAAATGGTAAAAGGCGTGAATGAACTTGGACTGGAAGTTTGTTGTACGATGGGAATGCTTTCGGAAGGCCAGGCAGAAAAATTACAGGCTGCAGGTTTATATGCATACAATCACAATGTGGATACATCTGAAGAACATTATGCGGATATTATTACTACCAGAACATATGACGACCGGTTGAGGACTTTAGGTAATGTGCGCAAGGCAGGCATCAGTGTTTGCAGCGGAGGAATTATCGGTTTGGGCGAAACACACGAAGACCGGATTGGAATGCTGCATACTTTATCCACTTTGCCTTCTCATCCCGGAAGTGTGCCAATCAATGCGCTTGTAAGGGTGAAAGGAACACCGCTTGAAGGAAATCAAAAAGTAGATATCTGGGATATGGTAAGGATGATTGCTACCGCAAGAATTATTATGCCCAAAGCAATGGTCCGACTGAGTGCAGGCCGCACGGAAATGTCTATTGCAGAACAGGCATTGTGTTTTATGGCAGGCGCTAATTCTATCTTCTCAGGGGAAAAATTATTAACTACTCCCAATCCCGGGTTTGACCAGGATAAAATGATGTTTGAACTGTTGGGATTAAAACCAAGAGAATCCTTTAAAGACGCAGCCACCGCAGTTGAAGGAAGTTTTGTTTAATGCGCGAATCGGTTTATTAGCACAATCTCGCCAATAATCCTTCTTTTCTTCTGGATGAAACTTCTATTTGTGAATGATCGATCATGGAAATAGTTCCACCTTTGCCTTTATGATATTTTTTGATGCAGGCAAGATTCACAAGATGCGAATTATGTACCCGGTAAAAATTATGATCTGATAATAATTCTTCAAATTCTTTCAATGTTTTCGCAACAGTAATTTTCAGTTTGTCTTTTAAAAAGATCACCGTATAATTTATTTGAGATTGACACCGGATGATCTCATCGATCTCAACAAATGAAATACCGTCGACGGTGGCTATACTGATCCTTTTTGAGGCCTGGTTATTATTTAAATTATGAAACAGCGTATCGATCTTTTGGGATATGTCATTACCTGAAATTTTTTTAGTGACCTTGTTTACTGCTGCTACAACATCATCTGCATCTACCGGTTTTAATAAATAATCTATGGCGCTGAATTTAAAAGCCT
>Ga0207667_10001157_pt1 | contig 33139 bp, 28 predicted proteins | sample KBSCornC52_FD_184301 | JGI IMG/M metagenome (GOLD analysis project Ga0207667, IMG submission 184301) | Corn rhizosphere microbial communities from Kellogg Biological Station, Michigan, USA - KBS Corn C5-2 (SPAdes) (version 2) | ecosystem: Host-associated > Plants > Roots > Rhizosphere > Soil ...
GAAGGTCTCGATTATCAGCGCGACCTGGGCTCCGAGCAGGACGCCTAAAGCCCGCTCGCGAAGCCGTGCGCACCGGCTACCGGTGTGCGGTGCCCCTTTGCGTATTGGCACATCGGCCGGTGCTGCGCCCGCGGCACCGCTGCGCGCTTCGTCCCCGAGCGAGGCGCGGATGTGGCGCGGAGGTGGCGCGGAGGTGGCGTATACGACCCGACCGGGGAGCCTCGAGTGCAGGAAATGCCGGCGGTATTCGTCATAGGTTTGCGAGGCACGCGCCTTGCGTGCAAAAAATGCAGCGGCGGCGAGACGGTTCGCCGCGCAAAAATGCCAACCGAAAAGGTGGAGCCGCCAATGAGCAGACTTATCGTGGTGTCAAACCGCGTCGCGCCGACGCAGGAGGGCCGCCCCGCGGCGGGGGGGCTTGCGATCGGCGTGCTGGACGCCTTGAAGGAAACCGGGGGCGTCTGGTTCGGGTGGAGTGGGGAAATCGTCGGCGAACCGCATGCACCCGTGATGGACAAGCAGGGCAACGTCACCTATGCAACCGTAGGCCTCACACGCCGCGATTACGATCAGTACTACCGAGGGTTTTCCAACGCGACGTTGTGGCCCACGTTTCACTATCGCTCCGACTTGTCGCGCTACGATCGGCAAGAGTATGCCGGGTATCTCCGGGTAAATGAGACGCTGGCTAAGCAATTGAAGGTCCTGTTGCTGCCGGGCGACATCATCTGGGTGCACGATTATCACCTCCTACCGTTTGCGCAGGCGCTGCGTGACATCGGCGTAACCAACCCAATCGGGTTTTTCCTGCATATTCCATTTCCCGTGCCCGAGATGCTGCGCACCGTGCCGCCGCACGAAGCGCTCGTCAAGGCGATGTGCAGCTACGACGTGCTCGGTTTTCAGACCCAGGCCGATCGCCAATCGTTCGTCGACTATATCGAGCGCGGCAGCTTTGGCACCGCGAGCGATGACGGCATGATTCACGCGTTCGGGCGCGTGCTGAAGGTCGGCGCTTATCCGATCGGCATCTACCCCGATGCCATCGCTAAAGCGGCCCAACAGTTTTCGGATCGTAAGCCTGTCGGCACGCTGCGTGAGGCGATGCGTGGCCGCAAGATCATCATGAGCGTCGATCGCCTCGACTATTCGAAGGGGCTGGTGGAGCGCTTCCAAGCCTTCGAACGTCTCCTGCTGAGTACGCCGCATTGGCACGGGCGTGTGTCGCTGGTCCAGGTCGCGCCGCCGACGCGCTCCGACGTGCAGACCTATCAACGGATTCGTCAGACGCTGGAAGGGGAAGCGGGCCGCATCAACGGGCGTTTCGCGCAGCTCGATTGGACACCGATTCAGTACCTGAACCGCAAGTACGAGCGCAATGTATTGATGGCGCTGTTCCGTCTCTCGCAAGTGGGCTACGTCACGCCGCTGCGCGACGGGATGAATCTCGTGGCCAAGGAGTACGTAGCCTCGCAAGACCCCGAAGATCCGGGCGTGCTCGTGCTCTCGCAATTCGCAGGCGCGGCTGAGCAGCTGCCGGGTGCGCTCGTCGTCAATCCGTTCGATCTCACCCAAATGGCCGAGGCGCTCGAACGGGCGCTGTCGATGCCGCTGGAGGACCGCAGGGCGCGGCACGCCGATATGATGGCCCGGCTGCGCGCGAACGATCTATCGACGTGGCGCGACGCGTTCTTGGCCGATTTGCGCCGTGTCACGTCGGCCGCATCGGCGACGCGCAAAGCGGTCAAGCTCGCCGACATCGCGGCTTGAAAACCGCCGGTCGCTTCCCTCACCGCAGGGACGAACGCTGACGTACACATCAAACGATAAGGCCGGCTTTCTCGCCGGCCTTATTGATGTCTTATTGGTCATGCCTGACGCCGCAATTGCGCCGGCGGCACTTTCAACAAATTGCGGTATTTGGCGACGGTGCGGCGCGCGACGATCATGCCCTCCTGAGCGAGCATCTTCGCGAGCGCGACATCGGAGAGCGGATTGCGTGCGTCTTCCTGCTCGATGATTTCCTTGATCAGCGCGCGCACGGCGGCGGCGGAGCAGCGGCCCCCCGTTTCCGTAGCAAGTTCGCGCGGAAAGAAATGGCGGAACTCGAAGATGCCGCGCGGCGTCGCCATGTACTTGTTGCTCGATGCGCGCGAGACGGTCGATTCGTGCAGGCCCAGTTCTTCGGCCAGCTTGCTCAGCACGAGCGGTTTCAATGCGATTTCGCCGTAGTCGAAGAAGGCCTTCTGGTAGGAGACGATGCACTGCGCGACACGCTGGATAGTCGTAAAACGCTGTTCGGCATTGCGCAGCAGCCAACGCGCTTCTTGCAGTTGCTGCCCCAGCGGCGAGCCTGCCCCGCCCGATTGCGCGAACAATTCGGCGTACACGCGGTGAATGCGCGCGCGCGGCAGTACGGCGGGATTGATCGTCGCGACCCAACGTCCCTTGACGCGCCGCACGATGACGTCGGGGATCACATAATTGTCGTCCGCCCGGGAATAGAACTGGCCGGGCTTAGGGTCGAGCTTTCGCACGAGCGCACAAGCCTTACGCAGTTCTTCGGCAGAGCAACCGAGTTGCTTTTGCAGTTCCGCTTGTTCGCGGCGCGCGAGCCGTTCCAGGTGATGCGCGACGATCTCGCGTGCGACCGCGCGCCCCGGCGTCTCCGCCGGCATGGCGTCGAGTTGCAGCCCCAGGCATTCGGACAGTGACCGCGCCCCGACGCCGGGGCGATCGAGCGTCTGCACGAGCCGCAGCGCCACCCGCAGTTCTTCTTCGCTGAGCGGCGGATCGGCTTCGAACGCGCTCGCCAACTCATCGAGCGGCTCGCGCAGGTAGCCGTCGTCGTCCAGTGCTTCGATGACGATTTGCGCCGCCGCGTGATCGCGCTCGCCGAGCGGGTAAAGCTGCAGCAACTCATGCAGATGCTCGTGCATCGTCGGTTGGGCGTGCGCCCAGGCACCCGGGTCGACATCGTCTGAATCGTTGTTGCGCGAAGTGCCGCGGGTCGTCCAGTCCTGGCCGAAATCGCCGATGGGGTCGTCGGCCGGCGGGCTGCTCACGACGTCGGGACTCGCCGAGCCGTCGTAGGTATCGACGGCCTCGGCCGGCGCCGGCGTATCGGCGGCGACGCTCGACTCGAGCGCCGCGCCGTCGCGGATCTGAGCGCCGTTTGCGGGCGATTCGGTTTCTTCCGCTACCGGATCGTCGTACTCGAGAAAGGGGTTGTTATCGAGCGCCTGACGCAGTTCGTGCTGAAACTCAAGCGATGACAACTGCAGCAGCCGCACCGATTGTTGCAGACGCGGCGTGAGCGCGACATGTTGTTTGCTGCGCAGTTCAAGAGTAGGCGGCATAACGAAATGTCCAGTGGAATAGTCCTGGCTTTTTAAGCAACCACCGTACCAAGCGTTGCCATGCACGCCTGCGCCCAATGGAACGCCGCATGCGGCGTGCCGCGGCGGCGGGAATGCAGCAGCTTTTACAGGGCGCAGTGCAAAAGCGCGGCGCCGTTTGCTGCGGGTGCGTGAGATGCCGATGACGAAGACGGTCTCGACGAATACAGGGCGAGGGCACGCGGCTTGCGACCCCACGGTACGGGCGGAAACGCGGTCGGTATTGCTTCCCGCTTTGAGCCGCATCGGTTAGGCAATTTCTTTTCCCATCTTTGAGCAGGAGAAATCGTGAAAACGCTCCCAGTCCTCAAAATCGCGACGATTGTTGCTTCGCTTTCCTTTGCCGCGGGCGTAACGGCGCAGACCATGGGTTCGTCGGCGGCTTCATCGACCGACACCTCGACGACGGCATCGGGAAGTTCGGAATCGCTCGGACAACACATCAGCGACGGCACCATCACGACGAAAGTCAAGGCGGCCCTGATGACCGCAAAGGACGTCAAATCGACGCATGTCCATGTGAAGACCCGCCATGGGGTCGTCTGGCTGACGGGCACCGTGCCGACGAGCGATGAAAAGACGCGGGCTCAGCAGGTGGCCGAAGGCGTCAGCGGCGTGCATGAGGTGAAGAACCGCTTGAAGGTGAGCGCGGCGCAGTGAGTTGAGCGACGAGGCCGCGCGCAGCGCGTGGCGGGTTGCGGTGCGGGCGACCCGGCGGGTGTGCGTCGCCCGGGCCATCGCCGATTGCACGCACGGGTCCCTCGTCCGTTACACGCGGGGCGGGCGGTAGCGCGCGCTAGCGCGAAAAACCCGGCGCCGGGGCGCTTGCGCGCAGTCGCATAAAGCTGACGACCGAGGCGAGACCGGCGACAGCCGCGGCGACGACCAGTGCGATCGTCGGACCGCGGCTCGGCGCAACGCCAAAAATAAGCGCGACGAGCGCAGCGCCGACCGTTTGCCCCGTCAGCCGTGCGGTGCCGAGCATGCCGCTTGCGCCGCCGCTGCGCTCGCGCGGCGCCGCCGATAACATTTGCCGATTATTCGGCGACTGGAAAATCCCGAACCCCGCCCCGCACAGTGCCATGCGCCAGGTCACATCGAAAGCGCTCGGATGCGAGCCCACCGTGGCCAGCAACGCGAGCCCGAGCGTGAGCGCCATGAGCCCGACGCCGCCCAGCATGCCCGCGGAATATCGATCCGACAGCACGCCGGCGAGCGGCGCGGCGAAGATGATCGCGAACGGCCAGGGCGTGATCAGCAAGCCCGTCTGCACTTGGTCGAAGCCAAAGACGTTCTGGAACAGAAACGGTAAGGAGACATAGGCCAGCATCTGCGCGCAGAACGAGCAAACGGACGTCGCGATGGACAGCGCGAAGATCGGGATCTTCAACAGATCGATCGGCAGCAGCGGCGCCGTGCGCGTCAATTGACGACGCACGAACACGTAGCCGACGAGGAACAGGCCCAGCGTTTGAGCGACGAGCCAGACGGCCCCTTCGCCGTGGCCTAAGCCGTCGATCGTGAAGATGAGCAGGCCGAACACGACCGCGTTCATCGCTGCGCTCAAGAGATCGTAGGGCGCGTCGTGTCCGGGATTCGTCGGCAATGCGCGCAATGCGCCTATGACAGCGGCGATGCCGATCGGCACGTTGATCGCAAACAGCCACGGCCATGACCCGACCGATAAAACGGCGGAAGCGACGGTCGGCCCGACGGCGGATGACACCGCGACGACCATTGCGTTGATCGCGATGCCTCTGCCGAGCAGGTTTGCCGGGTAAATCGTGCGCACCAGCGCTGTGTTGACGCTCATGATGCCGGCCGCGCCAAAGCCCTGCACCACGCGCACCAGCGCGAGCATCGGCAGCGAACCCGCGAGCGCGCAGCCGAGGGAGGCGACGGTGAACAGAGCGAGGCCCGCCGTATACACGCGCCGATAGCCGATCCGGTCGCCGAGCGACGCGAGCGGCAGCAGCGAGATCGTAATGGAGAGCTGGTAGGCGTTGACGACCCAGATCGAGGCAGAGGCACTGGCGTGCAGGTCGCGTGCGATGGTGGGCAAGGCGACGTTGGCAATGGCACCGTCCAGGACCGCGAGCGTGATACCGAGCGCGATGACGACGATGGCCCAATAGCGCTGGGGGACGGGAATGCCTTGGTCTGCTTCCATCGGCGAAAAACTCAGGTAGCGGGCGGTAGGGACGAACCTTCGCATTCTAAGCGCGCACGCTTCGATGCGCTGGCGCTTGCGCAGTCGTCCTGCAAGACAATTTCGTTGCGCCCGCAACCATTATGCCTGACTTATGCCGGAAAGAAATCCGGCGGCGCGCTGGGCCCCGCGTCGCCGAGATAGAGCATTACTTCAACTCGTAAAGGCCCGTGTAGGTGGTCGAATCGATCTCGTTCAAATGCGTCATGAAGCGGGCGACGGCATTCGTGGCTTCGGGCGTGATGGGCAGTCGATCGACCTTCAGCGCATGGAGCCGGAAGATGTAGCGATGCGGCGTGTCGCCGCGCGGGGGCGCCGCACCGCCGAAACCCAACGTGCCGTAATCGTTGCGAACTTGGATCGCGCCGGCCGGCAGCAGGCTGCCGTCGGGTTTGCCCGCGCCGAGCGGCAGCGAACGGACGTCGGGCGGGATGTTGACGACGACCCAGTGCCAGAAACCGCTGCCCGTCGGCGCGTCGGGATCGTAGACCGTCAGCGCAAAGCTTTTGGTGTCTTCGGGCGGCCCTTCCCATTGCAAGGCGGGTGACTGATTCCCCCCGTCGCCGTCTACGCCGAACGCCTTATCGTTGCATTCCTGCGCCTTCGGCATGAAGCCGTTGATGGGAAAGTCGTCTGACCAGATTCTGAATTCAGCCATCGGATGCCTCCTTCGTCTTAACGGGGTCAACGGTGCAGCACGATATGCCGTCCTGCGGCATGCGAGCCGAGTTTATCACCGCGCGTGGGGTACTTCATGAGCGTGCGCTGCCGGGAGGCAGTTAGCGCCGGTACTGGTATGCGCACGCAACTGGTTACATGGGCGGGCGCGCGCTACGATCCAGGCTCTCGTCGACCGGATCGAAAAAAGGAGGCGTCATGAAGCGTTTTCATATTGCGTTGGCGGTGGCCGATCTTCCGGCCTCCATTGCCGATTACAGCGACCGGCTGGGCCAGCCGCCGACGGCCGTCGTGCCCGGTCAATACGCGATGTGGCGTACCGATTTGCTGAATTTCTCGATCAACGAATCGCCCGACCGGGCGGGCCAGTTGCGCCATGTCGGTTTCGAGGACGATAGCGCCACCGGTTACACCTGCACGCGCGACGTGAACGGCATCGAATGGGAGCTGTTCTCGAGGCAGGAGCAGGACGAGCGAATCGTCGCGGCGTACGGCGCGCCTCGCTCTGAGGGCATGGGCGCCGGCACGCCGCAGGGCTAACGGAGCCCGAGCGCTAGCCTGGCGGCGCTCGGCTGGGCCCATGCTGAGCTTTACCCGCGTTCGCGCAGTTTGCGCAGGCGCCAGATGAGGCTTGAGGTATCGAAGCGGTTGCCGCCGAGTGCTTGCACGTCGCCGTAGAACTGATCGACGAGCGCGGTGACCGGCAGCGACACGCCGTTGCGCTTGGCTTCTTCCAGGCAGAACCCGAGGTCTTTGCGCATCCAATCGACGGCGAAGCCGAAATCGAATTTATTTTCGATCATGGCTTTGCCGCGGTTGTCCATCTGCCAGCTGGCGGCGGCGCCTTTGCCGATGACTTCGAGCACGCGCGGCATGTCGAGCCCGGCGCGCTCGCCGAAGTGGATCGCTTCCGACAAGCCTTGTACGAGGCCGGCGATGCATATCTGATTGACCATCTTCGTCAACTGGCCGGCGCCGACCGGGCCCAGATGCGTGACAGCGACGGCGTAATGCTCGAGGACCGCCGCGGCGCGTGCGAACGCGGACGCGTCGTCGCTGCCGCACATGATCGTCAGTTTGCCGTTTTGCGCGCCGGCTTGGCCCCCCGAAACGGGCGCATCGATGAACGCGATGCCGCGCGGGCTCACCGCCTGTGCCAGCTCGCGGGCGACACCGGCGGATGCAGTCGTGTGATCGGCGAACAGCGTGCCGCTTGCCATCCCGGCGAATGCGCCGTCTTCGCCCAGTGTGACGCTGCGCAGATCGTCGTCGTTGCCGACGCAGGCAAGCACGAGTTCGGCGCCTTGGGCGGCTTCGCGCGGGGTAGGCGCTGCCTGCCCGCCGTACTCGGCGGCCCACTGTTGGGCCTTCGCATAGGTGCGGTTGTAGACGGTGACGTCGAGTCCGGCCTTGGCCAAGTGACCGGCCATCGGATAGCCCATGACGCCTAGGCCGATGAAGGCGACCCGTTGGATCGCGCTGGCGGAAGAGGAAGTCGGCTCGCTCACGGCGGCTCCTTTCAGTGACTGAGATTGAGTGGGGTGGGGGCCCCAATTATCGCAGCGATGGGCGCGCTCGGCGGGGGACCGCGCATCATCACAGGCGCGGCGCGTTCGGCGTGTGTTTTTGGTCGACGGACGGGCGGCCGCCTCTTGGGCCGTGCGGCATGCGGCGGCGCACATTCGCGAATGCCGTTTATGCGCCTAGAATGATCTTATCGGAGCGATCGCGGAGACTGTCATGTTCGATTCGTCGACCGGGTTCATGCTCGTGCTGGCTTTATTCGCCTGCACCGCACTTGCGGTGGCGACGCGCTACCGCACCGATCATCCGCTTGCCGATCTAGTGCGTTGGATCGAAGCGCACCACTGGTTCGATCGGCTTCATCACCGGCACTGAGTTGCGGATGTCAGGTAGCGAATCAGCCGGCGCGCCCCTTCCCTAGGCGCTCTGCGGTGCGGCAACGCTGCGTTGCACGCGTCAGCCTTCTAGATCGAGATTGCCTAGCAGGACGACGGGTTCGGCCTGCGAGCGGGTAACCAGATCGAAATCACGCGCCATTTGCCACGCGCGGAGCTTGCGCGGCAACGCTTCCAGATAATGGGTGAATCGCTGCGGACCGTTCTCGCTCATCAGCGAGGCGATTTCGTACGCGTCCCAGGTCATACGCACGTGGAGTGGGTGGCGGCTACCGCGCACGCGCTCGGAGATCGGGGCGGTGATCGCCAGGGTCGTCGGGCGGCCGGCGCCGCCGTAAGGTAAGAGTTCGATGTTGGCCATGGGGCCGACGACGTCTCGAATCGCTTGCGCGATACGAGGCGCGAACTGCGCGTCGAATCGGTGGGCAGTCGTGGGGTTCATGAGGCGCTTCCATCATCACCGGCGATCCTAGCACGGACGGGCTGAGCGGGCTTGGTTCGGGTGTGTGCTGGCTGCCTGTTGCGGCGGCGGTTGTTCGGCACGAAGGGGTGCAGGGATACCGTCAATGCGTGATGACGGCGCCGCTGATTGCGCCCCGCGCGGACGCCGGTCTGCGCGAAGACGTTGTCGATGGGGTCGAGTCGGCGCGACAAACAGTCGCACGGACGGATGCTCTTGCTCAGCGCGGGGAGCGACCGTCCGTGCAGGTTCACGCGCGTCCAGGTAGTCTGCCAGGCAATTCGCTCGATTTAAGGGTGGTCGGAGGGGTGGTCGGATGATTAAGCCGTCGTGAGTACGCGGGAATGGCGAGCATTCCGTTCGCTGAGAACCTTCAACTATCGCTTATGGGCGACGGGTGCCCTCGTATCCAACGTGGGTACCTGGATGCAGCGCACGGCGCAGGACTGGCTGGTCCTGACGCAGCTAACGCACCATAACGCGTCGGCGGTGGGGACCGTCATGGCGCTCCAGTTCGGGCCGCAAATGGTATTGCTGCCTTGGACGGGCTATGCCGCCGATCATTACAACCAGCGCAAGCTCCTGATGCTCACGCAGGCGACCATGGGAGCGCTCGCGCTGGCGCTCGGCCTGCTCACTATCACCGGGGTCGTCCAGCTGTGGCATGTCTATGCTTTCGCGCTCCTGTCCGGGTGTGCGTCGGCATTCGATGGGCCGGTTCGGCAGACGTTCGTGGGGGCGCTGGTAGGCGATGCCGATCTGCATAATGCCGTTGCGCTGAACTCCACCTCGTTCAACGCGGGGCGAATGATCGGGCCGGCCGTGGCTGGGGTCGTGATTGGTTCGATCGGTACCGGCTATGCGTTTTTGATCAACGGCGTCAGCTTCGTTGCCGTGCTCGCATCGATGTCATTTTTTCGCGCGTCGGAATTGCGCGAGCGCGCGAGGGCGCATCGCTCCCCGAATGCAATGACCGAAGGGTTCCGCTACGCGTGGTCCCGCCCCGATCTTAGGGCGATTCTGGTCATGTTGTTTCTGATCGGGACATTCGGGCTTAACTTCCCGATCTTTATTTCGACGATGGCCGTCGGCGTTTTTCATACCGATGCGCGCGGCTACGGCGTGCTCTCCTCGATCATGGCGATCGGCACCGTGTCGGGGGCGTTGCTCGCCGCAGGCCGCGGTCGACCGGGGTTCGTGGCCATCGTGATCGGAGCGGGCCTGTTCGGGCTGGGTTGCGCTTTGGCTGCCGTTGCTCCGAGTTACTGGCTGTTCGCGGGCGCGCTAGTGATCATCGGCGTTGCGGCTTTGACGTTTACCAACACGACCAATAGTTTCATGCAGATCTCGACCGAACCGGCGATGCGAGGACGTGTGATGGCGCTGCGTCTCGCTATTGCACTGGGAGGCACACCGATCGGCGCACCTGTCGTGGGGTGGGTCGCAAATCACTTCGGCCCACGCTGCGCGCTGGGGATCGGCGCAGCGTCGGGGATAGCGGCCGCATCGATCGGCGTGTACGCACTGTCCCGATCCAGAGCGGGTCCCCGACACGAATCATGAGCGTCGGTCCGCAGACGAAGTTGCCATTCCGATGGGCGCGCGCTTCCAATAGAATTCGGTATCACCGTCAAAAATGGGGCACCGCAATGAGCACGTATCTGATAAAAAGCGAAGAAATCGCTGCTATGGAGGGCACCAGCAAAACGCATTTCCGGAATCCTAATGCAAGACGGATTAACAAGTCGCTCGGCGATGCGGCAGGTCTAACCGGGTTCGGCTTCCATATCATTGAAGTGGAGCCGGGCCATGAGACCACGGAGCACCACCTGCATCATCACGAGGACGAGTGCGTTTTCGTATTGAGCGGAACGGCGACCGCCGTGATCGGGGATGAAGAATTCGCCATCGGTCAAGGCGATTTCATCGGCTATCGGAAGGGCGGCTTGTCCCATTCGATTAGGAATACCGGTTCTGAAACCTTGCGTTGTATTGTTGTCGGAGACCGGCGCCCCCATGACGTTTGCGACTATCCGCATCAAAGTAAACGAATGTACCGCAATCTAGGAATGCCGGGAAATCTCGTAGATCTCTCGGACATTGAGGAACTCGGCAATAGCGTCGGCAAAAAGTGATGTCTTCAATGGCCGTAACGTTGAAGAACGGCCGGAGTGGGTCCGGAGTGGGGCAAAAGTACGCGTTCGCCAAAGCGGGCAGCAGGCTTCTTGCCCGCTGGCGAGTCGAGTATCTGTATTAGGGCACAGTTGATGTACCGCGGTGAGCACGTAAACGCCGGAAGCACCGACGACCCGACCCAATGCTGGGCACGGGTGAAGGGTTTCTACTAGAACCGGCCCGCGAGCGCGGCAAGGCTTGGTCCCCCCGACAGGAATCGAACCTGTATCTAGCGCTTAGGAGGCACTTGTTCTATCCATTGAACTACGGGGAGGATCTGCTTCCCGGGCGGTGAGCCCGGATGCACCGGCGCGCGCAGAGTATAGCAAAGCGCGCGCCGTTCCTGGCGCATCGCGTCGCCGCCGCTACGCTACGACAGGCGGGTCAAAATTCGACGACGGCGAATTCGGCCTTGCCGACATCGCACAGCGGACAGCGCCAATCGTCCGGGATAGCGGCGAAGCGCGTGCCTGCGGGAATGCCTTCGTCGGGCAATCCCTCTTCTTCGTTATATATCCAGCCGCAAATCAGGCAAACCCAGCTCTTGTATTCGATAACGTCGCTCACGGCGTCTCTACCCTAATTCATTTCAAAAAGTCGCTGCTTCGCCCCGCGCATCAATTCGCCGACAAGCCGCGCGTAGGCGCGGCGGGTCGGTGCACAGCGAGGCCGGCCGAATGGCCGCGGCAGCGCGCGGGCCTTTCGGCGGTGCCGCGCAGCCCGCGATTGTACCGAATGGCCGATGCGGGCCGGCTCTCCCTCCGTCGCCGGTACAATGGACGTTTCGGTTTTTCGCAGGCGCCTTCCTCCATGTCGCTTTACTCCATCGTCGGCGCACAGCTCGCATTCGGTCACGTAGCCCTGCTCGATCACGCCGATTTTTCGCTCGAAGCCGGCGAACGCGTCGGGCTCATCGGCCGTAACGGCGCGGGCAAGTCGTCCCTGCTCAAGATCGTCGCGGGGCTCATGCCTGCGGACGACGGGCTCATCACGCGTCAGCAGGCACTGTCCACGGTCTACGTACCGCAAGAACCCGAGTTCGATGCCGGCATTTCGGTCTTCGATACCGTCGCAGGCGGTCTCGCGCAAGCACGCGCGGCGCTCGACGAATACGACGTCGTCGTCCACGCGCTTGCCACCACGCCCGAGGGCGCCGAGCACGACGCGCTGCTTGCGCGTATGAATGCGCTTCAATCGGCGCTCGACATGACCGACGCATGGAGCTGGCGCACACGCGTCGCCACGACGCTGGCGCAGTTGAACCTCGATGGCGAAGCCCGGGTCGGTGCGCTGTCCGGCGGGATGCAAAAGCGCGTCGCGCTCGCGCAAGCGCTGGTCGTCGATCCCGACATCCTGCTGCTCGACGAACCCACGAACCACCTCGATTTCGAGGGCATTCGCTGGCTCGAGGCGTTACTCGTCGGTTCACGCGCCGGCTTGTTCTTCATCACGCACGATCGCGCATTCCTAGACCGTGTCGCCACGCGAATCGTCGAGCTCGATCGAGGCCGATTGCTCTCGTATCCGGGCAATTTTTCCGCGTATCAAGCACGCAAAGCGCAGCAGCTCGAGGTCGAGCGCGTCGAAAACGACAAGTTCGACAAGCTGCTCGCCCAAGAGGAAGTGTGGATCCGCAAGGGCGTCGAGGCGCGCCGAACGCGGAGCGTCGGGCGCATCTCGCGGCTCGTCGAAATGCGGCAGCAGCGGGCCGAGCGCCGCAACGTTCAAGGCAATGTGAAGCTCGACGTCGGGCAGGGCGAGCGCTCGGGCAAGATCGTCGCCGAACTCGTCGATGTGACCAAGCGCTTCGGTGAGCGCACCGTCGTCGATCATTTTTCGACGACGGTCATGCGTGGCGACAAAATCGGCTTTATCGGGCCGAATGGTGCCGGCAAGACCACGCTGCTCAAGCTCATTCTCGGCGAGCTCAAACCCGACGAAGGCACAGTGCGCGTCGGCACGAACCCGCAAGTGGCCTATTTCGATCAGATGCGCGCGCAACTCGATCCCGATAAGAGCTTGGCCGATACGATCAGCCCCGGCAGCGATTGGATCGAGGTCAACGGCACGCGCAAGCACGTGATGAGCTACCTCGGCGATTTCCTGTTCGCGCCGGAGCGGGCGCGCTCACCCGTGAAGTCGCTGTCGGGCGGCGAGCGCAATCGGCTGCTGCTCGCGCGCTTGTTCGCACGGCCGGCCAATGTGCTCGTGCTCGACGAGCCCACGAACGATCTCGACATTCCCACGCTCGAACTGCTCGAAGAGCTGCTGTCCGACTATGACGGCACGGTGCTGCTCGTGAGCCACGATCGTGCGTTTCTGGACAACGTCGTTACGTCGGTGATCGCGTCCGAAGGTGCCGGGCAGTGGCGCGACTACGTGGGCGGCTTCACCGATTGGGAAATGCAAAGCGAGCGCGCGCAGCGCCTCGCACAGGCCGCGGCGAAGGACGCGGCCAAGCCCGCGGCGCGCGAGTCGGCGCCTAAGGAAAGCGCGGCCGGACGTAACGCTCAGCGCACCGTCAAGCTCTCGTTCAAGGAACAGCGCGAACTGGACACACTGCCTGCGACGATCGCGGCGCTCGAAGCGGAGCAGAAGACGATCGGCGCGCAACTCGAAGACGGCTCCATCTTCGCGCGCGACGCGCAGGAGGGCACGCGGCTGACCGAGCGCTACGCGGCCATCGACGACGAACTGTTCGCCGCATTGGAGCGCTGGGAAGCGCTCGAAGCCAAGCGGAAATGACACGACTCTGTGCAAATGCCGTGAGACGGATAGGCCGGCCGACGGATAGGCCGTTCCGCCCAATTGCCGCGCGAAACGAAACCAGTAAAATACGCCGCGACTACGGCTGACGACGATTCTCGCGCCACCGATTGCGCTCGCTTTGCGGGCACGCTGGCCGCGGTCGTTGTTTCGATTCGCTTTTTTTGAACTTTCAACGCTTTGTCCACGCGGATATCCACACGCGCTGTGGACAACGACCTACACGAGACCATGTCCACGAAAAAGCCAAGCGCCGCATACAGCGAGGCGTCGATCAAGGTCCTCAAGGGCCTAGAGCCGGTCAAGCAACGGCCGGGCATGTACACGCGCACCGAAAATCCGCTGCACGTCATTCAAGAAGTCATCGACAACGCGTCGGACGAAGCGCTCGGCGGATACGGCCGGCAGATCACCGTGACGCTGCATGCCGATCAGTCGATTTCCGTCGACGACGACGGCCGCGGCATTCCGTTCGGCATGCATCCCGACGAAGGCGTGCCCGTCGTCGAAATCGTGTTTACCCGGCTGCATGCGGGCGGCAAGTTCGATAAAGCGGCCGGCGGCGCCTATACGTTCTCGGGTGGCCTGCATGGCGTTGGCGTGTCCGTCACCAACGCGTTGTCGTCTCGGCTCGACGTAACCGTCTGGCGCGAGGGCAAGGTCGCAGAGGTCGGCTTTGCGCACGGCGATGTCGTGCGGCCGCTTACGGTGCGTCCCGCCGCGAAGAGCGAGAAGCGCTCCGGCACGCGCGTGACCGCGTTGCCCGATCCCAAGTACTTCGATTCCGCGAATCTGCCGCTCGGCGAACTGCAGCGGCTGTTGCGTTCGAAGGCCGTCCTGCTGCCCGGCGTCGAAGTGGTATTCGTCAACGAGAAAACGGGTGAGCGGCAAAGCTGGAAGTACGACGACGGCCTGCGCGGCTATCTGCTCGAGGGCATGGGCGGGAGCGAGCTTTTGATCCCGCTGTTCGAAGGCGAGCGTTACGCCGACAGCGCGCGCACGAGCGAGGACGCATTCGCCGAAGGCGAGGGCGCGGCATGGGTCGTCGCCTGGAGCGAAGAAGGCCCGTTGCAGCGCGAATCGTATGTGAATCTCATCCCGACGCCAGCCGGCGGCACGCACGAATCGGGCTTGCGAGACGGGTTGTTCCAAGCGGTCAAGAGTTTTGTCGAGCTGCACAGCCTTCAACCCAAAGGCGTCAAATTGCTGGCGGAAGACGTTTTCGCCCGCGTGTCGTTCGTGCTTTCGGCGAAGGTGCTCGATCCGCAATTCCAAGGGCAGATCAAAGAGCGGTTGAACAGCCGCGATGCCGTCAAACTAGTTTCTTCCTTCACGCGGCCCGCGCTGGAGCTTTGGCTCAATCAGCACGTGGAGCACGGCAAGAAGCTCGCCGAACTCGTCATCAAGCAGGCGCAGGCCCGCACGCGGGCGGGGCAGAAAGTCGAAAAGCGCAAGAGCTCGGGCGTGGCCGTGCTGCCGGGCAAGCTCACCGATTGCGAATCGACGGACATTTCGCGCAACGAGCTGTTTCTCGTCGAAGGCGATTCGGCGGGCGGCTCCGCCAAGATGGGCCGCGACAAGGAATTCCAGGCAATCTTGCCGCTGCGCGGCAAGGTGCTCAATACCTGGGAGACCGAACGCGACCGGCTGTTCGCGAACAACGAGGTGCACGACATCTCGGTGGCGATCGGCGTGGATCCGCACAGCCCGGACGATGGCGTCGATCTATCGAACCTGCGCTACGGCAAGATTTGCATCTTGTCCGATGCGGACGTCGACGGCGCGCACATTCAGGTGCTATTGCTCACGCTGTTCTTTAAACATTTCCCGCAGTTGATCGAACGCGGGCACGTCCATGTTGCACGTCCTCCCCTATTTCGAGTCGATGCGCCTGCGCGCGGCAAGAAGCCCGCGCAAAAGCTCTACGCCCTCGACGAGGGCGAGCTCGAAGCGACGCTCGACAAGCTGCGCAAGGATGGCGTGCGCGAAACGCAATGGTCGATCAGCCGCTTCAAAGGGCTCGGCGAAATGAGCGCCGAGCAGCTCTGGGATACGACGATGAACCCCGACACACGGCGGCTCATGCCTATCGAGCTCGGCGAGCTCGAATACGAGGGTACGGTCTCGCGCATGACGATGCTGATGGGCAAGGGTGAAGCAGCGGCGCGCCGCAGTTGGCTCGAAGAGAAAGGCAACGAAGTCGAAGCCGACATCTGAGCTTCGATTTCCCGAACACGGACATTATTTTCGATGGACCAACAAGACGATCTGTTCGCACCTGCTACCGCACCTGACGGCGAGTCGCTGACGCTCGGCCACTATGCCGAACGTGCCTACCTCGACTACGCGGTTAGCGTCGTCAAGGGTCGAGCGCTGCCCGATGTGCGGGATGGACAAAAGCCGGTGCAGCGCCGCATTCTCTTCGCGATGAACGAGATGGGGCTTGCGGCGGATGCGAAGCCTGTGAAGTCGGCGCGCGTCGTGGGCGACGTGCTCGGCAAATATCACCCGCACGGCGATCAATCGGCCTACGACGCACTCGTTCGCCTCGCGCAAGACTTTTCAATGCGCTATCCCCTCATCGACGGTCAGGGCAATTTCGGCTCCCGCGACGGCGACGGTGCAGCGGCCATGCGGTACACCGAAGCGCGCTTGACGCCGATCGCGAGGCTGCTGCTCGATGAAATCGACGAAGGCACGGTCGAATTCGCACCGAACTACGACGGCTCGTTCCAAGAACCGAAACTGTTGCCCGCACGCTTGCCGTTCCTGCTGCTGAACGGTGCATCCGGCATCGCCGTGGGTTTGGCAACCGAAATGCCTTCGCACAATTTGCGCGAAGTGGCGGCGGCGGCGGTGGCGATGATTCGTCATCCGAAGATGACGCACGCGGAGCTGATGGAGATTCTGCCCGGTCCCGATTTTCCCGGCGGCGGTCAGATCATCTCCAGCGCGGCCGAGATCGCGGCCGCTTACGAGACGGGGCGTGGCAGCCTGAAGGTGCGGGCGCGCTGGAAGATCGAAGATCTCGCACGCGGGCAATGGCAACTCGTCGTGAATGAGTTGCCGCCCAATACGTCGAGCCAGAAGGTGCTCGAGGAAATCGAGGAACTCACGAATCCGAAGATCAAGCTCGGCAAGAAGACGCTGACGCCGGAGCAATTGCAGACCAAGCAAACGTTGCTCGCGCTGCTCGACGCCGTGCGCGACGAATCGGGCAAGGACGCGCCCGTGCGGATCGTGTTCGAGCCTAAATCGAGCCGCATCGATCAAACCGAGTTTGTTCACTCCCTGCTGGCTCACACGAGCCTCGAATCGAATGCGGCGCTGAACCTCGTCATGATCGGCGCCGACGGCCGGCCTCGGCAGAAGGGCTTGCTCGAGATCTTGCAGGAGTGGATCGGCTTTCGCTTTGCAACGGTCACGCGCCGCACGCGGCACCGATTGACGAAGGTCGACGATCGTATCCATATCCTCGAAGGGCGGATGATCGTCTTCCTCAATATCGACGAGGTCATCCGGATCATCCGCGAGTCCGACGAGCCGAAGGCCGCGCTGATGAGCGCGTTTGGCTTGAGCGAGCGGCAAGCCGACGACATTCTTGAAATCCGGCTGCGTCAGCTCGCGCGGCTCGAGAAAATCAAGATCGAGAAAGAGCTTCAAACGCTGCGCGAGGAGAAGTCGAAGCTCGAGGATTTGCTCGCGAACGAATCGACGATGAAGCGCCAAATCGTCAAGGAGATCGAAGCCGACGCGAAGCAATGCGGCGACGACCGACGCACGTTGATTCAGCAGGAGAAGCGCGCGACGTTCGAGGCGCGCGTGATCGACGAGCCGGTGACGGTGGTCGTGTCGCAGCGCGGCTGGGTGCGCTCGCTCAAGGGCCATGGCCTGGATGTTGCGGCCCTTACGTTCAAGGATCGCGACAGCCTCTACGCCGCGTTCCAATGCCGCACGCCCGATATGCTGATTGCCTGGGGCAGCAAGGGCCGCGTCTACTCGGTGCCTGTCTCGACGCTACCGGGCGGGCGAGGCGACGGCGTCCCCGTGACATCGCTTATCGAGTTGGAACCCGGGACCCATCTCATGCATTACTTCGCGGCGAACGCCGAGCAGCCGTTGTTGCTCGCGTCCAGCAACGGCTACGGATTTATCGCGCGTGTGGGCGACATGGTGAGCCGGCTCAAGGCCGGCAAGTCGTTCATGACGATCGATGCAGGCGCCGAGCCCCTTGCCCCCATGCCCGTGTTGCCGCAGGCGGGGCAGGTGGCGTGTTTATCCGCGGCGGGCCGGCTCGCCGTGTTCGGTCTCGACGAAATGAAGACGCTGACTGCAGGCGGGCGCGGCATCATTCTGATGGGGCTCGACGACGGCGAAAAGCTTGTGCAGGCGTTGGCGATCGGGCCGGGCGGCGTCGTGCTGCTCGGGACGGGCCGCGGCGGCAAGCCGCAAGAGGAAACGCTGCGCGCCGCGGCGCTCGCGCCTTACACGGGCAAGCGGGCGCGCCGCGGGCGCGCACCCGATACCCGCATGAAAATCACGGCCTTGCGGCCCGCGCTCGGTTGATGCGCGAGCCGAAATGGAATCAATCGGCGCTCGCACAGGCAGCAAGCCGCGCGCGCCGCTCGTTCGGACGTCCGCTCGAGAACCGCTGCAACGACTGCTCTTGGAGAACCCTATGTCGCCCCTGTCGCTCGCGATCGACGTTGCCTTATTCGTGCATGTAGCCGCTGTCGTGGTTTGGGTCGGCGGCATGATATTCGCGCATTTTTGCTTGCGGCCCGCGCTCGGCGACCTTTCACCGCAGCTTCGGCTACCGCTGATTGAGTCCGTATTCGGGCGGTTTTTCAATTGGATCGGCGCGTCCGTCATCGTCATCCTGATCTCCGGCGGCTTCTTGATGTCGCGCTTCGGCGGCGCGCATGCGCCGTGGCAAGTGCACCTGATGGCCGCGCTCGGCGTCGTGATGATGCTGATCTTCGGCCATGTGCGGTTCGCCGTGTTCCCGCGCATCCGCCGGGCGGTCCAGGCGCAACGCTGGCCTGACGGTGCGCGCGCTGTCGATACGATGCGCCGGCTCGTGTTGATCAATTTGCTGCTCGGTCTCGTCGCGATCGGCGCTGCCGTCCTCTCTCGCGGGTTCTAGTGGGGCGGGCGGGTCACAGCGCGGGCGAATCGGCACACGACCGTCGATCGGGTTTTATGCTCGTTGCGGACGCAACGGTTACCGTTTGTTGCGAATAAGCCGTTTGCAAGTCAAATTGCGCGATACTGCGGGCTTTAAGGCAATTGGACGATGATGCCCTCCGATTCGTCCGCGGACCGGCCCGTTGATGCACAGGGTGCGCAGCGCTTGTCGCCCGCGGATCTCTTTCGCACGTTCGCCGAAATGAGCCTCTATGGCTTCGGCGGCGTCATGCCGTGGGCGCGCCGTGTGCTCGTCGACCGGCGGCGCTGGGTGGACGACCGCGAGTTCGCCGAACTGCTCGCGATCGGGCAGATTCTTCCGGGCCCCAATATCTGCAACATCGCCGTCATCGTGGGCTATCGATACTGCGGTTGGCGCGGCTCGCTCGCAGCGACAATGGGGTTGCTGTCGGGGCCGTTCTTCATCGTGCTCGTGCTCGGTGCGCTCTACCATCGCTTCGGCGGCCTCGCGACGGTGCAAGGCGGTCTGCGCGGCATGACGGCGGTGGCCGCGGGGCTCGTGCTCATGACCGGCATCAAGCTCGCACAGAGTCAGCCGCGTACGGTCCGGGGGCTCGTTTTCGGGGTGCTGTCGCTGACCGCCGTGGGCATTCTTCACTTGCCGCTCGGGTGGGCCATGCTCGTGCTGATTCCGTCGGCGCTCGCGGTCGAATGGAGCGCGCATCGATGATTCTGCTAGAACTCGCGTGGCGCTTCGCGCTGGTGTCGGCGATGGCGTTTGGCGGGGCGACGGCCGTCATCCCCGAAATGCATCGCTTCCTCGTCGATCAACACCACTGGATCGACGATACGACGTTCGCCGCCCTGTTCGCGATCTCGCAAGCGTCGCCGGGCCCCAACGTGCTGTTCGTTGCGCTGTTCGGCTGGCAAGTCGCGGGACTGGCGGGCGCTCTCGTGTCGACATTGGCGATGTGCGGTCCTTCATCGGTGTTTGCCCTCGCATTCGAGCATTACACCGGCGCGCACCGCGATGCGCGCTGGATGACGATCATTCGCCGGGCGCTTGCCCCGGTCACGATCGGTTTGCTGATGGCGACCGGGGCCACGCTCGCTCAAGGCGCCGACCATTCGGTCGCCACGATGGCGTTGACGATCGCGACGGTTGCCATAGGGCTTCGCACCCAATTCAATCCGCTTTGGTTGATCGCCGCCGGCGCGCTGATCGGCGTGCTCGGCTACGCGTAGCGAAGCCCGGCGGGCGCGTGTTTCAACGATAGCCAGCCAAGCGTGCCGCGAAAAATACGGCGGCGACAATGCCATAGACGGCATAGACGGGAATCTTGAGCCGCGCGAGGCACACAAGCGCGAATGCCGCTGTCACTAGATAGGCGGGTTCGTGCGGCGCGCGGTTCCCGATATGCACGACCGCCGTCAGCAGAAATGCTGTCGTCGCGGCGCGAAGCGCGCGCATGCCATGCTCGAATCGTTCATGCGCTTCGAGGCGGTGCAAGTGGCGGCGCGCGAACACGATCAATATCCCTGACGGAATGAACATCGAGCACGTAGCAGCGATAGCACCGATCCACCCATGCACGAGATAGCCGAGAAACGGCAGGACGTTCAAGAGGGGGCCCGGCGAGACCGGGGAGAGCGCGAACGCGAGCGTGAACTCGCGTGAAGTGATGCCGAGCGCGGGTGTTTCGAATAACGCTTTGAAGACGGGCAGCGCAGAAAAGCCGCCGCCGAACAAGGTCACGCCAGCGCCCGCAAGGCGCGGCCAAATGAGCTTGGCTGCATCGTCGGGCGGCAACGGAATCGCGAACAGCGCGATGAGCGTCAAGAGCGCCAGCACGACGAGCTTGTCGGTTAGCCCGAGCGAGATTCGCAATTGTCCGCCGCGCGCGGGGCTGGCGATCCAGCCTGCCATGAACGAGCCGGCGAGCAGCAGGACGAACGAGGCGGTGCTGTGGATGGTCAGCAGCACGACGCAGGCAATCGCGGCCACGGCCCACTCGAGCGGCGCGCGCACGAGCGCGCGCGTTTGCCGATACCACGTGATGCCGATGAGGACCGCGAGCACGACGGCGAAGTGATCGATCAGGCCGGGCGCCGCCAGCGTGCTGATAAACGACGTTTGATAGAACGTGGCGAACGCGGTCATCGTGCAGAAGAAGGGCAGCACGCTCGCAATGCCCGCGACGCAGGCGCCGATGCGTCCTCGCAGCGCATAGCCCACTTGCACTGCGACATTGCAGCCCACCGCGCCGGGGATCATCCACGAAAGCGCGATGAGATCGGAGTATTGAACCTGCGTGAAGCGCCGCTCGCGCTCGACGTAGTGCAGTTCGAGTTGCGCCATCAGTGCGAGCCCGCCCCAAGAGAGCGCCGAGAGCGCGAAGACCACGCGAAACAGTGTCCACAACGACTCGGGCTCGGGTTGGCACGTGGATGCGGCGTGCGGCCGCTCTTCGGCGGCCGGTGCCGTGCTTGCTGTGTGCGCCGCGGTGCCTACGGTGCCTACGGTGTGGGCAGCCGGTCTCCTTTGCGTGCTTGCATCGTTCATCGGATCGGTCCTTATCTTCGCTTTTGCGCCGATCGTCGCTGCACCGGCGTTCTTATGCCGATTGTTTGCTCGAATTCTTGTGAGTCCTGCCATAGGCGCCGAAGGGCGGCTCGCGCGTGCCGCAGATGCCGAAGCGCTCGAGCAGCGCCGCAATGCCGTCCGCGGGCACGGGGCGCGAGAACAGGAAGCCCTGCGCTTGGATGTTGCCGAGCGCCGAGAGCCAGGCGATTTGTTCTTCGGTCTCCGTGCCTTCGACGACGACGGTCAGCCCGAGCGAGCGCGCGAGGTTGACGATCGCCGACACCATCACGCAGACGCTGCGGTCGGCCGGAATCGCTTGCACGAACGAGCGGTCGACCTTCAGGGTGTCGACCGAGAAGCGGTTCAGGTACGACAGCGAGGAGTAGCCTGTGCCGAAATCGTCGAGCGCGATGCTGACACCGAGCTGCTTTAACGCGACGATCTTTTCCGACACGAGGTCGGGGTACTCCATCATCGCTGTTTCGGTGATCTCGAGCTCGAGCCGATTAGCCGGGATGCCCGTTTCCTCGATGGCACGCGAGATCGTCTCGTAGAGATCGCCGCGCCAAAATTGCACGGCCGAAATATTGACGGCGAGCGACAGCGTCTCGTAGCCCTCGCGCTGCCATGCCGCGAGTTGACGGCATGCCGTTTGAATCACGAAATCGCCGATCGGAACGATAAGGCCCGTGGATTCGGCCACCGGAATGAACTCGCTGGCGGAGATGACGCCTTGCTGCGGGTGGTCCCAGCGCGCGAGCGCTTCGAAGCCCGTAATGCAGCGGCGTTCGAGATCGATCTTCGGCTGATAGACGAGAAACAATTGGTTCTCGGCGAGTGCCACGCGCAACTGCTGCTCCCACTGCATCAGGTGATCGGCGCGATGGGACAGATGCGGCGAGTAGAACTGATAGCAGTTCTTGCCGGCATCTTTTGCGCTGTACATCGCGAGATCAGCCTTCTTGAGCAGATCGATCTCGCTTTCGCTGCCGACCGAATACAGAGCGATACCGATGCTCGCATGCAGAACGAACGAGGTGCCGCGCACGTCGAACGGATGCACGAAGGTCTGGCGCACGCTTTCGGCCAACTGCACGGCCTGTCGTTCGACGTCGCCGCCCTTGAGCACGACCACGAATTCGTCGCCGCCGATGCGCGAGAGCACGCCGGTGCCCCCGACGGCCTCCGACAGCCGCGAGGCGGTCATTTGCAGCACGATGTCGCCGGCATTGTGCCCGAGCGTGTCGTTGACGGTCTTGAAGTTGTCGAGGTCGATGAAAAGGATTGCGAGCCGCCCGACGTTGGCCGGGTCGCCGACATCTTGCCGCAAGCCTTGCAGCGTAGCGTAACGATTGCGCAGACCGGTGAGCAAATCGTATTCGACGAGGTGCGTCATCTCGCGCTCACGCCCGAGCAGTTTGCCGATCAGGCCCGTGGCGACAGCGAAGAAGGCGAGCATCGCGAGCGAGATGAAGCCGGCCATCAATAGGTAAACGTTGCGCGTGTGATTGTAGTCGGCGAACTCTTCCGCTTCCGACAGTCCGACGAGTACGCCCATCGGATAGCCGTCGATGTGCCGGTAGGAGACGATGCGCTTGATGTGATCGATCGGATCGACCATCGTCCCCGAGACGTGTTCGGAAATCGGGTAGCTGCCGCTCGCCGAGAATGCGCCGGCCGGGTTGCGCGCGAGGCCGGTGCGGCGCGCGAGCACGGCGCCATTGTCGGCGATGACGGCGATGACCCCGTCTTTGCCGATCGCCGCATTGTTGTAGAAGTCGCTCGTGAAGTAGCCCGGATCCTCGGAGACGACTACGACGCCTGCGAAAGAGCCGTCGGGGTGGTTCAAGCGGCGCGTCATCTGCAGCGTCCACTGATGCGAGACGCGGCCGAGCACGGGCTTGCTGATATAGAGTTGGTCGTCGTTCTCGTGTTCGTGCACTCTGAAGTGCTCGCGGTCGGATAGATCGATTGGCGTCGGATTGGACTCGGCGGTGCTCGCGATCAAGATCCCGCGCTCGTCGATGAGCGCGACTTGCACAAGCGTATCGCTTTGCACGACGCCTTTTTCGACGGTATTAGTCAAATCGAAGTGTTCCGGGCTCTTTTCGAACTCGTACTTGACGAATCGCGTGATCTGATCGACTTGGTGAATAGCCTTGACGGTGTGCTGCTCGAGCGCGGACGAGAGAATCGCCGCGGAAGCCGTCGCTTCGCGGTAGGTCGACTCGCGCTCGACCGACAGGCGCGCCGAAATCACCGTCCACAGCAGCGCGAGCACGAGCACCCCCAGCGCCGGGATGGCGATGAGGGCGCGACGGCGCGAACTCGCGGCATCGCGCCGCGTGCGGGTGTCCCTCGTGGAATGGAGCCAGGCGAAATTCATCGGCGAAGTGAGTTAGGGGGGGCTTTGCAAACCGCAGACGTTCCTGATTGAGGATACTACTGAATGGATAAAAATTAAGATAGCGTCCGTTTATCGGGTATACGTTTGCCGCATCGGGCACGATTTCGGCAATGCTATTCGCATTTCGTGGGTCGGGGCGGCGGCCGCCGTGAGCGACGCGCTCGGCCGGATAAGGCGAGACGGATATTCCAGTTAGTGGAAACGATAGGAATACGAAGGGTAGAAGCGATGAGTGCGCGTGCGCCGCATGGTGCGGCGCGGTGCGCTCCTCATTGGGGGGATTGTCGCTTAGCTCAGGCGAGTCGAACGGTGCCGTCGACGATCGTGGTCGAGTGGCCGCCTATCCAAATCTTGCCATCGTCGTGGTAATCGACGGTCACGCGGCCCTCGCGTGCGATAGCCGTGCCTTGCCGCACGGTGTAATGGGCGCCGGGCCGACGGTTGCGCGCCGCGAACAGCGCAGCGAGGGCCGCGTTCGCACTTCCAGTCACCGGGTCTTCATAGGTGGCGAGTTCGCCCTCGACGACGATGCAGCGAACCTCGAACGTTGCCGGCCCGCTCGGGGCGTGGGCTGCATAAAAGGCGAACCCGGTCATACCCGTTTTCTGCATCAGTTGCCAGGTCGCCGTGGGATCGGGGGTGATCGACAGGCAACGCCGCGGCGAATCGACGCCGATCATCAGCCAGCGGGCGCCGTTGTCGACGCAGCACGGCGGCAGCAGGCTGAAATCGATCCCATCGCACACAAGCGCAGCTTTTAGCGTCTGCAGTTCGCCCGCTTCGAGCGGCTCGATGCGAGCGGGCGGTGCGGCGAAGGCTAGCGAGCCATCCTCGCGCGCGGCGACTTCGACGAGCCCGACGCCGCATTGCTGAACGAGTTGCCCCGCGCGGCGTGGCAGATAGCCGCTATCGAGGAGCGCGTGCGCCGTGCCGAGTGTCGGATGTCCCGCGAACGGCATCTCGTAGGCCGGCGTGAAAATCCGAACGAGGTAATCCGCGTCCGGGTTCGTCGGCCGGCAGACGAACGTCGTTTCAGAGAGGTTCGTCCAGCGGGCGATCGTCTGCATCTCGTCGTCGGTCAGGCCGTCCGCGTCGAGCACCACGGCGAGCGCGTTGCCTTTGAACGGCACTTCGGAAAAGACGTCGACTTGCTTGAAGCGGACTTGGCGCGCGCTCATCGGTGTGCCCCGCTTAGGCGAGTTCCGCGATCAGTTCGATCTCGACGCACGAGCCCGTCGGGATCTGCGCGACGCCGAAAGCCGAACGAGCATGCTTGCCGGCATCGCCAAAAACCTCGACGAACAATTCCGACGCGCCGTTTGTCACGAGATGCTGCTCCGTGAATTCGAGGGTGGAGTTCACGAGGCTCATCACTTTGACGATGCGCTTGACGCGGTTCAGGTCGCCCGTATGCGCATGCAGCGTGGCGATCAGGTCGATTGCGATCGAGCGAGCCGCGACCTTGCCTTCGTCGGTCGTCATGTTCGCGCCGAGCTTGCCGACCCACGGTTTGCCGTCTTTCTTCGCGATATGCCCGGACAGAAAGACGGTATTGCCCGTCTGCGCGCTCATGACGTAGGCCGCGGCCGGTGCGCCGGCGGTGGGCAACTCGATGCCTAGTTGCTTGAGCGTGTCGTAGACGTTGGAATTTGCCATGTTAGTTCCTTGAACGTTGAAGGAGAGCGTTGTGAGAATGCGAATCGGCCGCTTGCGGCACCCCGGCGCCCCTGCGGCCGCCGCGCCGAGGCTGCCGCCCGGCTTACAGGCGCTCGCGGATGAGCTTTGCCAAGCGCGCGATGCCTTCGTCGATGCGGGCCGGAGGCACCGTGACGAACGACAGCCGCAGCGCGCTGTGATCGGCGTCGTTCGCGTAGAACGGGCCGCCCGGCACGAAAGCGACATTATCGGCGACGGCGGCCTCGAGCAGCTTCATGGTGTCGATGCACTTCGGCAGATTGACCCAAACGAACATGCCGCCCTCGGGGCGATTCCAACTGACCCCCTCGGGCATGTACCGCTCGAGCGACGAGAGCATCGCTGCGCACTGATCGCGATAGAGCGCGCGGATCATCGGCACGTGTTCATCGAGGAAGCCGTCCTTGACGACCTCATGCACGATGCGCTGCGTGAACGTGGGCGTATGTAAATCGGTGGCTTGCTTGGCCTGTACGAGTTTGAAATGCAACTCCTCGGGCGCGATGATATAGCCCAGGCGCAGGCCCGGTGCGAGCACCTTCGAGAATGAGCCGCAGTGGACGATGTGTTCGGGCGCCATCGACAGGAGCGTCGGCAATGGGGCGCCGGCGTAATCGAGCGCCCCGTAGGGATCGTCTTCGATCACCGGGAACGGGCAGGTGCGCGCGAACTCGGCGAGGGCACGCCGCCGTTCGAGCGGCAGGCGGCGACCCGTCGGGTTTTGGAAGTTCGGCTGGGCGTACAGCAGGCGCGCGTCCCGCGTCAGCTCAGGCGTCAGGGCCTGCGGGATAAGCCCGTTGTCGTCGGTCGGTACCTGCACGTAACGCGGTTCGTACATCGAGAACGATTGCAGCGCACCGAGATAGGTCGGCGTTTCCACGAGCACCGGGCTTGCCGGATCGATCAGCACCTTGCCGAGCAGATCGAGCGCCTGCTGCGAGCCCGTGGTGACGAGCACCTGCGTTGCGCGGATCGTTACGCCGTCTTTCGAGTACCGCGCGGCGATCCATTCGCGCAACGGGGCATAACCCTCGGTCGCGCTGTATTGCAGCGCGGCGGCCGGGCTGTCGCGCAGGATACGGTCCGACGCTGCGCGCATGCGCTCGGCCGGAAAGGTGACCGGCGAGGGCAGTCCGCCCGCGAACGAAATCACGTCGGGACGTTCGGTGACTTTCAGGATCTCGCGGATGGCGGAGCTGGTGAGTTTTCGTGCGCGCTCGGAGATGCGCCAGTTCGTGTGCGGCAAATCGCTGTGATCCATGAAACGTCTCCTAATCCTCGATGGTGGTTGAGTGGGGTTCCGTCGTCGCGGCGAAACACGGGTAATGTTTCGAGACGAGAAGCGCGATTATCGCGCGAGTCGCTCCGCGGCGCGAGCCGGAGTCGCGGCCGTGTGAACGGCCGCCTTGCGGCCGAGCACGACGGTGGCGATGACGGCGGCGGCGAACAGCCACGTGGAGGGCGCGACGGTTTCGCCGAAAAACAGTGCGGCAAATGCGATCGTGAAGAATATCTGTAACAGCTGCACTTGTCCCACGCGCGCGGTGCCGCCCTTTGCGAGTCCGGCGTACCAGGCGAAAAAACCGATGAACTGTGAGAACAACGACACGTAGCCGAACGCGAGCCAGGTGCGCAGGGCCACGGGACCCGGATGATGCAGATGCTGCTGCCAGCCGAGCCAGCCTACGGGAATGACGAGGAACGGCGCCGCGAGCACGAGCGCCCAGCAGATGACCTGCCAGCCGCCGAGGTCGCGCGCGAGGCGGGCACCTTCGGCATAGCCGAGCGCGCCTACGGCCACGGCGGCGAGCATGAACAGATCGCCCGCTTGCAGTGCGCCGCCGCCGGCGTGTAGCGCATAGGCGACGACGAGCGCGCTACCCACGGCGGCGCTCACCCAAAACGCGGGCGTGGGGCGCTCGCGTGAGAGCCAAGCCGCATAGATCGCGACGAACAGCGGCTGCAAGCCGTTGACGAGCGCGCCGTGGGAGGCCGGTACCGTCTTCATCGCCCATGCTGAAAACACGGGGAAGGCGACGATAACGCCGAGCGCCGTGACAGCCAAACCCTTGATCTGGGCACGCGTAGGCAGGCGCTCGCGACGCCAGGCAAGCAGAGCGGCAGCGGGAACGGCGGCTGCCAGTGCGCGGCCCAGGCCGTTCAGCAGCGGGTGAAACTCCTGAACGACGATGTGCGTCATCGGCAGCGTCAAGCTGAAGATGATCACGCCGACGAGCCCGAGCAGCATGCCTTGCGTTTCGCGCGATTGGATCACGTGCGACTCCTTCCTATTCGTTTGTCTTTTGCGTTAAGGGGCGGGCGATGCGAGGTGGCGATGCGCCCGCCGCTCATGCGAGCGTGCGTAGGCCCGACGGCGTTTCGATCTCGGCTACGAGCGCCGATGTGCCGTCCTCGGTCGGCTCGAGTTCGATCAAATGCGCTGCACCGAGCCATTGGAGGTGGGCGCGAACGTCGTCTGCGCGCGGGTGGCGTGCTTTCAGCGTTTTCAGCGCGAGGCCTGTTTCGGGTAACCGTGCGCTCGGGTGTTCGGCGGTGTCCCATTGGATCAGTGTCGGCACGATGCCTTGGCCGGCACCTTGCCAGCTCGGGAACGCACCGTCTTCGGGCACCGTCAGCCGCCAGGTGAGCGCGCCGCGCGCCATCGGCATGACGCGCGCGATGCGCGACGGGTACTGGCGCTGCCAGCGCCCGAGATCCTTGGGGCGCGGCACGCGCGCGACCCAGTGCGCGAGATACGGGCCGCGCTCGAGCCGCTCATGCATCGCCGGATCGTCGAGCGCGAACCAGCGCGGTCGCGCCGGCGACGCGGCGCCGTCACCGCCCGTGCGAGCACGCTCGGCTTGCGGATCGATCGCGATGACTTCGAGGTATGCGCCGCCCCACAAGCCGAGCAGCCGGTTATGCGTGCCCATCGCGACGTGCGTGCCGCCCGCGGCGGGTTCGGCGCCGAGCGTGTCGGCGATGAACGAAGCGCCTTCTTCGAGCGTGCGGGCAGCGACGACGAGATGATCGAGTTCGAGTGCGGAGACGTTTTTCATTGGAATGACACGGGTTTGCTCGGATATCGGCGCTTGGGCGCCGCTGGCGGCGAGGGAGGCGGTCCGACGATCCTGGATGAGCGCAGAATCCACTTTAATCGTCCGGGCCGGCACAGTAACGGTACAATCGGCACGATACTATTCGGTACAGTTCGACTCGCCGCCATGTCCACTGCCCTCGACCTCATCCCCGCGCCGCACGGCGCTTCGCAACTGACGCTCGTCGAGCAGCTCGTCCAATGGGCGCGTCGCCGTATCGAAGAACGCGTATTCCGTCCGGGCATGCGCATGCCGTCGATCCGCAAGCTTGCGCAGGACAAAGGCGTCTCTCGGTTCACCGTCGTCGAGGCCTACGAGCGGCTCGTCGCGCAGGGCTATCTGGATTCGAGGCGCGGCTCCGGATTCTACGTGCGCGAGCGCGCCGGCAGCTCGCCCGGCGAGCGGCCCGCGGGCGGCGGGGCACAGCCGGGGGGGCCGGCGACGGCCGCACCGCAGCGCCCCATCGACGTCGTCTGGCTCGTGCGCAACACGCTGCAGACGGGCGTGCCCGAAAAGGGCCCGGGCCTCGGCTATCTGCCGAGCCGGTGGCTCGACGGCGAACTCGTCGCCGGCGCGTTGCGCACGCTGGGCCGGCAAAGCAGTGGGCAGTGGCTTGGCAGCGGCACCGCGCAAGGATTCCTGCCGTTGCGGCAACAGTTGCAAACGCGGCTCGAAGAATTCGAAATCGGCGCGGCGCCTGAGCAGATTGTGTTGGTCTCGGGCATTACCCAAGCGATCGATCTCATCGCACGGCTTTACGTGCAGCCGGGCGATGCCGTGATCGTCGGTGATCCGGCCTGGTTCCAGATGTTCGGCCGCTTTGCCGCTCAAGGTGCACGGCTCGTCGGCCTGCCTTATACGCCGCACGGTCCGGATCTCGACACGCTCGAGGCCCTGGTCAAGACATGGCGACCCAAGATGCTCGTCATCAATTCCGTGCTGCAGAACCCGACGGGCACGTCGCTGTCGCCCGCGCAGGCGTTCCGCATCTTGCGCTTGGCGGAGGAGTACGACTTCGTCGTTGTCGAAGACGATATTTATGGCGATCTGTGCCCGCCGAGCTATCCGGTCACGCGACTCGCGAGCCTCGATCAACTCGGACGTGTGATCTACCTCGGTAGCTTCTCGAAGACCCTGACGGCGAACCTGCGTGTGGGCTTCGTCGCGTGCTCCCCGGAGGTGGCTCAGGGCATCGCCGATCAGAAGGTGCTCGTCGGCATGGCTACCCCGGAACTCAACGAGCGCCTGCTCTACAAGATCTTGACCGAAGGGCACTATCGACGGCATGTCGAGCGTCTGCGCGCGCGGCTCGACGGTGTGCGCGACAAGTCCGCGCGTATGCTCGAGCAAGCGGGATTCACGCTTTTTTCGATGCCGGCCGCGGGGATGTTCCTCTGGGTCGACGCCGGCGTCGACGCCGACGGACTGGCCGCCGCCGGGCAGGAGGCCGGTTTCTTGCTCGCTCCGGGCAGTTTGTTTTCCCCGCATCAGTCGCCCACCACTTGGATGCGCTTTAACGTCGCCAATTGCGGCGATCCGGCGCTTCCGGGCTTTCTGGCCGGCTACCTGCAAACGCAGCATCGCGCCGCGCGGCCCTTGAAAACGTCCGAGAGCGCCCCTATTTGACGATTTTGCGCGCGCCATGCCGCCTGTGCGGGCCAAGGCGGCGCCCGGGCATCGGCGCCTTTTCCCTGTATCCATCCCTGACGAACGTAACGAGGAACCGAAGACCATGGCACAAGAAACCATGAGCTTTCAGGCAGAAGTGAAGCAGCTTCTGCAACTGATGATCCATTCGCTCTACAGCAACAAGGAAATCTTCCTACGCGAGTTGATTTCGAACGCGTCGGACGCCGCGGATAAGCTTCGGTTCGAAGCGATCGCCAAAAGCGAGCTGTACGAGAACGATTCGAATTTGCGTATCCGTGTGTCGTACGATAAAACGGCGCGCACGATCACGATCGAGGACAACGGCATCGGCATGAGCCGCGATGAAGCCGTCTCGCACCTGGGCACGATCGCACGTTCGGGCACGAAAGAGTTCTTCGCGCAGCTCTCGGGCGATCAGCAAAAGGATGCGGCGCTGATCGGCCAGTTCGGCGTGGGCTTCTACTCGGGCTTCATCGTTGCCGACAAGATCACCGTGGAGACGCGCCGGGCCGGGTTGCCGGCGAGCGAGGGCGTGCGCTGGATCAGCGCGGGCGAGGGCGATTTCTCCGTCGAAACGATCGAGCGCGCGCAGCGCGGTACGAGCATCACGCTGCATCTGCGTGCCGATGAGGACGAGCTGCTGTCCTCTTATCGCCTGCAGTCCATCATCCGCAAATACTCGGACCACGTTGCGCTGCCCATCTTCATGAAGAAAGAGGAATGGGATGCCGAGAAGGGCGAGATGGTGGTCAAGGACGAGGACGAGACCGTCAACCAAGCGAGTGCGCTTTGGACTCGGTCCAAGAACGAGATCGAGGAAGAGCAGTACAAACAGTTCTATCACCATCTCGCGCACGACGAGCAAGATCCGCTCGCATGGACGCACAACCGCGTCGAAGGCCGCAGCGAATACACCCAGTTGCTCTACCTGCCCGCGCGCGCGCCGTTCGATTTATGGAATCGCGACCATCGTGGGGGGCTCAAGCTCTACGTGAAGCGGGTGTTCATCATGGACGACGCCGAGCAATTGCTGCCGTCGTATCTGCGCTTCGTGAAGGGCGTCGTCGATTCGGCGGATCTGCCGCTGAACGTCTCGCGCGAAATCTTGCAGGAGAGCCGCGACGTCAAGGCGATCCGCGAGGGCGTGACCAAGCGCGTGCTGTCGATGCTGGAAGAATTGGCAGGCGCCGAGACCGAAGAGGGCAAGGCCAAGTACGCGACGTTCTGGAAAGAGTTCGGCCAAGTGTTCAAGGAAGGGCTCGGTGAAGATTTCGCGAATCGCGAGCGGATCGGCAAGCTCGTGCGTTTTGCCTCGACGCATACCGATTCGGCGGAGCAGACGGTATCGCTGGCCGACTACGTCGGGCGCATGAAGCCCGAGCAGACGAAGATCTACTACGTGACGGCCGATACGTGGCAAGCGGCGACGCACAGCCCGCATCTCGAGGTGTTCCGCAAGAAGGGTATCGAGGTGCTGCTGCTGACCGATCGCGTCGACGAGTGGGCGCTTGCGTCCTTCACCGAGTTTGACGGCAAGCCGCTGGCGAGCGTGGCACGCGGCGATCTCGATCTCGATGCGTTCAACGACGAAGAGAAGAAGGCGCACGAGGCCATCGGCGAATCGATGAAGCCGCTCGTCGAGAAGATGAAAGAGGTGCTCAAGGATAAGGCGAAGGACGTGCGACTGACGTTCCGATTGACCGATTCGCCTTCGTGTCTCGTGGCCGACGAAGGAGAGATGACGGGCTATCTGCAGCGCATGCTGAAGGCTGCGGGACAGAAGGCGCCCGAGTCTCATCCGATCCTCGAGATCAATCCCGAACATGCGCTCGTGAAAGCACTCACGCCCGAGCACGGTCAGTTCGACGATTGGTGTCACCTGCTGTTCGATCAGGCAATGCTTGCGGAGGGTGGCGCGCTCGAAGATCCGGCTAGCTTCGTCAAGCGCACGAACGCGCTGCTACTGGGGCGGTGATGCGCGCGGCGCGTCTACGACACGATGCGGCGGCCCGCGCCTGGCGCGTGCTGCAGCGTCCCGTCTTGACGTTCGATCAGAAGGACTGGCTTACGCGCGGCGGCTCGCTGACGGCACATTTGCGCACGCTCGGCGACGTGCGTGTGCGCGTCACGCGCGAGGCTGTCGACTGCGCATGGGCCGACGAGTGTGCGGCATTGCGCGTTGCGCCGCGCACGCGCGTTTGGGTGCGTGAAGTCGTGCTGGACGTGGACGGCGTGCCGTTCGTCGCAGCGCACAGCGTTGCACCGCTCGCTGCCAGCCGCGGTGTGTGGCAGGCGATGCGGCGGCTTTGCACGCGCCCGCTCGCCGAGTTGCTCTATGCCGACAGCACCGTTGCGCGCTCGGTGCTCGTCAGCACGCGGCTTGCGCCGCGCCATCCGCTGGCCGTGCTCGCGCGGCGTCAGATCGAGGGGCGCGTGCCCCATGGGCTGCTGGCGCGCCGCTCGGTATTCGTGCGTCATGGCGCGCCGCTCATGGTGACCGAGTGCATGCTGCCGGCGCTGTGGCAGCGTCTTGAAGCGCGAGCCGATGCGGTTCACACATTCGTGCTTCGACACGATCGAGGCGGCCGGCCTGCCCGGCCTTCGCATGCGGGACATGGGCCGGGCCGCGCGGCCGAGCGAGCGGCCCTTACACGGCGCGTTTTAGCGCCGTCGTCATCCTCGTCGTGACTTTCAAGCGTTCGTTTGCACCTGTCGTGAACGAGCACACCCGCGTGCTCGTGCTGGGCAGTTTGCCGGGCGAGGCGTCGCTCGCGCAAAGCCGGTATTACGCGCATCCGCAGAATCGGTTTTGGCATTTGATCGGCGATGTGATCGGCTTAGCGCTGCCGAGCATGGAATACGAGGCGCGGCTGCAGGCGCTGCTCGATCACCGCGTGGGGTTGTGGGATGTGATTGCGAAGGCGAGAAGGGAAGGCAGTCTCGATAGCCGGA
>Ga0207667_10001158_pt1 | contig 33133 bp, 33 predicted proteins | sample KBSCornC52_FD_184301 | JGI IMG/M metagenome (GOLD analysis project Ga0207667, IMG submission 184301) | Corn rhizosphere microbial communities from Kellogg Biological Station, Michigan, USA - KBS Corn C5-2 (SPAdes) (version 2) | ecosystem: Host-associated > Plants > Roots > Rhizosphere > Soil ...
GATGACGGCTCGCAAAAAAAGAAACAGCCTGCCGGCGATGGGCGGGGCAGAGTTGAGCTGACCTATAGCTCGTATGTCATCAATAAGGGAGTGCCCGACAGCGTGTTCCAGTGAGAAACCTTATCGTTTGATATAGGACTTTATCTTACTGACAAGATCCTTGGGGAACAGGGGGGCTATTTTACTGAGCATCCGGATTGTCTGCAGTTGGAACTGCAATTTGGCGCGGGGGGAGATCTTCTCTCCAAAATAGGTATTCACTACCTTTTCCCCTGTCCGGATATTGGTGAGATTGTTCAAATACAGCTTGTTGATCGCAATGTCGGACAGACGGGGAACGTAGTAGATGCAATCCGCAAAATAATAATGCGATACCTGTGTCAGCCTGGATGCTCCCGGCGTATTGATCTTTTCTCCGCCATGCAGCAGGTTGGCTGCCCATATCAGAGCCTGTCCTTTTTTGATCGTCAGGATCTCCTTCTTTAGCCCCAGGGTCTTTACAATCTCTTCTATGAAATTAGTATAGTCCACCGCATAAGCCATGATAGCCTTTTTTTCCTCGATGCTGTCGCTGGCTTTTATACCTATGTCGATCATGTCGTAAAAAGGTAGCTTATGGCTGCCGGGATAGTAGTGCAGGGGGCCGTTGTCGGGAGTGATATCTTCCAATGCCATCCATACGCCGCACATGAATCGCTGGGGAATGGAATTGAAATGGATCATGTCCGAGTGGGTCTTTTGCTGCGAACCTTCCGGGAAGTTGAGGGTCTGGAAGGGGATGGGCTCCCGTCTGTACAAAAGCCGGAGCTTTTCAAGGACGACATCGGAGGCGGCCACCTTCTTTACATATTCATTGAAGGTCCATGCGTCCTGGATCCTCTGACCAGTTCCTTTCTCCAGCTTGCTGAAGGGCTCTTTCATGCTTTCGTTCAGAGCATCGATAAATGCGTTGTCGAATCCGGGGTCGAAGACAACATAGCCGTTGTCTGCAAAGCTTTTTACAAATGCTTTGTCTTTCTCGTTAAGAGTGGACTCCTTTAACTCCTTTTCGAAGAAAGGAGATTCCGTCCAGGGTAGGGTGGAGGTTAAGGTATTGGGCATATAGGTGGATTTTAGGATAGGCGCTATATACAGAATGTCAGTTCTCTTCGATCTTTTCGTCCTCCGCATTGGCCAGCACTACCGAGCCCATCTTCTTCAGCGGGTTTTTCCTGTTCTCTTCATACTCCTGCCTGTTGCGTATAATATCTATACAGGCATAGATAGAGGCCAGGAAGGAGGTGGCGTCCGCCCTATTCTTGCCGGCGATATCGAAGGCCGTACCATGGTCGGGAGAAGTGCGGACCATCGGCAGTCCGGCTGTATAATTTACACCTTCGCCCGAAGCCAGTGACTTGAAGGGGATCAATCCCTGGTCGTGGTACATGGCCAGCACCGCGTCGAATCTGGATTGATAGTTGCGGGCAAAAAAGGCATCGGCGCTATAAGGTCCGAATACCAGCATATTATGCTTGGCATCCTTGATGGCGGGCTTGATGATCTCTTCTTCCTCTTTTCCGATAAGGCCTTCATCGCCTGCATGGGGGTTCAATCCCAGTACGGCGATACGGGGTTTGTCGATGCCAAAGTCCTTTATCAGGCTGTCCCGGAGGATATTCAGCTTGGACAGGATCGCCTCGCGGGTGATATACCTGGCGATGTCTTTTACGGGGACATGCTCGGTGACCAGCCCTACCCGGAAATTATCGGATACCATCAGCATCAGCACGTCGCTGGCATTGAAAGCATGTTTCAGGTAGGGGGTATGGCCGGTGAAGTTGAAATTAGCCGATTGGGTATTCTTCTTATGAATGGGCGCGGTGACCAGCCCCTGGATCTTTTTATCCCGCAGGGCGTCTACCGCCATAGTGAGGGACTTTACGGCATAGCTCCCGCCGATGTCGGTGAGCGACCCTGGTACGATGGCAATTTCTTCTTCCCAGCAATTGTAAATATTCACCTGCTTGGGCGCGACGCGGGAGAAGTCCTTTATGTTTTGGTAATTGAAATTGGCGTCAGGGATCGACTTCCGATAGAAATTGATCAATTTATTGGAGGCAAATATGACAGGCGTACATAATTCCAGCAGACGATGGTCCGAGAAAGCCTTGATGATCAGCTCGGTCCCGACGCCATTTATATCTCCGGCGGAAACCCCTATAACGGGTCTTTGTTGTTGGCTCATTCACTTAATTTTCAGGGGTAAATGTACGATTTATTAACTTTACCCCCATTTTCATGTATACCCTCAAAAAATCCCTGGGTCAGCACTTTCTCCGGGACGAAAATATCTCCCGCAAGATCGTGGCTTCCCTACGCGAGACCCTTCCGGCGGAAGGGGCGCGACTGTTGGAAGTAGGCCCCGGCGCAGGCGCGCTTACAAAGTATCTCATTGAGATACAGGGGATTGACTTTAAGGCTGTAGAGCTGGATGAAGAAAAGATCGTCTATTTGCAGAAGACCTGGCCTTCCCTGGCCGGAAAGATATTGCATCAGAATATCCTGGATATGGACAGGCCGTTCGAGGGCCCTTTTACCGTTATCGGTAATTTTCCCTATAACATCTCTTCCCAGATACTTTTTAAGATGCTGGATTGGAAGGACCTGCTGTTGAGCATGACCGGAATGTTCCAGAAAGAGGTGGCTCAACGGGTTGCCGCTCATCCGGGAAACAAGATCTATGGGGTGATCAGCGTTCTGATACAGGCATTTTTTAAGGTGGAATACTTATTCGAAGTCCATGAACAGTGTTTTCAGCCTCCTCCTAAGGTAAAAAGCGCCGTAATACGTCTTTTGCCCAGAGCGGACCTTCCCTCTTTCAAAGATGAGAAAAGCTTTTTTCTGCTGGTAAAAACGGCCTTTAACCAGCGAAGAAAGACACTGCGTAATGCGGTAAAGCCTTTATTCGATCAGACGGAGGACCCTGTTTTTGACAAGCGTGCGGAGCAGCTGTCCATCGAGGATTTTGCCCGGCTGACCTGGAAAATGCGATAGTCCGCCATTGGGTGGCAAGCCGTAATTGAGCCGAGACCGGTAGTAACCCGCGAGCCTGATAAATAGAATAAACAAACAACTATATCAACTTCATGCAAAAAGTGATCATCACTGCCAAAGTACACGACTATCTCAGGGAAAGATTGACTCAAAAAGGATATACCATCGAATATGCGCCTCAGATGACTTATGAAGAGCTGTCTGCGTCGATTGCGGAGGCGGAAGGGCTTATCGTCACCACCCGTCTGAAAATAGACCGTGCCCTGCTGGAGAAGGCGTCTTACCTTAAATGGATCGGCCGGCTGGGCAGCGGCATGGAGCTCATCGATGTAGATTATGCCGCCACCCGTGGGATACAATGCGTCAGCAGTCCGGAAGGCAATCGGAATGCGGTGGGAGAGCATGTGCTGGGGATGTTGCTGGGACTGATGAACAAGCTGTATACCAGCCAGCTGGAAATAAAGGCGGGCAAATGGATCCGGGATGCCAACCGGGGTACGGAACTCACGGGCAAGACCATAGGTATTGTGGGATTTGGGAATGCTGGCGGTGCTTTTGCCAGGCTGTTGTCTTCTTTCGACGTCACCGTCCTGGCATATGATAAATATAAGTTCGACTTTGCGCGGGGCAGTGTCCGGGAGGCCTCTTTGGAGCAGCTGGGACGTTATGCCGATGTGATCAGCTTTCATGTTCCCCTGACGGAGGAGACCTTTCATATGGCCGGGGATAGTTTTTTCAATTCCCTGGAGAAAAAACCCTGGTTTATCAATGCATCCAGGGGGAAGGTCCATGATACGGCGGCGGTCATCCGGGCCCTGGAAAATGGAAAAATCGCCGGGGCAGCGCTGGATGTGCTGGAAAATGAGAAGCTGGAGACGTACACGGACGTCCAGCGGCAACAGCTGGAATGGTTATTGAACAGGCCGGATGTTCTTATTACGCCCCATATTGCCGGATACAGCCATGAGGCGTTCTATAAGATGGCCAAGGTCGTATTGGAAAAACTTGGTATTTAAGCCCGGACGGGCTGTGGGGGGGCCTGCCCGGGGATTGGGCACCTGTATTTGGTTTATATTTTTTTCCCCTACCTTTGCAGAAGTTACAAATAGTGCAACGCTTTTGGATTTCTCCTTGGGCGTTGTATTTTTTTTCTTTGTTAACAAAGCGGGCGTTCGTGCCCGTGAGAGGACCATAGATCCTCACAAAAATCGAAAGGAGGCAACTATGAGTGGTTTTACCTATTTTACCAGGGATGCGTTGGAACAATTGAAGTCTGATCTGCAACGACTGAAGACAGTCGAGAGACAAGCTGCTTCCAAAGCCATTGCAGAAGCCCGCGAAAAAGGTGATCTCCGCGAGAATGCCGAATACGATGCGGCAAAAGAAGCTCAGGGATTGCTGGAAGCAAAGATCCAAAAGCTGGAAGGAGACCTCGCCAACGCACGTATCATCGATGAAGGCAGTATCGATACCAGCAAGGTGTCCATATTGACCAAGGTCACTGTGACCAATCTGGACAATAAAAAGCAAATGACCTATCACCTGGTCTCGGAAAAAGAAGCCGATCTTAAACTGGGGAAGATCTCTGTGACATCTCCGATCGGGAAAGGTCTGCTGGGCAAGCAGGTAGGGGAAGTAGCCGACGTCCAGGTGCCTGCCGGAAGACTCCACTTTAAAATAGAAAACATTACCGTGTGACAATTTTCTCAAAGATCATTTCCGGGGAGATACCATCGTACAAGATCGCAGAGAATGACAAGTTCTATGCATTCCTGGATATATTCCCTTTGCAGGTAGGGCATGTGCTCGTAGTCCCAAAGATAGAAGTAGATAAATTCTTCGATGTGCCGGATGACTATCTGGCCGGGATGCTGGTATTTGCCAAGCCTATCGCACATGCCATCGAAGCCGCCTTTGCATGTGATCGCTGCGGGCTGTCAGTAGTAGGGCTGGAGGTCCCTCACGCCCATTTGCATCTGATACCTATCAATAGCGTCGACGATCTTAATTTCACCCGTGGGAAGCTCAAGCTTAGCCCCGAACAATTGAAAGCCGCGCAGGAAAAAATTATTCGCCATCTCGGTTAGTCATACGCGAATGAAACAAATCTTACTAATAGCCGTCATTATCATTGCCAGCGGAGCCTTCTTTTCGAATGCCGCTGTGTCCCGCAGTCCTCTGACCATTGAAAGGATATCCGCCGACATGACCATCCGGCAGGTACAGCAGGGGAAATCCGTAACATTGAGAGGATCGTTGTACTACCAGCGGAATGGGAATCTGGTCACTCATTTTGTCTACCCCAAAGAGTATATGATCGTCGCCAACCGGCTGGGTGAGACAAAACTTTACGACCCGGCGAAGAATACGGTTGTTCAATACCAGAATTTTTTGTTCAGCACGCAGTCTTCACAATTCTATTATTTCTTTTCCGGGAAGGTATCCGATATGGGATTGACCCGCATTGGCTATGTACAGGATAAGACATATAATGAAGCGGGCATGCTGGTGACGGAATGGAAATTAAAGACCCCGGATAAAAAGGCGGTGATCCAGCGTATCAAGATCGTCTATGAGGGACAGCGGCCCGTCTATATGCATTACGAAGAGGCCGGCGGCAGGGTGTTCCGGAAAGTGTTTTATTACAATTATCAGATGCTGGACACCTATTATTTCCCGGCTACCACGACGGAGATATTGTATGACAAAGGCGATTCGGTGGTTTCCAAGACCAACTATACGGATTTTAAGCTCAATGAAAATACAGCGGCCGCCTGGTTCAATTATGCCATTCCCCGTAACGCAAAGATCGAGCAATGATAAGACTCTCTTTTTTGATGATGCTTTTTCTACCGGTGCTGTCTGCCCGGGCGCAGACAGCGGAGGATCTGGCGCTCGTTGGGGCGCAGCGTTTTACGACGCCCGATGAATTTGCTCATTATCACGGGCCGGTGAACAACGAGAAAGCTCTTCAGAACAAACACCATAATGTCATTGCCCAATACAATCCTGTCTCGCTGGTCCTGAAAGGCGCATTGCTGGGCTATCAGAAAATACTTTCACAGCAGCTGGCAAGGAACTGCCCGTACGAGATATCCTGCTCCAATTTCAGCAAGCAGGCTATACGGGAGTTCGGCATATTTAAGGGGGTCTTTATCAGCGCAGACCGTATCCTTCGCTGCAACCGCATCGGATACGAGGATGTATCGCCTCTCAGCATCAATCCTGCCACAGGCCGTATCATTGATTCCCCCAATATGTACCGATGAAGAGGGTTTGTCTTTGGCTTTTGATGTTCCTGGCTTTTCATGGCGCCCGCGCCCAGCAATTCGAGTTTTCAAAAGAGCTGCGCTTTGCCCAATATTTACAGGACAAGGACGCAGCGCCGGAAGCCATACGGGTACTGGAGCAGGTGGATACCTTGACCCTCTCGCGGGCGCAAAAGGATTCTCTTTTTTATATGCTGGGCTGGGCTGCGTACACTATCCGGCGACTGGATAAATCCATCGGGTCCCTTTTAAAGGTATCGCCTGATTTTTCGAAATATGATAAGTCCAGAATGTTTGCAGCCTATTGTCAGGCTTTCCAGGGACGTATGGATTCCGCCTCCGACGGCTTGCGGGAGCTGGTCCTTTCAGACAGTATCATGCGTGAGCTACGGAGCCTTCAGCTGGCGGGCATTGCGCTCTTAAAAAGAGATTACAAGGCATTCCTTCCCCAGCAGCAACAGTTCACCTATTCTTCCTATATTTTTGAAAAAGAAGAGCGACGGATGCAGCTGTATTATGATAAGCTAAAGGGATTCAAACACAAGAGCCCTGCCCTGGCGGGCATCTATAGCGCGCTGGTTCCGGGGCTTGGGAAATGGTATGCCGGAAAAAAGAAGCAGGGTATCGCCGCATTTTTACCCATAATTTCCCTGGCAGCGCTGACCTATGAGGCTTACCGTAAGGATGGGGTAAAGAGCGCCCGCTTCATCGGCTTTGGCTCCCTGTTCACTATTTTTTACATTGGGGACATCTGGGGCAGCACATTGTCCGTCAAGATACGCAGGAATGAATTCTATAAGGAATATGACAATAAGATACTGTTTGACATGCATATCCCTCTTCGTAATTTTTTCAACTAGAGGGCAGGGACTTGCGGATAGCCTGTACAAGGCGGGGCGTTATTTCGATGCGTCCATTGCCTACGAGCGTATCTTATTCGAGAATAATGATCCTAACGCACAGCTGGCCGCCATCTTTGGAAAGACCCGCTGTCTCAAGCAGGAAGGGCGTTATGACCAGGCTATGACCTTTCTGGAGAACTGGCAGGCCTATCCCTTCCCCGACAGCAGTCTGGCGGAGATACATTACCAGCAGGCGCTCTGCACATATCTCGGAGGTCATTTTGAAAATGTGCTGTCCCTGGTGGACCGTTGGTCGTATGAGCATGGCGGACATTCGCCGACGCCGATGCTGGTGGTGCTGAAGATACTTGCGCTAAACGAGCTGGGACGATGGAAGGAGGCGGGGGATGCTTACCATACTTTTGTTGCGCAGCGGGAGCCTGCCAAGGTGCTTCCTGATCTTTATCTGCATATTCCCCGGTTGAAGAGTGTTGAAAAAGCTCAGTGGCTTTCCCAATTCATACCCGGGGCGGGGCAGTTCTATGCCGGCAGACCCGGGGAAGCGATTTTTAGCATACTGATCCAGACCGCGGGTATCTGGTTTGCCGTCGTCAGCTTCGAGCAACATTACTATGTATCCGCGTGGCTCATCGGCGCGGCTCTTTTCGGGGCTTTTCATATGGGGGGAGTAAGACGTGCGGAGGTGCTCGTGCGGCAGTCCAACCGGAAGAAGATGCTGGCCTTTAATGAAGCCGTGCGGGAGCAGCTGGTGTCATTACTTCAACAATGACGGGCGTTCCGTGATCTCGTGGTATTTTATCACGTCCTTTGCATAATAGTGGATGACCATGCTCCTCCTGGTCAGTGAGTGATCTTTTACAGGCATGCCCCCGTGTATAAGATTGGCATGCCAGATCAGCATATCGCCTTTTTTGGCGAGGAATACTTCCGGCTGGAGGGATTGTTGTTTTATCTGCTCTTCTATCCTGTCCTCATAATCTATATAGTCCTTATTGCCCAGCAGCAGCGAAGTCTCTCCTTCGTTGAAATCGCTGTTCAGCAGATAGGGAAGCCGGTGGCTGCCGGGGTAATAGAAGAGAGGGCCATTGTCGGGACTGGTGTCCTCCAGGGCGATCCATACTGCTATCAGAAAGCCCAGGGGGTAGGTGGTCATGTGGATACTGTCCGAATGAGCCCGTTGATTGCTGCCGTGGATGAAGTTGATGGTTTGAAAGGGGACCACTTCCTTGTCCAGGATAAAGCTCAGGAGACCGGTGAGTCTTTTTTCACGGGTCACATTCCGGATGAGGGCAGAGTGCCTGTTGGCGAACATCAGCTTGTTATCATGGGTAGGGTGCAGCTTTCCTTTTTGGGCCAGCCTGTCCACTTCGTGCTGGATCGTATCTGCCTCGGCGGGTTCAAAAAAGCCTTTCCAGATGAGGTAACCTTTGTCGCTCCAGGTGAGGAGCTGCTGCTGTATGGCGGGTGGGAAGCTGTTGTAGGCTGTTTTGGTTGAGGCCAGGTGGCTGGAATGGCCGGTGTCGAGCCAGGCCCTGGAGGTCTTGTCGGGGAAATCCTTGCTGGAGATGGAGGCTATCAGAGGCTTTTGGATCTTATAGGCCCGATAGGCCGCCCGATTGTGGGAGATGCTCCTGTAGTGGAGCAGGTTGTATAGCCAATGAAGAAATTTGAATCGTTTCATGCGCTAATGTCTGTCCTTCGGACGAACCGCCAAAGGCGGTTCAAAGAAAAAGGCGCCTGACGGCGCCTTTCGTAATATTTTTTGTATTCACTTAGGCGTTGCCGGCCCACATGAAGAACTTGGTGTTGTCTACGTATGGACTGATATCGTCATTGTGAACGATGAGCACGATGAAGTCGACCAGGGGAACGATCCCGAAGATACCGCAGAAGGTCAGGATATAACCTACCCATGTCAGGGTAGCAGTACCCAGGTACAGACGATGGATACCCAGTCCGCCCAGGAAAAAGTCCAACAAGATGGCTGCTACAAAGGTCTTATCGCTGCTCCTGTACTGGGCTCCGTGAGCTGCCATACCGCTGGTGGCGTTGATCACCGTCTGGTCTGAAAGGGCGGAGAGGCTGGCGTCTACGCTGTTGGTGAACAGCTGTTCTACCTGTTGGTCATCGACTACGTATTGGCTGCCCGTGGCTGCAAAAGCGCCTATGGAACTGAGGGCGATTAGAGCGAGTAAAAAAATCTTCTTCATAATGCTATGGGTTTTAATGCGTGGTCTTATGATGGGCCTTCGGTCAGGAGGCCTGTGGCCCGCTCAAAAATAAACAATCCCGGCTATTAACCTAATTTTTCGCCGAAAAAATGTCCTGAAAACGAGCTTTATGGAAAAAGGTAACTCGTTTTCAGGAAAAATCTAATGTCTGTCCTTTGGACGACGAACCGTTGGTTCGTTTGGTGTTGGAAATGTTCCGGATCAACGGGCGAGGCTCACTGCCGCCCTACTTTGTACGTAGTTTTTCGGGATTGTCCCGGATAAATGCTTCCCAGCCGGAGGCCTTTTTTTTAGAAGGCTGTCCAGTTGGATCTTTTTTGGTCGCCATACGGTCTGTAAGCTTGTTCTGAAAATGATGGCATACGGCCACGGCCAGCGCGTCCGATGCGTCATAGGCCTGTATTTCTTCCGTCAGATTGAGGAGGTTTTGCAACATTTTCCACACCTGCTCCTTTTCCGAGTTGCCATTACCGGTAATGGATTGCTTGATCTTTCTGGGAGAATATTCCGCGACGGGGATGCCGGCGTTCATCGCCGTGGCGATGGCGACACCCTGGGCTCTTCCCAGCTTTAGCATGCTCTGGACGTTCTTGCCAAAGAAGGGGGCCTCGATGGCAAAATCATGGGGTCGATGCCTGCTGATCAGCTCTGTAATTTTTTTATGAATGAGCCGGAGCCTTTCGTAAGCGTCCTTGTTGACCGGCAGCTTCAACACACCCATTTCGATCAGGCTGATGCGGGGGCCGGCGCAAAGTACAAGGCCATAACCCATTATTACGGTGCCGGGATCGATGCCAAGAATTATTTTAGAGGGCTTTTGCAAAAGGACGATTATTTTTGACACCGACTGATCGGCGCCGTTGAAAACAAATATAAAAATAATACTCAATCGGATAGTAGGGCCCCTAATATTCCTGCTTCTTTCCTGGTTTATTTGCCTGCAGGTAACGCATCAACCCAGCTGGAGGGACTCCCTGGACAGGGTTTGCAAGGCGGTGACCGGGCCTCTTTCCTGGAAATTATGGCTGGTGGCGGCATTGATGCCTGTCAATTGGGGCATCGAGGCCCGAAAATGGCAGCTGGCTTTACGTCCCATCGGCGGTATTGCCTATATAAACGCGCTGAGGGCGGTTTTTACTGGTACTACCATGGCATCTTTTACACCCAACAGGATGGGTGAATACCTGGGGCGTCTTTTGTATGTAAAGGAGGGGCATCGTATCGAGTCCATCTCGCTCACAATTGTTTGCAGCATGGCCCAGCTGCTGGTGACCCTGGTCATAGGGCTGGCAGGTGTCCTTTATCTGCGTGCAACACATGCATTGCAGGCGGCGGGAGCGCATGAAAGCATCGGTTTCTGGCTCAACACGCTGCTGGGTTTAGTAGTTTTTCTATTGTCGGGTTTAACAATTATTTATTTTCGGCTGTCATGGTTGCTAAGGATGTTGAGTAAAATACCTGGGCTGGCTAAATACGAGGTATATGTAAAAATTTTAGAAAATTTTCACGCAACGCTCTTATTGAGAATATTGTTCTTATCTTTTGGCAGGTATCTTGTATTCATTGTACAGTATGGCCTGATATTCCCTGTGTTTGGGGTATTGCTTACCGTCGGGCAGCTATGGGGAGGGGTAAGTGTGGTATTCCTGGTAATGGCGATTATACCCACTTTCACTTTTTTGACGGAATTGGGACTCCGGTGGGAAACGAGCATACAGGTGCTGGAAATATTCAGCTCCAACACAATTGGAATATTTGCCGCGTCGTTTGCAATATGGCTGATCAATCTGATCGTTCCGGCCTTGATAGGCAGCCTGCTGATGTTGAGCATCAAAATATTTAAAAATAAATGAGATTTTTCTTTACGATTTGTATCCTACTGCTGACAGGCGTCGTCTTTCCGCAGTCCACCGGGGAAGGGGATGACTCCTGTACGATCCGCAACACCGCCTTTCAGGCAGGGGAAACGATCACTTATAAGGTCTACTATACCCTGGCCAGTGTGTATGTGGCCGCGGGGGAAGCTACCTTCAATACCACCCTGGATCAATTCAACGGTAAGACCTCTTATCATGTAGTGGCCGACGGCAAGACCTATCCCTTTTACGACAAGTTCTTCAAGGTGAGGGATCGCTATGAGACCTATATCGACACGAACACGCTTCAGCCATATAAGTTCATCCGTAATGTCAACGAGGGTGGCTATAAGACATACGAGAACGTTACTTTCTCCAAGGGGACCAATACAGCCGTCACAACAGAGGGTGTGTATAAAGTTCCATCCTGTATACAGGATGTATTGAGCGCTATTTTCTACGTACGCAACCTGGACTTTAATCATTATAAGCCCGGCGACAAGATACCTTTCGATATGTTCCTCGACAGGCAGGTGTATCATTTGTATGTTCGTTACTTAGGTAAGGAAACCATTCGTACCAAGTATGCGAAGTTTCGGTGCATCAAGTTCAAGCCGCTGCTGGTAAAGGGAACGATGTTCGAGGGTGGAGAGAAAATGACTGTCTGGGTCAGCGATGACCCCAATCATATTGCGCTGCGTGTGGAGAGCCCCATCAGCGTGGGCAGCGTGAAGGTGGATATGAGCTATTACCACAATCTAAGATATCCATTGTCGTCGTTGGTGGATTTGTAACAGTTGTGATATATCCGGACACTCTCTATATCGAAAACGTGCAGTCTTAATTCGAGTCTCGGACGTAATACGCTGATTAACAATCACGAAATATCTGGCATTTTATTAGGAGCGTCAAAAAGTAACTTGATCCCTACTAAAACAAGATTCTATGCCACTTGTATTTTCAACAGCAGTTAAGGAAATAATCTCTTACAGTTTTGAAGAGGCGTCCAGGCTCGGAAATACTACTATTCGTCCCGAGCATTTATTATTAGGCATTATGAAGTCGAAGAATAATTCAGCCTGCCGATTGCTGGAGAAAATGCATGTCGATCTGGAAGGATTGAGAAAAGAAGTTGAAACGTCCATTCAGAAGGACAATGAATCTTTAAGATCATTTGGGTTTTTAAGATCAATACCTCTCGATAAGGGGGCAGAATCAGTTATCACGGGTGCAAAGATAGAAGCGAAATCACTTCACACTAACGAGGTAGGTGCTGATCATTTAATGCTTTCTATGCTTAAAGATGATGCATTTGCTTCTCAGATCATCTCCCATATAAGGCAGAATTAGATGTCCTGAACGCTAAATGTATTTTTCACTTTCACTCCCTTTTCCGTGGCCTGCAACACACAGCACTCGTTCTCCGGATCATGTTCCAGCATGAGCACGTATTCTCCCATGGCCGCCTCCTGCCAGAAAGATTTTTTTTCATTGAGCGTCGTCAGCGGGAACATATCATACGCCATGACCCATGGCAGGGGTACATGTCCCACCGAGGGCAGGAGATCCGCCATGAATACGAGGGTGCGGCCCTTGTACTCCATCTGCGGCAACATCATCGCTTCTGTATGACCGTTGGCCAGGCGGACGGAAAGGCCGGGAAGAATGATATTCGGGATAGTGTCGAGGCTGCTGCCGGACCAGGTGGCGCCTGCGGGGAGGCCGGAGGCGGGAGCACCTATGGAAGAGGCTGGCTGGTCAACGAACTTCAGCTGCCCACTCTCCTGGATGGGTAATATGTTTTCTTTCAGGAAAGACGCTTTCTCCCGCTGATTGGGCTCCGTGGCCCATTTCCAATGCCGGCTGTGGCTCCAGTAAGTGGCATTTTTGAAGGCGGGGATGAGTCTATCGCCCGAGCTAACGATGCTTCCCCCACAGTGATCGAAATGTAAATGGGTCAACAGCACGTCCGTAATATCGTCCCGGTGGAACCCACGCTTTGCCAGGGACTTGTCCAGCGAGTCGTCCCCGTGCAGATAATAATGCCGGAAGAAATTTGCATCCTGTTTGTCTCCTATGCCATTGTCCACCAGGATCAGCCTACCAGCCTCCTGTATCAGCAGACAGCGCATGGTCCAGGTACAGAGGTTATTTTCATCGGAGGGATGTACCTTGCTCCACAGGGTCTTTGGGACCACGCCAAACATGGCGCCTCCATCCAGCTTGAAGCGCCCCGTCTCTATAGCATATAATTGCATAGTTAAGAATTTGAAAGGATAGCCTCTTTCCGCTGCTTCACGCGTGCGGAATACAGCCAGATAAAGCCGATGATAAAAAAGACAATGAGGAAGAGCGCGGAATTTTTCATACTGCCCGTCAGATCTTCCAGGAAACCAAATGTGAACATGCCGATGACGATGGCGATCTTTTCCGTCAGATCATAGTAGCTGAAATAGGAGGCCGTATCCTTTGTCTCCGGCATCAGCTTGGAATAGGTGCTGCGGCTCAGGGATTGGATACCTCCCATGACCAGTCCCACTACTACCGCCATTGCGTAAAATATGTACTCGATGGGCGCCTGTCTGGGCGCCAGCGTAAGACTTACCCGGGATACCTCTGCTTCCAGCTTGCCTTCTGCCGCATCGATGGCATTCAGCACGGCGGTGGAATCTGCGGCTTGGGCCCTACGGCTTTCAAACGCCTTTTTTTCCTGGCGAAGAAGATCGAGCCTTTCATGATACGGCTTCAATGGCTCGGCCATTCCCCCCGATATATAAGCCGCTATGCAAACGATGATCCAGAGGGCGATCACACCCATCAATACGCGGAAATTGCCATAGCGGGTTGAAAGCTTGCTCATCCAGGTGGCCCCTGCTATGGCTACCAGCTGGATCACCACCACGACGGCGATCAGCTTTGCATCCTCCAGTCCCAGCATTTTGCTGCCGAAGATAGTGGCTGCCAGCATCACCGTCTGTACCCCCATGCTGTAGAAGAAGAAACCCCGAAGGAAACGCTTCAGCACGGCCATTTTCTTTATTTCCCCATATACCTTCTTTATCTCGGCAAAGCCGGCAGAGAATACGTTCACATTGCTCACCTTCTCACGCCTGGGCTTAGGCAATACGGAAAAAGTCCACTGCGCAAAGCCGGCCCACCACAGACCTACAAGGAGAAAATTCAAGCGCAAGGCCAGGGATTTGTCTTTCATCAGCAGCACCAGGGTAAACCCGACGAGCTGAAGCAACACACTGCCAATATATCCGAATGCATAGCCTTTGGCGCTGACCCTATCCTGGTCGGCAGGCGCCGCGATCTCCGGAAGGTAGGCGTTATAGAACACGAGGCTGCCTGTATAACCCAGTGAGGCCAGTATAAAAAACAGGATACCCCAGGCCAGATTTGCCCCGGTGAAGGCGCAAAGGAGACTGCAGCCCGCCGCCCCCATATAGCAGAAGAACTGCATAAAGCTTTTTTTGTTCCCCCTGGTATCTGCGATAGAGGTCAGGATGGGATAAGCAATGGAGATAAGCAGGTAGGCAGCCGCCAGTGAATAGTTGTACAGGGCGGAGTTGACAAATGTCCGGCCTAAGAAAGGAATGAGCTCCGACTTGAATGCGTCCTTGGTGGACTCGATGAAATAGATAGGAAAAAAAGTGGTGGTAATGACGAGATTGTACACCGAATTGGCCCAGTCATACATGGCCCATCCAGTGATCACTTTTTTTGATGCGGTCTGCATAGTCATTAAATAATGCCTCTCCACAGCAGCACCAGCATGACCAGACCGACGAAGATCCGGTAGTATCCCCAAACCTTGAACCCATGTTTCTTCAGAAAGCCGATGAAATAACGGATGACGAATATAGAAACAATAAAAGTGATGATGCTGCTGATGCCTAACAGAGAAAGGTTATTTGTATTCAATGCCTCGGGATGCTCTTTATGCAGGTCCCACATGCTTTTTACAGAGGCTGCCAGCATGGTGGGGACGGCGAGGAAGAAAGAGAATTCCGCGGCCGCTTTCCTGCCGAGGCCCTGGCTCATACCTCCGATGATGGTGGCGGCGCTGCGGCTCAGACCGGGGAACAGAATGGACAGCACCTGGTAGCAGCCTATCCGGAAGGCAATGCCATTTGTTACATGGGATTCATGTTCGATATTCGGATGCCGGAACCAGCGGTCGACAAAGAGGAAGATAATGCCACCTGCGATCATCACGCCGGCCATAAAGTACAGATTGCCCAGCATATGATCGATGTGCTTTTTCAGCAATGCTCCGAATACCAGGGCGGGGATGACGGCTATAATGAGCTTGGTATAGAACCGCACGCGGGTGAAGTCGAAGAATTTCCTGTAATACACTACCACGACGGCCAGTATGGCGGCCAGCTGGATGACGATCTCCATCATGTCCACAAATGGACTGGGGTCGACACCGATGATAGGGTTGGTAAACTTCATGTGTGCCGTGGACGAGACAGGCAGGAACTCTGTCAATCCTTCCACGACGGCGATAATGAAAGCCTGGACTGAGGTCATATGATTATGCGTTCGTCTTGGTCTTATCCTTGCGGAAAATGGCGAAGATCTCTACAACAAATCCACCCAGGATAAGGATGGGAGCGAGCGTGATCCGCGTGAAGCTATATACTTCCTTGGGATTGAAGACATTGGGGTCGTTGCTTTTTCCACCTCCCATCAGGATCAGTCCAAGGGCAATAAGGATGAGGCCGATGAGCATCCACCGGTAATTGTCCTTTCCAAATAAAGGCGCTGTTTGACGGGGAGCTACCGGGGCTGCCTTGGTGGCGCCTGACGTAGCCGGCTTTTTGGGAGTTGTCGTTGCCATGAGTGATGTAGATTGAGATTATTGGGCCGCAATATAGGGAATCCGGGGCATATGAGCGCATGGGTCAATACAGGTCGTCCAGTTTCATTTTCAGGTATTTTATCACGCTGCGGTGGGTGCTGATAAAGGAAATACAGATACCCAGCAGCACGATGATAATGAAGAGGGCGGAGAGAAGGGTATAGTCCCTCAATGCCTTGATCTCCGGTAATATCCAAGTTTCCACTGCGAAGATCAAACCCAGGATAACCCCGACGGCAATGACCCCGCTGATAGCGCCGTTGATGATGGCCCGGATGTCCATAGGGCGGGCAATAAACCCGCGGGTGGCGCCTACCATTTGCATCGTCTTGATTAAGAAGCGATTGCTAAACATGGCCAGGCGGATGGTATTATCGATGAGGATAATGACGGCAATGGATATAGCAACGGCGACGGCCAGCAGGATAATACTGACCCGGCGGATCATATCGCTGAGGTTGGACACCAGCACCTTGTTGAAATGGACCTCGCTGACCGATAGATTCTGGGAAAGGTCGTTTTTGACTTTATTGAGGGAGTCGAGATTGGCATATTCGCTCCGGATCTTGAAGTCGATGCTGGCCGGCAGCGGGTTTTTATCCAATATTCCTGCCCAGTCCGTATTCCCGTCGGACATGAACTGCTGTTTGGCCAGGTCCTTTGTCATGAACTTGTAGGACTTCGTATAAGGCTGGGCGGCTATATATTCTACCAGGGCGGCGCTGTCCTTTGGTGAGATGTTCTCCCGGAGATATACCTGTACCTCCAGGTTCTCCTTGAAATTCTGTCCCAGCTTATTGGCGTTGATCACGATCCATCCCAGCAGACCCAGCATGATCAGCACCACTGAAACGCCTACGATGGACATAAAATAAGAAGGGGTACTACGTTTTGCATATCCTTTGCCGAATTGCGCCATGATATTTTGTCATTTAATGCTCTGGTGAGTGTGTCCCGGGGGCAAATTTAGCGGTTTTGGGGGCTACCGCAGCCCTTTGCTCTTGAATTCCCCGGCGATTTTGTATTTTTACACCCCTTCTAACGATAGGAGAGCCTGGTTATTTTAAAGAGAATGAGGCTTTTAACTTTTTTCCAACAACAAACAGCATGGAGTATAATTTCACGAGCATTGAGAAAAAATGGCAGCAGCTTTGGCAAGAGAGAGAAAGCTACAGGGTAAGCAATGACAGCTCCCGGCCCAAGTACTATGTGCTGGATATGTTCCCTTATCCCAGTGGTGCGGGTTTGCACGTGGGACACCCGCTGGGCTACATCGCCAGTGACATTTTCGCCCGTTATAAGAGGCTGAAGGGATTCAACGTGCTCCATCCTATGGGATATGACGCCTTTGGCCTGCCTGCGGAGCAGTATGCCATCGACCATGGCATTCATCCTGCCGTGTCGACGGAGACGAATATCAATAATTTCAGACGTCAGCTGGATAATATCGGATTTTGTTTCGACTGGAGCCGGGAGTTCCGGACCAGCGAGCCTTCCTACTATAAGTGGACACAGTGGATCTTTCTGCAATTGTTCAAGAGCTGGTACGATCGTAAACAGGCCAGGGCGCGGCCGATCGAGGAGCTGGCGGAGCTGCTGGAAAAGGAAGGTAATGCATCCTATCCCTGTCCCGGAGACCCGCGGCTTACCTTCTCCGCCGCCGATTGGAAGGGGTTTGATCATCGCCGAAAGGAAGAGATCCTGATGAACTACCGCCTGTCCTATTGCGGATATGGAGAGGTCAACTGGTGCGAGGCCCTTGGGACGGTCCTGGCCAATGACGAGGTAGTGAACGGTGTCAGCGAGCGGGGCGGCCATCCCGTGGTCAAAAAGAAATTGCGTCAATGGTATCTCCGTATCACCGATTATGCGGACCGGCTGCTGCAAGGACTGGAAAAGGTCGACTTCAGCGAGGCCATGAAAGAAATGCAGAGCAACTGGATAGGCAAGAGCTTTGGCGCGGAGATCACCTTCGAGGTGCATACAACGGCGCCTCATGGGGGAGGAGTTTCGGACGGTGGTGGATCGAGGCCTCATCTTACCGTTTATACCACCCGGCCCGATACACTTTTCGGGGTCGACTTTATGGTCGTAGCGCCCGAGCATGAGATCTTGAACAGCGTCGTTCCGGACGATCAGAAGGCAGCTGTAGACGAATACCTCACGTACGTAAAGAGCCGCAGCGAGCGGGAAAGGATGGCTGAAAAGAAGATCACCGGCTGCTTCACCGGCGCCTATGCGATCCATCCCTTCAATGGACTGCATATTCCCATCTGGACATCCGAGTACGTCCTGGCGGGCTATGGCACCGGCGCCATCATGGCCGTGCCCTGTGGCGATGAAAGGGATTTTAAATTCGCTCAGTATTTCAATATACCCATCACCAATATCATTGGCGACGCCTTTAACGGACAGGAAGCCAATCCCACCAAGGATGCGATCCTGGAGAACAGTGACTTTTTGGACGGACTGGTGATGAGGGACGCCATTGTCATTGCCATCAACAAGCTGGAGGAGAAAGGTATTGGTGTCCGCAAGGTGAACTACCGGATGCGTGACGCCGCATTCAGCCGTCAACGTTATTGGGGCGAGCCGTTTCCTATTGTCTGGAAGGATGGAATTGCTGTTCCCATGGACGAGTCAGCGCTCCCGCTGGAATTGCCTCATATTGAAAAGTATGGGCCCGGTCCGGAGGGAGAGGGTCCGCTGGCCAATGTGTCTGAATGGACGGCCCGCCACCTGGAGACCAATACCATGCCCGGCTACGCAGGTAGCAGCTGGTATTTTCTGCGTTATATGGATCCGCACAATGACAAGACCTTTTGCAGCCGGGAAGCATCCGACTATTGGGGGCAGGTAGATCTTTATATCGGGGGGACTGAGCATGCCGTGGGCCACTTGCTGTACAGCCGTATGTGGACGAAGTTCCTCTATGACAGGGGATGGATCAGTCATGACGAGCCTTACAAGCGCCTGGTCAACCAGGGGATGATCCAGGGTAGCAGCAGGTTTGTATACCGGCTGGAGCTGAAAGGTACACTGGCGGAGATGGTGCCCGGGAAGATACCCGCATCACCTGGCAGGATAGACGGATTAAATGAGCCTTTATTTGCCTCGGCAGGGATTGCGGCCATGGCTGGAACGCCTGAAGGTCACGAGTTGATCACACAGTTTGTGCGGAATCGCCTTAACGATCCCTCGATCGAGCTGGAATCCATCGCTGTTTCCAGTCTGCACGTCGATGTCAATATTGTGGATGGGGTGGAATTGGACACCACAGCGTTCAAAAAGTGGAGGTCGGAATATTCCGATGCGGACTTTATCCTGGAAGATGGAAAATACCTCTGCGGCTCGGAAGTAGAGAAGATGAGCAAGTCCAAATTCAACACGGTGAATCCCGACGACCTTGTCGCGCGATATGGTGCAGACACTTTCCGCATGTACGAGATGTTCCTTGGCCCTGTGGAAGCCAGCAAGCCCTGGGATACAAAGGGTATCGAAGGTGTGCACAGATTCCTGCGCAAGCTTTGGCGGCTGTTCTTCGACGAGACGAAGGGGAAGATATGGACAACGGAAAAAGCCACCGATGCGGAATGGAAGGTCCTGTACAGGACGATCAAGAAAGTGGAAGAGGCCACCGAACGATTCTCCTTCAATACAGGCGTCAGCGCGCTTATGATCGGCGTCAACGAGATCACCGACCTGAATTGTCATAAAAAAGAGGTGCTGGAGAAGCTGATCATCACATTGACGCCCTATGCTCCACATATCAGCGAAGAGCTTTGGCAGGTGTTGGGTAATGAAGGCTCCATCCTGGATGCATCGTATCCTGCTGTCGAAGAGAAATACCTGGTCGAGTCCAGCAAGAACTATCCCGTGGCCATCAATGGCAAGACCCGCACTGAGCTGAACATTGCGCTGGATGCTACACAACAGCAGGTGGAAGACCTCGTGCTGGCCGATGAGCTGGTAAAGAAATGGCTGGATGGCAAGCCGCCTAAAAAAGTCATTTATGTCAGGAACAAAATGATCAATGTTGTCGTGTAAGCCGGTGATGTAAGCGTTTACACCTATGGGTAGTCGGTATGAGCACTTGCTAAACTTTTGCCTGCGTAAAAATGCGCGTTTGGGAGCATGAAGATACCCTATACGTATTTTCATTATGTCTACTTTCCCGTCCGTAGCAGCAAATCGTATCAAAAAGAAAAACCAAGGCTCAGACCTCTGAAACCATGAACATCCACACAGCAGTATGTAAGCTGCAACCGATGACAGACCCACGTCTCAACAAAGAGATTGCAAAGATCATTCTCACCACACAGGAAAAAGAAAGAATAGAGGTCGGCAAGGAATTGCACGACAATGTCTGCCAGATGCTGGCGACTGTAAAGCTTTATCTCGACACGGGATTAAAGGACGACAGCTATCTCAAAGAGTTTGTTTCACTGGGAAAGGATATGTTGATGAAGAGTATGGAGGAGCTGCGGCGTATCTCCAAGACGCTTGCACCGCCTTCCCTGGGATTATTGCCTCTCGAACAATCGCTGTCGGATCTGGTCCATACCATTCATATTGCGCGGAAGGAGATCTATCTGGACATCGACGGGCTTGATGAGGAGGTGATCCATCATGAATTGAGGGTCTCTATCTACCGGATAGTACAGGAGCAGCTGAATAACATTTTAAAATATGCGGATGCCACCCGTATAGATGTTTCCATTCATCAGCGGGATGGGCGTTTATGCATCCAGGTAAAGGACAATGGCAAAGGTTTCGATACCAGCCAGAAAAGGACGGGCATTGGCATTACGAATATGATCAGCAGAGTAAATGTATTCGGAGGTAAGATACAGATAGATGCAGCGCCGGGGAAAGGGTGTACCCTTAGTGTCCAGTTTTGTTTGTGAGCGTTTTAGAAAAGCCTTTCCGGAGAATTTGCCGAAGTGTTTTACGAGGCATGGGAATACCCGGTCGGGACCTCCGGTCCCGGACGAGCCGCTTTTTGCGGCTCAAGCGATAAAAAATAAGTAACTTACAGGAGCCGATGACAAAAGCCGCCTCTATACAAGCTGTACTACAGGCGCATGAACAGGACCTTCATCCTGTCGTGCCCTTTGATCCTGCCAACGACAGGCTGTATCCGCTGGATTTTACAGCGGATAATAAAAGCCTTAGTCCTGATGAGATCGCGGACACGGAGAGCTTTGCCATCTGGATCAAAGCGACCCTCCGGGAACATGGGGCCCGGTATGGCATTGGAGGATATGGAGAGCACCGCACGTTGTATGCCCGCAGCAAACATTTCGATGCGGGAGAAGAGCCCCGGCGTCTGCATCTGGGTATCGACATCTGGGGTCCAGCCGGGACCAAGATTATGGCGCCGCTGGACGGCGTCGTTCATTCTTTTGGCTTTAACAACAATGACAGCGACTATGGCGCGACCCTGATATTGACGCATAACCTGGGGGACATCGGATTCCATATCCTGTATGGTCATCTCAGCCTGAATTCCATTAAAAATCTGTATGAAGGCCAGCATATCAGCAAAGGTGACGTGATCGCGGAATTCGGGATGCGTTTTGAGAATGGCAACTGGCCTCCTCATCTTCATTTTCAGATGATCCTGGATATGGAGGGGTGGAAAGGGGATTATCCCGGGGTCTGCAAGTTTTCGGAGAGGGAACGATGGCTGGCGAATTGCCCTGATCCGGACCTGGTATTGCGGATGATGCGGTGTGCTCGGTGATATGTCAGCCAGATCTTCAGCCTAACAATGACTTCACTATAACCTTCCATTCCTGTTCCAGCGAGCCGTCGGGCATGGACTTACCAGCCCTGTTGTACCAATAATTAGCATTCCCGATATCCCCTTCTTTCCGGTGAAGGTATGCGTGCACCCATGACCCATCCGCAGTGGATATGTCCTGCGCGATCAGGTGCGCCTGTTCCCAATCGCCTTTGCCATCGTACCACATTGCCGCAAGGACGTTATTGACCTCCTTTGGCGGAGTTTTGTCTGATAATGTTGCTTCAAATTGTTGTAGCGTCATAGTGTTAAAGTTACGTATTCACTTTGATGTAATGTCTAGGTGTTGGGCAAACACAGGTGGTTCCTGGCATGCCATGTGCCGGCACGTTAGTTTCCTCTTTGCGAAAGTAATTTTTCCCGATAGCGTCCCTGCTTCCCATCGTCGCGATGCAATTTGCGGCTCTAAAAATATAATAAATTGAAAAATATATTACTTACCACTTTTTTTGTTCTGACAGCCCTCGCCATTTCTTTGGGAAGAACGTATGCCGAAGGAGATGAGAACAACGGATCCGTTAAAGGCAGGGTCATGACCGCTGATGGTCAGCCTGCCGCCTTTGTGACCATCCAGGTAAAAGGCGCTAATAAAAGCACTCTTACTGATGAGGATGGAAGTTTCGTGTTGCGCGGGCTTGTGCCGGGAGAATACGACCTGGAGATATCCCTTACAGGGTATGCCACAACCGTTCAGCATATAATCGTGGAGCATGGCAAGGTCACTTCTATTGCTATTCATCTCCAGCTGTCCGGTCGCCAGCTGCAGGAAGTAGTAGTGACCGGGGGGCGCAACAAATATGCCCGTACCAGCAGCGTTTATGTTGCCAAAATGCCCTTGAAGAACCTGGAAAATGCACAGGTGTATACCACCATTACGAAAGAGCTGCTGGAAAATCAGCTGGTATTCTCCGTGGACGATGCCATGCGGAATGCCACCGGGGTACAGAAGATGTGGGAAGCCACCGGTCGCAGCGGAGACGGAGGCAGCTATTACAACTCGAGAGGTTTTATCCTTCAAAGCACGCTGCGGAATGGTATTGCCGGAAATGTCACCAGCAAGATCGATGCCGCCAACCTCGAGCGCATTGAAGTGATCAAGGGGCCTTCCGCCACCCTCTTTGGGAGCACGCTTACCTCCTATGGGGGGTTGATCAACCGGGTGACGAAAAAGCCCTATGCGTCTTTTGGAGGGGAAGTGAACTATGCGGGCGGGAATTTCGGCTACAACCGTATCAGCGCCGACATCAATACCCCGCTGGATTCGGGCCGGAATGTGCTGCTGCGTATCAATACCGCCTACCTGGACGAGGGCAGTTTCCAGGACAACGGCTTTAACAGGACCTTTTCTTTTGCTCCCAGCCTGTCCTATAAGCTCAACGATCGTATGTCCTTCCTTTTCGATGCGGAGATAGTCCGAAGCCGCAACCTGCTCGCTCCCATCTTTTTCTTTCCTTATGGACAGACCATTGCCTCCATGGGCTATGCGCGTGCAGACCAGCTGCCGCTGGACTACCGCCGCAGCTTTTTCAGCGATGACCTTTCTCAGCAATCCGCCAGCACTAACTTCTTCGGTCAGCTGCAATATAAAATATCGAATAAATGGAGCACTTCTACCAATGTTACGGTAACAAACAGCTATTCGGATGGTCCTGGCCCCTACTTTTATCTTCTGTCCAATGCTGCCGTCACCGGCGATGCCAACGCCATCGGCAGCGACTATATCTCCCGTAACGACCAGTTCACCGCCAACAGCCGTGACAGAATGGTCGAGATACAGCAAAACCTCAATGGGGAGTTCTATCTTGGAACTGTACAGAACAGATTCCTCATCGGGCTGGATTACTTTTCTCATAACTCCAATCAATTCTTTAGCGGCGGCACCTACGACACCATCGCCTCCCATGGGAGTATTGCTGCATATAGGGATTTCAACCGCGTGAACCTGGAGAAGCTGTATGAGACCAAGGGGGTGGACTTTGTTTACCCTGTGGACCTTATCACGAATGCTTACAGCACGTATGTCTCCGATGTGGCGGGTCTCACCGACAACCTGCTGGTGATGGCGGCTCTTCGGGTGGATCACTTTGTCAACAGGGGCAATTATGACGTGACCACCGGCAAGACCAGCGGTGGATATGATCAGACAGCGCTTTCTCCCAAATTCGGCATCGTGTACCAGCCTGTGAAGGACCAGGTTTCGCTGTTTGCCAATTACCAGAACGGATTTACCAACAAGACAGGAACGGATTATCAGGGCGGGGCTTTTAAGCCTGAGAACGCTTATCAGGCCGAGGCTGGGGTAAAGCTGGACCTCTTCGGGGGCAGGCTGACCAGCACCATCAGCGTATACGATATTCGTGTCAGGGACATCGTCCGGGCCTATGTGCCTGCCGTTCCGGACCCCAGCCTGCCGCCCTTCCCGCAGATACAGGATGGCGAGCAGCGGAGCAGGGGCATCGAGGCTGAAGTGGTTGCCAATCCCTTGCCTGGTCTCAACATTGTGGGAGGCTTCTCTTACAACGACTCCAAATACGAAAAAGCGGATGCGGATGTGGAAGGTCTTCGTCCCGGTACTGCTTCCTCGCCCTATGCGGCCAACTGGTGGGTCAGCTATCGCATGCCCGCCGGCGCGCTCAAAGGTCTTGGTATCGGCTTTGGCGGCAACTACGCCAGTGACAATAAGATCATCAACAGCAAGTCCATCGGCACGTTCATCCTTCCTGCCTACACCGTGGTGAATGCATCCATTTTTTATGAGTATGCCAGATTCAGGTTTGCCGTCAAGTCGGATAATCTGACGGATAAAAAATACTGGATCGGCTATACGACCGTGAATCCGCAGAAATTGAGAAGTGTCACCGCCAGTGTTGCTTTTAAATTTTAAATACCCGTGGTGAAAAGAAAAAAGACCGTGAAATGGTGGATAGGCCAGCTTCACCTTTGGCTGGGGCTGGCTTCCGGCATTGTGGTGCTTATCGTGAGCGTCACCGGCTGTCTCTTTGTGTTCCAAAAGGAAATTTCGGAAGCTGTCTGGAAGAGGAAGTATTTTGTTACGGCGCCCGATGGCGGGCAGGCCTTGCCATTGACGACGCTGCAGTCGACCGCGCAGACTGTGCTGGGAACTGACAAGCCTATCAACGATATTACTATCCACCGGCAGTCCGACCGCAGCTGGGAGTTCATGGCCTACAAGCTCAACGACACGGCCATCACCTATTTTGGCGCCATCGGATATTATGTCTCTGTCTTTATCGATCCTTACACGGGGACGGTATTGGGCACGCGGGATTATAAATACGACTTTTTCTCTGTCGTCAAATATATCCATTGGAGTCTGCTGCTCAATACACCGTATGGGCAGCCCATCGTCGGGTGGAGCACGCTGGTCTTTGTCATTGGGCTTATCACCGGGCTGGTGCTATGGTGGCCGAAGAAATGGACCAGGGCCCTGCGTGACAGGAGCTTTAAAATAAAATGGAAGGCCAGCTTTAAGCGGGTGAATTACGATCTGCATAATGTGCCCGGCTTTTACACGCTGATCCCTGCCCTGATCCTTGGACTCACCGGGATGGTCTTTGCTTTCCAATGGTTTTCGGCCGCGGTATATATAGCGGCAGCCGGCACTACCACGCCGCCGCCGCAGGCGAATGTGCGATCTGCGGATACTTTGAATGTGGCCTGTAAGCCGATGGACATAGCATTCCAGGAGGCGCTGCGACAATTGCCCGAGGCGCAACGGCTGCTGATCATTCCTGCTGCGGGTAAGGAAGGAGTGATCACCGTACTGGGTCATAAAAATGGCGCGGTTTATTATGGGTCCGACGCGTTGCAATTCGATCAATATTCAGGAAAGCTGCTGCACCGGCGCAACAACTCCGAGAAGAACAAGGGCGAGAAGCTGATCGAGATGAACTATGATATCCATGTGGGCGCCATTGGCGGACTTACAGGGAAGATCATTGCCTTTATCGTCAGTCTTATCTGTGCCAGTCTGCCCGTAACGGGGTTTATTATTTGGTGGGGAAAGAAACGTCGCGGTGGTACGGTTATTGCTGCCTAGCGGTAAATACCCGCTATGACGAAATATGATGCAATCATTATCGGCTCCGGTCAGGCGGGAAATCCCCTGGCTAAAAAGTTAGCCAATGCAGGCTGGAAGGTAGTTGTCATCGAACGCAAATGGGTAGGCGGTACCTGCGTCAATGCTGGCTGTACACCCACCAAATCCATGATCGCCTCCGGGCGCATAGCCTATCTCGTTAAAAGAAGCAGGGATTTCGGGATCGACGTCACCGGCTGGTCTGTCGACATGCAGGAGGTCGTCCGGCGTAAGAATGCGATCGTGCTTTCTTCCCGCGAATCTTCTATGTTGGGATTATTGCAGCCCGCCAATATCAAGATCGAATTTGGCAATGCCGTGTTCACGGGCGATAAAGAAGTTACAGTAACGAAGGAGGATGGCTCACAGTCAACGCTCACGGCGCCTCATATCTTTATCAATGCGGGGACCAGTCCGCTCATACCTTCCATACCCGGGCTGGAATCATCGGGGTATTTTACATCCGACACCATCATGGATGTGATGGAAGTTCCCCGTCACCTGGTGATCATCGGCGGCAGCTATATTGCCCTGGAGTTCGGACAGCTGTACCGGAGGCTGGGAAGCGAGGTCACTGTCATCGAGAACAGTACGCATTTTTTGTCAAAGGAAGATGAGGATATTGCTGCGGCGCTGAAAAAGATATTGGAGGATGACGGGATAAAGATCCATATAAATACAAAGGTCACAGGGGTTATGCAGGGTGCGGATGGGGTAGAGGTGACATGTGAGATGCCTCCGGGGTCGCTGGCGCCGGAAGTGAGCGCTTCGATGATGACGATGACCGGCTCTCATCTTCTGATAGCCACTGGCAGGACGGCCAATACGGCTGCGCTGAATCTTATATCCAGCGGAGTTCAGCTGGACGAGCGCGGCTTTATCCGTACGAATGAGAAGCTGGAAACCAATGTTCCGGGTATATATGCCCTTGGAGATGTGAAGGGCGGTCCCCAGTTCACCCATATTTCCTACAACGATCACCTCATCGTATATAAGAACCTGATAGAGAAGGGTAACGAGAGCATTGCCTCCCGTCCGCCCATCTATTGTCTTTTCACAGATCCCGAGCTGGGCAGGGTCGGGCTTACGGAAAAGCAGGCCCGGGAGAAGGGTCTGAATATAAAGGTGGCTACCATGCCTGCCGACTGGATCGCCCGTGGTTATGAGACCAGCGAGACCCGGGGATTCTTAAAAGCCGTCGTGGATGCCGATAACAAAAAAATAATAGGGGCTGCCATATTATGTGTGGGAGGAGGTGAATTGATGAGTATATTGCAAATGGCGATGATGGGAGATGTCACTTATGACCGGATACGGGATGCTGTTTTTGCCCACCCTACATTTGCAGAATCCCTGAACAATCTTTTCGCCAGCTTGTAATAAATGCGGAAATTGGTCTTCAAAAAAAACTAGCCCAATTTCTGCATATGGCTTATGACTGTCCTGGCGGACGAACCGCCCAGGCGGTTCCTAATAGGACCTGACGGAGGTTCGTTGTCTGGCGACAGACATTGAACGCACCATCGCCCCTTGCTGATGATCAAAGTCGAGAACATTACCAAAACTTTCGGCGAGCTTACGGCCGTCGACCGTGTCTCTTTTACGGTGCAGGAGAGCGAGAATCTTGTATTGCTGGGCCGTAGCGGGTGTGGTAAGACCACTCTTCTGAAAATGATCAACCGGCTGATCGAGCCCAGCTCCGGGGAAATATACATCGACGGTAATATTTATAACAGACGACCGGAAGAGCTGCGAAAGAAGATAGGATATGTGTTCCAGAATACGGGTCTGTTCCCTCATTATACCATTGCAGAGAATATTGCCATTGTCCCCCGGCTGCTGGGCTGGGGCAGGCAAAGGATACAGCAGCGTACGGCTCTGCTGATGGAGAAATTACACCTGCCGGCCGAATATCTCTCTTATTACCCGCAACAGCTCAGCGGTGGGCAGCAGCAGCGGGTAGGGCTGGCCAGGGCGCTGGCGGCCGATCCTCCGGTACTATTGATGGATGAACCTTTTGGAGCTCTTGACCCCATTACCAGGGCCAGTGTAAAAAAAGATTTTAAACAGCTGGATGAGCTGAAGAATAAGACGATCGTGCTTGTCACGCATGATGTGCAGGAGGCGTTCGAGCTGGGGCAACGCATATGCCTGATGGATAAAGGCAGGATCATACAATCCGGGCGGCCCGAGGATCTTTTGTTCCGTCCTTCGGACAATTATGTAAGGGACTTCTTTGAAGACCAGCGTTTTCAGCTCGAGGCTTCCGTCATTGGCCCCAGGGACTACGATACGCTGATCCGGGCATTCGATCATTTTAAGAATAAAGGGAAGTAATGGAACAAGCGCAAAGTCTCTGGCAATTCATGCGGCAGCAGTCCGATAAGCTGCTTCAGCAGACCCTCCAGCACATAGGGCTGACTTTCATTTCCCTCTTGATCGCCCTGGTCATCGGGCTGCCCCTGGGTATCTATATTGCCCGTCACAAACGTGCCGCCGGACCTGTCTTAGGTTTTGCAGGCGTCATGCAGACCATACCCAGCATTGCGTTGTTAGGTTTTATGATCCCTTTATTGGGCATCGGGCCGTTGCCGGCGATTGCCGCGCTCTTTCTCTACGCCTTGCTGCCCATTATCCGTAATACCTACACGGGGATCGAGGGCGTGGACCCGCTGGTAAAGGAGGCTGCCGTAGCCATGGGAATGACAAGGATGCAGATCCTGCTGAAAGTGGAGCTGGCTCTGGCCTTCCCCGTCATCATGGCTGGTATCCGTACCGCGACGGTGATCAACGTGGGGGTGGGTACGCTGGCCGCTTATATTGCAGCGGGCGGGCTGGGAGAATTTATTTTCGGCGGCATCGCCCTCAATAATACAGAGATGATCCTGGCAGGGGCCATACCGGCCGCGCTGCTGGCCATCCTGCTGGATTTTCTGTTGTCGCTGGTACAAAAGATGGACAGGAGGCGGCGACTGTCGACATTGTGGGCGATGCCCGTGCTTTTTCTCCTGCTGTCATCTTTCTATGTGTTGCCTTTTGGATACAGCACGCGTCTGCTGGCCGGCTTTACGCCGGAGTTCATGGGACGGAGCGATGGCGATATCGGATTGCGTGCCGTGTATGGTCTGAGGATAAAGACTGTCGTCATCAGCGACGCCGTCATGTACAAGGCGGCTTATGAAAAGAAGCTGGATGTCATCAGCGGATACAGTACGGATGGCCGATTGAAGACCTATGGGCTCGTAGTGCTGGACGACGATAAAAAGATATTCCCGCCATATTATGCTGCACCCGTGATACGTACGGAAGTGCTGGAGCGATACAAGGAGCTGGGGCCTGTACTGAATAAATTAGCCGGGCGTATCAATGATTCGGTGATGACAGAGCTCAACTACAGGGTGGAGCATTTGAACCAGGCGCCGGAGAAATGCGCCCGGGATTTTTTGATGGAGCAGGGGCTGTACAGAGAGCCTGCGCCGGCAACCTCAGGGGTCATACGGATAGGCTCGAAAATATTTCCTGAGCAGTATATCCTCACGGATATGTATGCGATGCTGATAAGAGGGTACACCGGGCTGCAGGTGGAGACAAAGACGGGATTGGGAGGAACGAAGATCTGTTTCGAGGCCCTGAAAGATGACAGGATCGACATGTATCCCGAGTATACGGGCACTGCCCTGCTGGCTATTTTGCAACCCCCTGCAGACATAGTCTCCCGCCTGGGCGAGGACAGGGACAGCGTTTACAATTATGTAAAGAAACGCTTTGATGAAAAATATCATCTGACCTGGCTGGACCCCATCGGATTCAACAATGCCTATGCACTGATGATGCGGAAAAGTCAGGCACAACAATTGGGTATCCATACTATATCAGACCTTACTAATTTTCTGAAAAAAGATAAGCTATGACGCTTCCTGAACAATACCGCGCGATACGACAGGCCAGCGAAACCATTTGCCGGCCGTTGCGGACAGAAGACTACGTGGTGCAGCCTGTGGTCGATGTCAGTCCGCCGAAATGGCATTTGGGCCATACCACCTGGTTTTGGGAAACTTTTGTTCTGATGAAGTATGATCTCGCGTATAAAGTGTACAACCCTGACTACAACTATGTGTTCAACAGCTATTATGAGACCGTCGGCGCAAGGGTCATCCGAACAGACAGGGGCAATCTCAGCCGCCCTGCTGTAGAGGATATATATGCTTACCGGAAATATGTAGACGCTGCGATGGAAAGGCTGCTCATGAGCTGCGCTACGGATGATACCATACTGCGGGATATATTGCTGCTGGGTCTAAATCATGAACAGCAGCACCAGGAGCTGCTCTGGTCGGACATCAAATATATATTAGGACATAATCCGCTGTTCCCGGCCCTGTCGGACGGGGATCTGGACGACGGGAAGGGTGATGCCGGTAAAGAGTTTGTATCCATGGCTGCGGGGATCTACGAGATAGGGTTTGAAGGCGAGGATTTTTGCTTCGACAATGAGAAGGCGCGGCACAAGGTTTATCTCAATGATTATGAAATAGCAGGTTCTTTGGTGACCAATGAGGAATTTATTGCTTTTATCAAGGCGGGAGGGTATGGGAATTTTATTTATTGGCATGCGGAGGGATGGGACTGGGTAAAGGTCAACCAAATCAAGTCTCCTTTGTATTGGCATATGATAGATGGCAAATGGCATCAATATACGCTGGCCGGTCTGCGCCTTCTGGATATGAAGGCCCCCGTGTGTCATATCAGCTATTATGAGGCTGTGGCCTATGCGGCCTGGAGGGGAATGCGGCTTCCTACGGAGTCGGAATGGGAAGCTGCATCAGGAAAGTTTAGATGGGGAAAAAGATGGGAATGGACGGAGAGCGCTTATCTCCCCTATCCCGGATTTAAGAAGGCGGAGGGGGCCATTGGGGAATATAACGGTAAGTTCATGGTCAACCAGATGGTACTGAGAGGGGCTTCTGTGGCTACTCCTGCCGGGCACAGCCGGAACACGTACAGGAATTTTTTTCATCCGCACCTGCGGTGGCAGTTTACTGGCATACGCCTTGCGAAGTAAGTTGTTTCGCGCTGGATAGGGTAAGTAATTAACAGGTCTAACTAAAAACAAAGCTATGTTTTCTGCCACCTCCACCAGAAAGCTCATTGGGCGCCGGCGGTCGGTCTTTTACCAGGACGTGATCAATGGTCTCAAAGCATCCCAGAAGTATCTTTTTTCCAAATATTTTTATGATGAGGCGGGTGACAGGCTTTTTCAGCAGATCATGGCCAGTCCGGAATACTATCTCACCCGCTGTGAGATGGAGATATTTCAGCACCAGTCGGGGGATATAGCCGCCCTGTTTGAAGGCGAGCCTTTTGACCTGGTGGAGCTGGGACCCGGCGATGCGACCAAGTCCTGGCATCTGCTGCGGGAATTGATGAAAAGAAAAGCCCCTTTCACTTATTATCCCATCGACATCTCCTCCAATGTAATCGGGTGGCTGGAAGAGAAATTACCTGTCAGCCTGCCCGGTATACAGCTGCAGGGACTCAATGGGGAATACCTCGACAGGATGGAGTATGTGGAACATATTTCCCAACGCCGCAAGATCGTGCTTTTTATGGGGGCCAACATCGGCAATATGACCATGCAGCAGGCCACTCTTTTTTGCCGGCAGCTGCATGACAGGATGCGCCCTGGCGATCTGCTCCTTATCGGATTTGACCTGAAGAAGGATCCCAAGACCATTTTGGATGCCTATAATGACAAGCAGGGCATTACGCGCGCATTCAATCTCAACCTGCTGAAAAGGATCAATAGGGAGCTGGATGCCGATTTCGATATCACTCAGTTCGACCATTATCCCATCTATGATCCGGCTTCCGGAGCCTGTAAAAGCTACCTTATCAGCCGCGTTGCACAGGATGTACGAATCAATGATGGGGAGACCATCCATTTCGAAGAGAGCGAACCTGTCTATATGGAGATATCGCAGAAATACTCGCTGGGAGAAACCCATTACCTGGCAAGGCAGTCGGGGTTCAAGGTGGTCCGGGAGTTTTACGATTCCAGAAAATTTTTCACAGACATTTTGTGGGAACGACTACCCGAACGGTAATGTCTGTCCTTCGGAGAATCGCTTCCAGCGGTTCCGGCGGGCGGGCCGTCGCGGGCCTACATCTTCAGCAGCTTGAAAGCATGCGCCCATTGATTGCGGATAAATCCGGGGATACACCATAGCAGGCACAATGGTTCGATGGCTCTTGCTGCCTCTACCTGTCCCATGTCCTCTGTTTCCCATCCGAAAGCTGTCAGAATACCGGTGACCGTCTGTTTGGCGGCCGGGTCATTGCCGCAAATAAACATGGTCGGCGTTCCGCCCGGGAAGGCGGGCTTGTACATAAACTCGTTCCCCACACTGTTCCATGTCTTTACAAATTTTGCTTCGGGAGCGAGGCGTTGCAGCCTTTCCATCAGGGAATCTTCGAGGGTGGTGAAGAACTTGAGCACGCCATTGACGGGAGGCGCCTTCTCGATGGGATTGGTGGCATCCATGACGATCTTGCCGGCAAGGTTTTCCAATCCTGCCAGGCGAAGGGCTTCCTCCGCAACCCCTCCTGCTACGGCCAGGACCAGCCAGTCCCCGAATTTTGCTGCATCCCGAAAATTTCCTATCTGCCCGTTGGGATTATCCTTTTGCCATTGCACCAGTTCCGGTTTATGTGCGTCACGGGATGCCAGCATCACGGAATGTCCTTCGGTTAAAAAGCCTTTTGCCAATGCCTGGCCCACTTCGGCCGAGCCTATGATACCTACTTGCATAAGATGAAGTTTTAAGGGTATAAATTTAAAGAATATCCTGCTGCCCGGCTATCTTTGTTATATGTCTAATCTCAATCTCAACACCGACAAGAATGCATTGAGCCCTTCCGACAAGGAGTTTGAGAATAATATTCGCCCGGCAGCGATAGAGGATTTTTCCGGTCAGCCGCAACTAATAGAGAATCTGAAGATCTTTATAAAAGCCGCGAAGATGCGGGGGGAGGCGCTGGACCATATTCTTTTTCATGGTCCTCCGGGATTGGGCAAGACCACTTTATCGAGGATTGTGGCGAAC
>Ga0207667_10001159_pt1 | contig 33115 bp, 36 predicted proteins | sample KBSCornC52_FD_184301 | JGI IMG/M metagenome (GOLD analysis project Ga0207667, IMG submission 184301) | Corn rhizosphere microbial communities from Kellogg Biological Station, Michigan, USA - KBS Corn C5-2 (SPAdes) (version 2) | ecosystem: Host-associated > Plants > Roots > Rhizosphere > Soil ...
CGCAGGCCTACGAGCTGACCCACATGGCGCTGCAGCGCGTCGAGGTCGTGGCCCCGGGCGCGTACCAGCGCGTCGTGGTCGTCGGCCACCGCGCCGCCTGAGCGACCGCGCGCCACCGGCGCGCCTCCTGCTTTGATCCTTCAAGGCCTCGCCGCGTGCGAGGCCTTTTTCGTTCCGGGGGGCGATTCATGCGGCCCGAGGGGTCTGGCCCCCTTCGCCCGCGGCGGGCCCACGATGGACGGGGCGCGCCGATCGCGGGCGAAGGCCGGGCCTGACCCCGGGACGTGAGCGAATCGGGGTCAGGCCCGGCCTCGAATCGCGACCGACGTCGCGGCTCGCGGTTGCGCACCAGCGCGATGTCGAGGAGGGGCCAGACCCCTTCGGGAGTCGGCCCGGCGTGCCAGCGTCAATACGTAACGAGGTATCGCGCCGCCGGTCCGTCGCGCGCATCCGCAGCTGGCGCCGGGCTCTTCGCCAATCGTCGCACGCCGCTGGGAAGCCCGGTTCGGAAGGAAGACAGTCCATCCATCGGAACACGCAACGCGTTCCGGACTGCCCCCCAGACACCCCGGAGCCCATCATGACCAAGACCCTCGTCCAAGCCGTCGCCTTCACCCTGTCCGCCCTGACCACGCTGGGCACCGTCGCCGCCGCCAACGGCATCGCCGCGAAGCAGTTCGTGGCCGCCACGCATGAAGCCGAGGCCGCCGACGGCACGACGCACCTGGCCATGCAGCGGGTCGTGATCGTCGCGCACCGCGCCAAGGCCTGAGTGCCCGGCAGCCGGCGCGCGGCCTGTCGTCGTGGCGCTCAGTTCTTCAGCCGATACCCGGTCCTGAAGATCCACGACACGACCCCCATCGAGATCGCCAGGAAGCCCAGCGTCATCGCCAGGCTCAGCCCCAGGCTGACGTCACCGTTGCCGTAGAACGACCAGCGGAAGCCCGAGATCAGGTAGACCACCGGGTTGAACAGCGCCACCGTCTGCCAGAAAGGCGGCAGCATGGAGATCGAATAGAAGCTGCCGCCCAGGAAGGTCAGCGGCGTGACGATCAGCAGCGGGATCACCTGCAGCTTCTCGAAGCCGTCGGCCCAGATGCCGATGATGAAGCCCACCAGGCTGAACGTGACGGCCGTCAGCACCAGGAACAGCAGCATCACGAACCAGTGCTCGACGCGCAGCGGCACGAACAGCCAGGACGTGGCCAGGATGATGACGCCCAGGATGATGGACTTGGACGCCGCCGCGCCCACGTAGGCGATGGTGATCTCCATCCATGACACCGGCGCGGACAGCAGCTCGTAGATCGTGCCGGTGAACTTCGGGAAGTAGATGCCGAACGACGCGTTGGAGATGCTCTGCGTCAGCAGCGACAGCATGATCAGCCCCGGCACGATGAACGCGCCGTACGGGACGCCGCCGACCGACTGCATGCGCGAGCCGATGGCCGCGCCGAAGACGACGAAGTACAGCGAGGTCGAGATGACTGGCGAGATGATGCTCTGCATCAGCGTGCGCCAGGTTCGCGCCATCTCGAAGCGGTAGATCGCACGCACGGCGTGCCAGTTGGCGCCGCCGTTCATGCCGCGCTCCCGGCGCCGTGCGCCCGCCCCCCAGGCGCCGGCATTCGCCCTTCGGGCGGCCGTGCCGGCTCATCACGCTCTCCTTCGACCAGGCTCACGAAGATCTCCTCGAGCGAGCTCTGCTTGGTCTGCAGGTCCGCGTACTGCACGCCGGCGTCGTTGACGTGGCGGATGAAGTCGACGATGCCGCGCGACTCGTTGCGGGTGTCGTAGGCGTAGGTCAGCTGGCGGCCGTCGGGCGACAGCGCCAGCTCGTAGTCGCGCAAGGCCTCGGGCACGGCCGGCAGCGCCTGCGGCAGCATCAGCGTCACCTGCTTCTTGCCCAGCTTGCGCATCAGCTCGGTCTTGTCCTCGACCAGCAGCAGCCTGCCCTTGGCGATGACGCCGATGCGGTCGGCCATCTCCTCGGCTTCCTCGATGTAGTGCGTGGTCAGGATGATGGTGACGCCGGTGGCGCGCAGCTCGCGCACCAGCTGCCACATGTCGCGCCGCAGCTCCACGTCGACGCCCGCGGTGGGTTCGTCCAGGAACAGCACCTGCGGCTCGTGCGACAGCGCCTTGGCGATCATCACGCGCCGCTTCATGCCGCCCGACAGCGTGCGGATGCGGTTGTCCTTCTTGTCCCACAGCGACAGCGCCTTGAGCGTCCGCTCGATATGCGAAGGGTCGGGCGCCTTGCCGAACAGGCCGCGGCTGAACGAGACCGTGTCCCACACCGTCTCGAAGGCGTCCGTGGTGAGCTCCTGCGGCACCAGGCCGATGAGCGAGCGCGACAGGCGGTAGTCATCGACGATGTCATGGCCGTCGACGGTGACCTTGCCCGCGCTGGCGGTGACGATGCCGCACACGATGCTGATCAGCGTGGTCTTGCCCGCGCCGTTGGGCCCCAGCAGCGCGAGGATCTCGCCCTTGCGGATGTCCAGGTCGATGTCGTGGAGCGCCGTGAAGCCTGACGCGTAGGTCTTGGAGACGTTCTTGACGGAGAGGATGGACTGCATGGGGCGCGAGTATCCCGCGATCGCCACTATCGTGCTGGCGCGTGCCCGATTCGCCATTCGAGCTCGCGGCGTTCGGCCGCGCTCGTGATCCCCAGCTCGATGAGTTCCATCACCTCGAGGGCCTCTTCCGGCGGCACCGGGTTGGGCGCCTCGCCGCGGATCGCGGCCCCCACGGCCGCGAAGTAGGCCTGGTGTGCGCCGCGTTCCAGCATCACCGGCGTCTCGACGGCGCGGCCGTCGTCCGCGCGCGTGACGATCGCCGCGCGGCCCGGGTCGACGCCCCAGTCGTCGCACGGCGGCCAGGTGGGACGGACGCCGGCCTTGAGCGCCTCTTCCTGCGCGTCGAGCCCGTCCTTGACGAAGCTGCCGCGCGTGCCGTGCAGCGTCCAGCGCGGCGCGCTGGCGCACGCCAGCATGCTGGCGTGAAGGTGCACGTGCAGGCGGTCGTAGCGCAGGCTGGCGTGGAACCAGTCGTCGGCCAGCGCGCCGTCGCGCACGAGCGCGCGCTCGAGCGCGATCGCGCGCGGAGGGCCGAACAGCTGCAGCGCCTGGTCGACCAGGTGCGGGCCGAGGTCGAACCACAGGCCGGCGCCCGGCCCGGCGCTCTCGCGCCAGCGCTGGCGCACCGCGGGCCGCCAGCGGTCGTGGCGTGATTCGACGTCGACGACGCGGCCCAGCGCGCCGTCGGCCAGCAGCTTCTTCAAGGTGAGGAAGTCGCCGTCATACCGGCGGTTGTGGAACACCGACAGCAGCCGGCCGCGCTCGCGCGCCAGCGCCACGAGCTCGCGCGCATCGTCCAGCCGGACGGTGAACGGCTTGTCGACGACGACATGGCGTCCCGCGCGCAACGCGTCGCGCGCCAGCGGATGGTGCGTGTCGTTGGGGGTGGCGATGACGACCAGGTCGATGTCGTCGCGCGCGACCAGCGCCGCCGGCGACGCGTGCACCGCCACGCCGGGCCAGTCGGCGTGCACCTTGGTGGCGTCCGAGCTCGCGACGGCCGCGAGCTCGAGCGCGGGCACCGCGGCGATCAGCGGCGCATGGAAGGTCTTGCCGGCGTATCCGTAGCCGACGAGGCCGACGCGCAGTCGATCGCCCCTCATCGCCTCACCTGGCGCCGGACACCAGCGCGAACAGTGCGCCCTGCGGGTCGCGGCCGAACAGGATCCAGTCGCCGCCAGGCACCGGCATCGGCTCGGTCGTGACCTGGCCGCCGTTGCTTCGCACCTTCGCGGCCGCCGCGTCGATGGCGGGCACGCGGAAATAGAAGCGCCAGGCCGGCGCCGGCTGGTCGTCCTCCTTGGTCATGACCGCACCGGCGGGCACGCCGTCGATCTCGAAGATCTGGTAGATGCCGCCAGGGCCCATGTCCATGGGTTCGCCCTTGGTCCAGCCGAACATGTTGGCGTAGAACTTCCAGACGGTCGCGCCGTCGACCGCGCGCAGCTCGTGCCAGCCCGTGGTTCCCGCCGCACCCGGCGCGGGCATGGGCGGCGGGTCGGTGCGCAGCGGCTTGAACAGCATGAAGGAAGCGCCTTGCGGGTCGGCGACGACGGCGAAGCGGCCCACCTCGGGGATGTCACTGGCCGGCCGCAGCACCTTGCCGCCGAGCCGCACCGCCTTGGCCTCGGCCGCGTCGACGTCGTCGACCGCCACGTAGCCCGACCATGCGGGCGGCATGCCCATCGCCTTGAGCTCGGCCGGCGTCTCCATCATGCCGGCCACCTGCGCGTCGCCCACCTTGAGCAGCGTGTACGACATCCCGGGCATGCCCGAGTCCTCGGCCTTCCAGCCCACGACCGCCGAATAGAACGCCGCCGCCGCGCGGACGTCGCCAGTCATCAATTCATACCAGACGAATCGGGATGCAGTCATCGCGAGCTCCTGTCGGTGAGGGGGAGGCGGCGATTATGCGCGGCGACATGGGAAGCGCGCACGATGCCGAAGACGCGGGCGTCGTAGGGCGGGTCAGCCGAAGGCGTAACCCGCCGTTCGCCGGCATGCCGATCCGCGGGAATGGCAATCCGCCGGCATGGCGGGTTACGCCTGCGGCTAACCCGCCCTACGCCCGGCCGACGGACGGTTTTCCACATCGTCTGGGGAAAAGCCTGTGGACAACGACGCATGGCCAGCGCGCAACCCGCCAAATCACGCGATTTCCGCTGGATTGCACGCGGACGAGGCACTGTCATGAATTTGCCATCATCCTCCTGTAGCGGCGTCTCCGAGGAGGACGGCATGCCCCAATGGTGTGCTGCACAAACCTGCGACCAGGCGCGGCGCGTGCCGAAAGGCGCGCGCGCTCAGGCCCGGACCTTGCGGAAGGTCAGGTTGATCCGCAGCGCGCCGGCAAACGGGTGCTCGCCGTCCTTCAACGGCAGGACGCCGTGGAAGCGCAGGCGCGACGGGCCGCCCCACACGACGACGTCGCCGTGCTGCAGCGCGATGCGGCGCGCCTTGTCGCCGCGCTCGTCGCCGCCCCACAGGAACACGGCGGGCAGGCCCAGCGACACCGACACGATGGGCGCGCGCAGGTCCTTCTCGTCGCGATCCTGGTGCATCGACAGCCGGGCGCCCGCTTCGTAGCGGTTGACGAGGCAGGCGTCCGGCGCGAAGTCCGGATAGCCGGCGCGTGCGGCGGCCTCGCCGGCCAGCGCGCGGAACGCGTCGGGCAGCGCGGGCCAGCGTGCGCCGGACTCGGGGTCGACCGGGTCGTAGCGATAGCCGCGGCGGTCGGACACCCAGCCCAGTTCGCCGCAGTTGGTCATCGCCACCGACATGCGAAAGCCCCCCGGCGTGACCAGGTGGCGGAACGGCGACACGGCCGTGACGACGTCCAGCGCGTCCTTCAACGCCGCCGCGCGCGCCCGCGCGAAGCCGCGCAGGACGACGGCGCCAGGATCGAGGGCCTCGTCCGCGAGCTCGGGCGTGTCGGCGGCGAACAAGTCCAGCGTCATCGGCCCAGTTCCACCCAGGCCGGCGCGTGGTCGCTCGCCTTGTCCTTGCCGCGCTGCTCGCGGTCGACGCCGGCGTCCACGAGGTGGTCGGCCAGCTCGGGCGACAGCAGCAGGTGGTCGATGCGCAGGCCCGCGTTGCGCGCCCAGCGGTTGCGGAAGTAATCCCAGAACGTGTAGATCCGCGCGTCCGGATGCTGCGCGCGGATCGCGTCGATCCAGCCCTGCTTCAACAGCTTCGCGTAGGCCGCGCGGCTCTCGGGCTGCAGCAGCGCGTCGTCCAGCCACGAGCGCGTGTCGTAGATGTCCAGGTCGGTCGGGACCACGTTGTAGTCGCCCGCCAGCACCACCGGACGCTTCTCGGCGAGCAGGCTTTTCGCGTGCTTGTCGAAGCGCTCGAACCAGGCGAGCTTGTAGTCGAACTTGGGGCCCGGCTGCGGGTTGCCGTTGGGCAGGTACAGCGACGCGACGACCACCCCGTCGATCTCGGCCTCGATGTAGCGGCTGTGGGTGTCGTCCTCGGCTCCGGGCAGGTGGCGCAGGCGCTCGAGCGGCGTCGCGTCGCGCGCGAGGATGGCCACGCCGTTGTAGGACTTCTGTCCGGCCCAGATCGCGCCGTAGCCGGCCGCGTGGATCGCGTCCAGCGGGAAGGTGTCGTCGGAGGTCTTGATCTCCTGCAGGCACGCGACGTCGGGGCGCGTCTCCTCCAGCCATTCGAGCAGGCGCGGCAGGCGGCCGTTGATGCCGTTGACGTTGTAGGTGGCGATCTTCATGGGCGCGTGGCGAGCATTCGACATGCCCAACCAGGCTCAGGGCGTGGCGGCGGCCTCGGCGCGCAAGGCCGCGAGCGTGCCTGTGGCCACCAGCGCGCAGGTACGGACCACGTCGCGCCGCGGCAGCGTGTAGCCGCCGGTCATCCACATCTTGGCCACCTGCAGCGCGGCGCCGACGAGCGCGCGGCCGAGCAGTTCGCGCCGCGACTTCGACAGCTCGAGTGCGGGCCGCGTGGCGGCCAGCGGCGTGAGGGTGAGCTCGGCCATGGCGCGCGCGGAGGCTTCGTACAGCGCGTCCATCGCCGGGCTGACGCCCAGCACCTCCACCAGCAGGATGCGCGCGAAGCGCGGGTCGCGCACGGTGTCGAACCAGATCTCGTAGGCCGCGGTCACCTGGCGTTCGACGGCGGCGTCGTCGCCGTGCCAGCCCTCGGCACCGAACGATTCGTCCATCAGGCGCCGCGCGAAGCCGTCCGTGACCGTGCGGTAGACGTCGGCCAGCAACGCCTCCAGCGACGCGAACGATTCGTAGAAGTAGCGGTCCGTGAGGCCGGCCGCGGCGCAGACGCCACGCACCGTCGCGCCGCGGAAGCCCTGCGTGCCGAACAGCTCGATGCCGGCCTCGATGAAGCGCGCGCGGCGCGCCGCCACGCGTTCGGCCATCGCGAGGCCGCCGTACGGGCGCGCGGGGGCGGGGCTGGCGGCGGTCGCGCGGGCAGAGGCGGGCATCCCCCTATTTGACACGAATCCACCCGTCGCCCTACGATTCGCCCACATCTGACGACAAGCGTCGTCACTTTTGCGACACCCTCGAAGAAGACCGGAGACTGCATGGCCCGACCGACCCCCTGGACGCTGCGCGGCGGCGTCGCCGTGCTCACCGGCGCCGCCAGCGGCATCGGGGCGGCGCTGGCCACAGGCCTGGCGCGGCGCGGCATGCAGCTGGCGCTGCTCGATGTCGATGCGACCGGGCTCGAGGACGTCGCCGCACAGGCGCGCGCCGCGGGCGCGACGGTCAGCACGCACGTGCTGGACGTCGCCGACGCCGCCGGCGTGGCCGCCCTGCCCGCCGCGGTGCTCGCCGTGCATGGGCGCGTCACGGTGCTGGTCAACAACGCGGGCGTCGCGCTGGGCGGCCGCTTCGAGCAGGTGTCGGCCGAGGACTTCGACTGGCTGATGGCGATCAACTTCGGCGGCACGGTGCGGCTCACCCGCGCGTTCCTGCCCGTGCTCGCGCGCGAACCGGCGGCGCAGCTGGTCAACGTGTCCAGCATCTTCGGCATCATCGCGCCGCCCGGGCAGACCGCCTACGCGGCCTCCAAGTTCGCGGTGCGCGGCTTCTCCGAATCGCTGCGCCATGAGCTCCAGATGGGCGGCTCGCCCGTCGGCGTCACGCTCGTCCATCCGGGCGGCGTGCGCACCGCGATCTCCAGGAACGCGCGCCTGGCCAAGGGGCTGGACGTCGCGGAGGTGACGCGCGAGCAGGCCAGCTGGCGCAGCCTGCTGGTGCTCGACCCCGCCAAGGCGGCCGACATCATCGCCACCGGCATCGAGCGCCGCACGCCGCGCGTGCTGGTGGGGAGCGACGCCCGGGGTGCCGCACTCATCCAGCGTCTGTTTCCGGTGACCTACTGGAAGCACGTGGCACGCGACCTCGCCCGGCGCATCAAGCGCAACCCTTCCTGAAGGACCTGGAGACCATGGCAAGCTGGCAGGCACGCGTCGCTCGAACTCTCATCCGCAAGCGGGTGCGCCCCGCGTTCGGCGACATGCGCGACCTGATGCGCGTGCGCAAGGTGATGGGCCAGGCGATGCCGCCGCCCAAGGGCGTCGCCTACACGCGCGGCGCGCTGGGCGGCGTTCCCGGCGAGTGGGTCGAGCGCGCGGACGCCGCCGACATCACGACCCACCCGCGTCCCACGTTGATGTACGTGCACGGCGGCGGCTTCGTCGGGTGCTCGCCGCGCACGCACCGGCCGATCACGGCGGCGTTCGCACTGCAGGGCTTCCGCGTCTTCGCGCCCGACTACCGGCTCGCGCCCGAGCACCCGTTCCCCGCGCCGCTGGACGACGTCGCGGCCGCCTGGCGCGCGCTGCGCCAGCAGCACGACGCCGAGTCCCCGGGCCAGCGCCTGGTGCTGGCCGGCGAGAGCGCCGGCGGCAACCTCGCGCTGGCGTTGATGCTGGCGCTGCGCGACGCCGGCGAGCGCCTGCCCGACGCCGCCGCGCTGTTCTCGCCGGCCACCGACCTCAGCGGCGCGAGTCCGTCGATCATGGGCAACGCCGACCGCGACCCGATGTTCCACGGCCCGTCGCTGGCGCACCTGGGCGCCGCCTACCTCGGGCCGGACGGCGATGCGACGAACCCGCTCGTCTCGCCGATCTTCGGCGACCCGACGGGCCTTCCGCCGCTGCTGATCCACGTCGCCGCCGAGGAGACGCTGCGCGACGATGGCATGCGCTTCGCCGCCAAGGCGCGCGCGGCCGGCGTGCACGTGGAGACCACCGTGTGGCCCGTGGTGCCGCACGCCTGGCAGCTGCTCAAGGACGTGCCCGAGGCGCGGCGCTCGATCGCGCGTGCCGGCGAGTTCCTGAAGACGGCCACGCCCGACGCGATCGAGCACCTGGACGCCCTGATCATCGGCGCCGGGCTCTCGGGCATCGGCGCGGCCGTGCACCTGCAGAACGACTTCCCCGGCCGCCGCTTCGCCATCCTGGAGAGCCGCGAGGCGATCGGCGGCACGTGGGACCTGTTCCGCTACCCCGGCGTGCGCTCCGACTCCGACATGTTCACGCTCGGCTACGCATTCAAGCCGTGGACCGACGCGAAGTCGCTGGCCGACGGACCGGCGATCCGCGACTACATCGTGGAGACGGCCGTCGAGCACGGCCTGGACCGCCAGGTGCGCTTCGGGCACAAGGTGGTGCGCGCCGAGTGGTCGTCCGCCGACGCCTGCTGGACGCTCGAGATCGTGCACGCCGGCCAGCGCCGGTCGCGCCTGCGCTGCAACTTCCTGCTCGCATGCAGCGGCTACTACCGCTACAGCGCGGGCCACGCGCCCGAGTTCGCGGGCCTGGCCGAGTACCGGGGCCGCTTCGTGCACCCGCAGTTCTGGCCGTCCGACCTCGACCATGCCGGCAAGCGCGTGGTCGTCATCGGCAGCGGCGCCACCGCGGTCACGCTCGTGCCGGAGATGGCCCGCACGGCCGAGCACGTGACGATGCTGCAACGCTCGCCCACCTACGTGCTGTCGCTGCCCGGCCGCGATCCGCTGGCCGAGCGCCTGCGCCGCTGGCTGCCGCGCATGCTCGCGTACCGGCTCACGCGCACCAAGAACATCGGCGTGGCGATGCTGTTCTTCAACCTGTCGCGGCGCTGGCCGGCGCTGGTCAAGCGCAAGCTGATCGGGCTCGTGCGCCAGGCGCTCGGCCCGTCGCATGACGTCGACACCCACTTCACGCCCAAGTACGACCCCTGGGACCAGCGCGTGTGCTTCGTGCCCGACGGCGACCTGTTCGAGGCGATCAAGGCCCGGCGCGCGGAAATCGTCACCGACCACATCGACACCTTCACGCCCGGCGGCCTGCGGCTGAAGTCGGGCCGCGAGCTGCCCGCCGACATCGTCGTCTCGGCCACCGGCCTGACCCTCAACGTGCTGGGCGATGTCGCGTTCGCGGTCGACGGCAAGGAGGTCGATTTCGCGCACACGCTGGGCTACAAGGGCATGATGTTCAGCGGCGTACCCAACCTGATCTACACCTTCGGCTACACCAACGCCTCGTGGACGCTGAAGGCCGACCTGACGGCCAGCTATGCGTCGCGCCTGTTCGCCTACATGGACCGCCACGGTCATCGCAGCGCAATGCCGGTGGCCACGCCCGGGCTCGAGACCCGGCCCTTCCTGGACTTCTCGTCCGGCTACGTGCAGCGCGCGGTCGACATGATGCCCAGGCAGGGCGCCAAGGCGCCGTGGCGGCTCTACCAGAACTACCTGCTGGACCTGCTGACGCTGCGCTGGTCGCGCATCGCCGACGGGCGGCTGACGTTCCGCTAGCGCCCCAGGGGCCGCGCTGTCGCCGCGGCCGGCGTCCGTTCCACGTCCTTCGCGTCTGACCGAGTACGCACGTCGAGCCCCGCGGCATGGGTCGACCCGGCCACGAACACGGCGGCCACGACGGCGGCGCAGACGACGATTGCGTAACGCAGGCGGGACTGGCGGTCGGTGGTCATGGGGGTCTCCTTCAAGCTGCCGCATTCTGGAAGTTCCACCCCCGCGCCGCCACGCCCGCCCGACGAGCCGACGTCCCGCGCAGACGAACCGCCGCAGCGCTCGACGAATGGCGTGGCCGTCCGACGCCCTGGCGGCGCCCCGACCGGACCGTCATCCTGCGCGCAGTCGCAGGATCCACGCATGCCGACCGGGCCGCGGCAACGTGCGCGCGGGCGGCCCGATTGCCGGCCCCGGCGCGCCATCCCCCAGGAGCCCCACCATGCTGCAGAACTTCCCGCTCTACGCCTACTTCCCGGCCCGCGACCTCGCCCGCGCGCGCCGCTTCTGGGAGGAGCAAGTCGGCCTGAAGCCGAAGATGGAGATCGCCGGCGGCGTCGTGTACGCGTTCGCGGGCGGCACGGAAGCCTTTCTCTACGTGACGTCCAACGCCGGGACGTCGCAGGCCAGCCAGGCGTTCTGGCAGGTGGACGACGTCGATGCCGAGATCGCCGCGCTGAAGGCGCGCGGCGTCGTCTTCGAGCAGTACGACGGCATGCCCGGCGAGCGCAGTCCCAGCGGGGCGATCACCGCCGGCGGCGCCAAGGCGGCGTGGTTCAAGGACACGGAGGGCAACATCCTGGCGATCATCCAGGCGGTGCCGTCCTGACCGGGCCCTACTCCGCCTTGTCCGCTTCGCGGAACTCCATCGGGAACGCCTCGCCCGGCTTGCGCGCGTTCTCGCGCTGGCGCAGCTCGACGCGGCGGATCTTGCCGGACAGCGTCTTGGGCAGCTCGCCGAATTCCACGATGCGGATGCGCTTGTACGAGGCCAGGCGCGAACGCGCGAAGGCCAGGATGGACTGCGCCAGCTCGGGGCTCGGTGTGAAGCCGGCGCGCAGGATCAGGATGGCCTTGGGCACCGCCAGCCGGATCGGGTCGGGCGACGGGATCACCGCGGCTTCCGCCACGGCCTCGTGCTCGATCAGCACGCTCTCGAGCTCGAACGGGCTGATGCGGTAGTCGGAGGCCTTGAAGACATCGTCGGCGCGCCCGACGTAGGTGATGTAGCCGTCGGCATCGCGCGCGGCGACGTCGCCCGTGTGGTAGTGGCCGTCGCGCATGACTTCCGCGGTCTTGGACGCGTCGTCCTGGTAAGCCAGCATCAGCCCGGTCGGGCGCGGCGACAGCTGCAGGCTGATCTCGCCCTCGTCGGCCGGCTGGCCGTCGGCGTCCAGCAGCGCCACCGCGTAGCCGGGCAGCGGACGGCCCATCGAGCCGGCCTTGAGCGGCTGGCCCGGCGGGTTGCCGACCTGCGCCGTCGTCTCCGTCTGGCCGTAGCCGTCGCGGATCGTGATGCCCCAGGCGCGCTTGATGATGTCGATCACCTCGGGGTTCAGCGGCTCGCCCGCGCCCACCAGCTCGCGCAGCGATGTCCTGTACCTGGCCAGGTCCTGCTGCATCAGCATGCGCCACACCGTGGGCGGCGCGCACAGCGAGGTGACCTTGTTGTCGACCAGCACCTGGAGCGCGGCGGGCGGGTTGAAGCGCGCGTAGTTGTAGATGAAGATCGTGGCGCCGGCGTTCCACGGCGCGAAGAAGCAGCTCCACGCATGCTTGGCCCAGCCCGGCGAGCTGATGTTCCAGTGCACGTCGCCCGGCTTCAGGCCGATCCAGTACATCGTGCTCAGGTGCCCCACCGGGTAGCTCTGGTGGCTGTGCAGCACCAGCTTGGGCTTGGACGTGGTGCCGGAGGTGAAGTACAGGAACAGCGGGTCGTCCGCACGCGTGGGACCGTCGGCCGCGAACGACGTCGGCGCCTGGTTCGATGCCGCGTAGTCGTTCCAGCCCGCCGGCACCTGGCCCGCCGCCGCCCCGACCACCACGCGCGTGTAGGCGCCGGGAAAGACATCGAACTTGGACGTGGCCGACGCGGTGCAGATCACGTGCTTGACGGCGCCGCGGTCGAAGCGGTCCGTCAGGTCGTCGGTGCTCACCAGCGTGGTGGTGGGCACGATCACCGCGCCCAGCTTCATGCAGGCGAGCATCGATTCCCAGAGCGGCACCTCATTGGGCATCAGCAGGAGCACGCGGTCGCCACGCTGCACGCCGAGCCCGCGCAGCCAGTGGGCGACCTGGTTCGAGCGTTCGCTCAGGCGCGCGAAGCTGAGCTTGTCCTGGGCGCCACTCTCGTCGACGATCCACAGCGCGGGCGTGTCGTTGCCACGTGCCAGGGCGTCGAAGTGGTCGAGCGCCCAGTTGAACTCCGTCAGCTGCGGCCAGCGGAAGTCGCGGTAGGCGGTGGCGTAGTCCTCGCGGTGCTGGAGCAGGAAATCGCGCGCGGCCAGGAAGGCGGCGGCGCCGGTGCCGGGGGATGCGGTCATGCGGGGTGTCTCCATGCGCCGTCCACCGGGTGGCGATGGCGGCGGTTGTCGTGGGCGGAGCGCCGTCACGCGGCGATCTCGAACGGCGAGCATACGGGAGGCGGCTAACGTCGGCCTGACAGGGGGTCGCCGGCGCGCCCGCAAATTGTTTTCGACGCACGGGAATAAACGGCGCGCTCGCCCCGTCCACCCCCTCGTGACCGCCTTTCGCGGTACAACACCAACGAGGAGATTCCATGCTCAAGACTTCGCTCGCCACCGCCGTCATCGTCCTGTTCGCGGCCTCGGCCGACGCCGCCGGCGCCCCGGCCACCGTGCGCAACGGCGTGCTCGCCACGCCATCCGGCGCCACCGTCTACACCTTCGACAAGGACACCGTGGGCAGCGGCAAGAGCGCGTGCAACGGCCCCTGCGCCCAGCTGTGGCCGCCGGTCGCCGCGCAGGCCGCCGACGCCGCCGCCGGCGACTGGTCGATCGTCACGCGCGACGACGGCAGCCGGCAATGGGCGTACAAGGGCGCGCCGATCTACACGTTCTCCAAGGACGCCAAGCCCGGCGACACGACGGGCGACAAGTTCAAGGACATCTGGCACGTGATCAAGGGCTGACCACGCCACGCGCCATGGCCCGGCCTCCGCACCCCGACACCTTCGCGGACGCACCGTCGTCCTGGGCCCCGCTGTCGTCCGACGGCGGGGCCGAAGGCGTGCCGGCGCCGGGCCAGTTGCCCCTGTTCGAGACGCCCGCCGCCGCGGCCCCGGCGGCGCCGAGGCGTCTCGCGCGCCTGCGCGGGCGGTTGCAGGCGCTGCTGGCACGCTCGGCCGCGCTCGCGGGCGCGACGCCGCGCGACCCGCGCGCGTCCTGGCCCGACAGCTTCCTGGACATCGACGAGCAGCCATGAGCGCCGCCCGGCCGTCCGAAGGCGTTCCCTCCTGCGTCGGTCACGCCGCAGCATGCAGTGCGGAGGTTGCCCCATGAGCGACGACCTGGCGCCCTGGGTGCCGCGCCTGCGCCGATACGCCCGCGCGCTGGCGGGCAACCGCGACGACGCCGACGACCTGGTGCAGGACACGCTCGAGCGCGCCTGGTCGCGCGCCGGCCTGTGGCGCAACGTGGTCGACATGCGCGCCTGGCTGTTCGCGATCATGCACAACCTGCACGTCGACGCGCTGCGCCGCGGGCGCCTGGCCGTCGTCGCATTCGACGAGGACGCGGCCGACGCCGTGGCCCCGCCGCCGCAGGCCGCGCGCGCCGCGATGCTCGACCTGCAGGGCGCGCTCGATCGCCTCGCGCCCGAGCAGCGCGAGGTGCTGCTGCTGGTCGCCCTGGAGGACATGGCCTACGCCGACATCGCGCGCACGCTGGGCATCCCGCTGGGCACCGTCATGTCGCGGCTGTCGCGCGGCCGCGAGCGGCTGCGCCTGTTGCTGGACGGCACGCCGTCCGCGCCCGGCGGCGACGCCGTGCGCCTGAAAGTCGTCAAATGACCTCCGCTGCCCCACCCCCGCCGTCGCCGCCCGCCGGCATCCCCGTGACCGAGGCCGAGCTCCATGCCTACGCCGATCGCCAGCTGACGCCCGAACGCGCCGCCGAGGTCGCCGCCTGGCTGGCGCACCGGCCGGACGAGGCCGCCCGCGTGCGCGCCTGGGAAGACCACAAGCGCGAGCTGCGCGCCCTGTTCGACCCCGTCCTGGACGAGGTCGTGCCGCCCGCGCTGCAGCGCGCGTCGCGCCGGCCCGCGCCGTGGTCCGGCCGCCCCGCCCTGGCCGCGGCCGCGGCGCTGCTGCTCGTGCTGGCCGCCGGCGGCGGTGGCTGGGCGCTGCGCGGCGCGCACGACGCGCCGCAACTGGCCGCCGCACCGCGCGCCAGCGATTTCGCGGCGCGCGCCGCGATCGCGCACACCGTCTACGCGCCCGAGGTCAAGCGGCCGGTGGAGGTGGACGGCGCGCACGAGGAGCAGCTCGTCACGTGGCTGTCCAGGCGGCTGGGCGCGCCGATGCGCGCGCCGCACCTGCAATCGCTGGGGTACGCGCTCGAAGGCGGCCGGCTGCTGCCGGGCGAGCGGGGGCCGGTGGCACAGTTCATGTACCGCGACGAGGCGGGCCATCGCCTGACGCTGTACGTCTCCAACGAGAAGACGGCCGCGGCGCCGACGGCCGGGCCCGGCCTGGCCAACGCCGACCTGCGCCCGAACGGCGACGGCCGCGCGGACACGGCGTTCCGCTTCGCCAGCGAGGGGCCGGTCAACGTGTTCTGGTGGGTCGACGGGCCGTTCCGCTACGCGATCACCGCGCCGGCCGACCGGGCGGCGCTCACGCAGGTGGCGGCGGAGGTGTATCGGCAGTTGGCCGCGCCGCAGCCGTAGGACGGGCTCACCCCGAGGCGACGCCGCCGCGCGGCGGCGTCGATTCGAACGACGGCCGGTCGGACGACCGCCCTACGCCGCCAGCGTCGCCGCGGCCGGCGCGATGGGGATCACGCGGGCCACCGCATGGCCCAGCGCCTCGACGGGCGCCGGGCGGCAGGCGCGGGCGGCGTCGAAGGTGTCCTTGGCGCAGTCGTGGCAGCGCCCGCAGGCGGTGGCCACCCGCAGCTCGTCCTGCAGTTCCTCGAAGGAGCCGCAGCCGTGGCGCACTTCCCGTTCGATGTCGCGGTCGGACACCCGGTGGCAGACGCAGACGATCACAGGCGGATCTCCTGCGCGGCGACGGACGGGGAAACGACGAGGGACGACATGCGGGCGTTCCGGTGGGCGATGACGACAACGTAATTCTAACGCGAATCGTTCGCATTCACAAGACCAGCAACAAGGCGCTTTCCGCCGCCAGTTCTGTCGGTATCCCCGGAAGCGCCTGCGAAGTCAGGTTGCGTGCACGGCGTGGTTGCCCTCGATGTCGATCGCGAAACGGGCGCCGCGGGTGTTGTCGACGAAGATCTGGCGACCGTCCGGCGACACCGACATGGCGGCGAAGAACACGTCCTGCACGTCGCCTTCCAGCGCCGGGTCGTAGTGGATCTCGTAGACGCGCACGCGCCACAGCAGCTCGTCAGTGTCGCCCTTGTAGGCGCCGAGATAGCCGAGGCGCTGGCCGCCGTTGGCCTCCTTGTACGGCAGTTCGGCCGGCTCGAAGCGGACGTCGCCGACCCGCACGGCGGGCACCTTGGGGGGCGGCGCGCGGCGGGCCGCCGGGCGCGGCATCGGAGGCTGGTCGTGGGTCATGGTGGTCTCCTGGCCCTTCGGGGCCGGCGGGATGCCGGCGGCCGTGGCGGGTTCGAGTTCATCGCCGCCGTCACCGTCTTGAACCCGGCTTGCAGTTCGCCGACCATCTGCTGCAGGTCTTCCTCGGTGGTGACGGGCCGCGCGTCCGGAGGGGTCGCCGCTGGCCTATTCGATCTCGCCCATCATCGACTGCAGGTAGTTCTGCTCGCCGACCTTGGCCGCGACGTCCAGTTGCGTCTCGAGGAAGTCGATGTGCTCCTCCGTGTCGTCCAGGATGCCCTGCAGCAGTTCGCGCGAGACGTAGTCGCGGGCGAGCTCGCAGGCGGCGATGCCGTCCTTGATCGTGGCCTGGGCGGCGCGTTCCAGCTTCAGGTCGCACTCCAGCGCCTCGAGCAGCGTCTCACCGATGAGCAGCTTGCCCAGGTCCTGCAGGTTGGGCAGGCCGTCGAGCATGAAGATGCGGTCCATCAGCTTGTCGGCGTGCTTCATCTCGCCGATGGACTCGTCGTACTCCTTCTTGGCGATCTTGTCGAAACCCCAGTGCTTGAACATCCGGTAGTGGACGAAGTACTGGTTGATGGCCGTCAGCTCGTTCTTGAGCTGGGCCTGGAGATGAGCGATGACCTGCGGATCGCCTTTCATTGGGAAACTCCTCGTTGTCGATGGGCGGGGACGTCGCCCATCCTAGCGCGGGCCGGCATCGGCGTTGCGGCTGCCCTCGAACGCGCGGGAAATGGCCGCCCGCACGCCGTTTATCCGGAGTTTGCGCAACTGTGTCCAAGTGGATATAGCGGGAAGATTGCAGCGCTCATCGGGCGATTCCTGAACGGACCAACGCCTAGGATTCCAGCATCCAAACCGGAGTCCGACCATGACCCAAGTCCGCACGCCCGGTGGCGCGGTGCCTCCCTTTGCCACTCCGGTGTCCAAGGGCAGGACCAAGGCGGCCGCCCAGCCCGACAAGAAGATCGCCGTGCCCAGGACGGCCCAACCGAGGGCGGTCGGCCCCGTGACGAGCACCGCCGCACCCGGGGCCGGCACGCGCGTGAGCTTCGGCAACGAGGCGTTGCATGCGCTGGCGGCCACCGGGGAGTTCATCGGCAAGGCGGCGCTCACGGGGGTCGAGGACATCGGCGAGGCGGCCTACGACGCGGCGAGGATGATCGGCAACGGCGTCGTCGACATCGCCAAGGGCATCGAGCACGGCGTGGCCGACGCGGTGCATGAGGTGGGCGCCGGCCTGGCCCACACCGCCACCGCGATCGGCCATGGCATCGTCCACGTCGAGCGCGCGGCCGCGGACGTGTGGGGCGTCGCCACGCAGGGCGCCTCGGCCGTCACGGGCCTGGCCACCACGCTGGGCAACGACGCGGAGGCGGCCGTCACCAATCTCGGCACCGCCGCCACCGACGTGGGCATGGGCGCCAAGGCCGTGCTCTCGGGCATGGGCAGCGTTGCCAGCACTGCGGCCAACTACGGCACCTACATCGTCAAGCAGGGCGGCAAGGTCCTGGACGAGCTCACCTGAGCCGCGCGCGCGCTCTGCGAGTTCAGTAGTAGTGCCGCGTGCCCTTGCGCCAGCGACTCCCCCACCAGATCAGCCACAGCAGCACGACTTGCAGCGGCAGGCGCAGCCACAGCAGCCAGGCCGGGATGCTCGGGAACTGGTCGCGGATCTGCAGCATGTAGACGTTGGCGGGCGTCACCGCCAGCGTCAGCAGCAGCAGGCCCCAGCCGGCGGCGCGCCGCGTCCAGGGCATCAGCAGGCCGAACGCGCCCAGCAGCTCGAAGGCGCCGACGACCAGCACGACGTCGGGCGCATCGGGCACCTGCGGCGGCACGATGCGCACTTCGAGGTCGGTGAACGCGAAGTGCGCCATCCCGCCCAGCAGGAACCAGGCGAACACGAACCACAGCGCCAGGCGTTGCCAGCGCGTGCCGCGCCGCGCAGGTTCACCGAGCTCGGCCGAGACGAAGGGCAGGTAGTTCATCACGCGCCGTGCCCTCCCGTTCCGAGGGCGGGGGAGGCCAGGCAAGGCGGCAGGGATCTCGTCGTCACGGGCAGGAAGGCCGCGCGCTCGTGGCGCGGCGAGGCAGCGGGAATCAGCGCCCAATGATGGACCACGGCCTGCGCGGCCTTGGCCTCTCGTGACGAAAGAATCGTAACGAATGCCGGCCGGTCGAGCAGCGGCGGCCTGGCGCCGAGACGACAACGCCTCCCGGCAGGCTTGGATCCTTGTCACGCCAGCGACGTCGGTGTTTCCACTGATACGCCCCCCTGCCCTACCGTGCAGAATCGCGCCACTGGAACCGGTTCCACGTCATGACGCGAACCGGTCGGGCTCCCCGCGGCCACGCCGCGCGCAACAAGGCCTCACTTGAGCAACGCGATCGTTCCCATCTCGCCGCCGGCCGGCTCGGCGATGCACCGTCCGGACTTCCTGTTCGGCGCCGCCACCGCGTCCTACCAGATCGAAGGCGCGGCCCGCGAGGACGGCCGCGTGCCGTCGATCTGGGACACCTTCTCGCACACCCCCGGCAAGACCCACGACGGCGACACGGGCGACGTCGCGTGCGACCACTACCACCGCTACGAACAGGATGTCGCGCTGCTGGCCGACCTCGGCTTCGACGCCTACCGCTTCTCGATCGCCTGGCCGCGCGTGATGGACGCGGACGGCAAGCTCAACCCGCGCGGCGTCGACTTCTACCAGCGCCTGCTCGACCAGCTGGACAAGCGCGGCATCGCCGCCTGGGCCACGCTGTACCACTGGGACCTGCCGCAGCACCTGCAGGATCGCGGCGGCTGGCTCAACCGCGACACCGCGCTGCGCTTTGCCGACTACGCCGGGCAGATGGCGCGCGCGTTCAAGGGCCGCATCGCCGGCTGGATGACCCTCAACGAGCCCTTCTGCTCCGCCTACATCGGCCACACCGAGGGCCGCCACGCCCCCGGCCTGACCGACGCGCGCTACGGCGTCGAGGCGATGCACCACCTGCTGCTGGCGCACGGCCTGGGCACGACGGCCCTGCGCGCGCACGACGACGCGCCGGTGGGCCTGGTGGCCAACATCTGCCAGGTCACGCCGGCCAGCGACTCCGAGGCCGACCGCATCGCCACGGAGCGCGCGTTCGCCAGCTCCAACGTGTGGCCGCTCGACCCGCTGTTCCTGGGCCGCTACCCGGCCCCGCTGCGAGAGCTGTGGCCCGACGCGCACGCACCGGTGCGCGACGGCGACATGGAGGCCATCGGCGTGCCGCTGGACTTCCTCGGCATCAACTACTACTTCCGCCAGGTCATCGCCAGCGACGGCGGCCACGGCTTCGTCGTCAAGGCGCTGCCGGACGTCGAGCGCACGCAGATGGGCTGGGAGGTGTTCCCCGACGGCCTGCGCGACCTGCTGCTCGAATTCAGGCAGCGCTACCCGACGCTGCCGCCGATCTACATCACCGAGAACGGCATGGCCAGCGCCGACGCCGTCGAAGGCGGCCGCGTGCGCGACGCGCAGCGTGCGCGCTACTTCAACAGCCACCTCGCGGCCGTCGACCAGGCGATGCGCCAAGGCGTGGACGTGAAGGGATACTTCGCGTGGTCGCTGATGGACAACTTCGAGTGGAGCTACGGCTACGAGAAGCGCTTCGGGCTCGTCCACGTCGACTATGCGACGCAGGTGCGCACGCCCAAGGACAGCGCGCTGGCGTTCCAGCAGTTCCTGCAGGACCGCCGCGCCGCGGCCTAGACCCCTTCCCGCCGACGCGGCCGGTGACGAGCGCCGCATGAACACGAAGCAAGGAGACGACGCATGACCAACAAGACCACCCGCCTGGCCCTCGCGCTGGCGTTCGCGTTCGGCGCCACCCTGGGCGTCCAGAGCCCCGCGCAGGCGCAGGCCAACCGTGCCGAGGTGCTGCACTGGTGGACGTCCGGCGGCGAGTCCGCGGCCGTCAAGGAACTGGCCACCGCCTACACGAAGGCGGGCGGCACCTGGGTGGATGCCGCGATCGCCGGCGGCGAGCAGGCCCGCGCCGCCGCCGTCAACCGCATGGTCGGCGGCACGCCGCCCACCGCGGCGCAGTTCAACACCTCCAAGCAGTTCCTCGACCTGATCGACCAGGGCATGCTCGCCAACGTCGACGTGGTGGCCGCCGCCAACAACTGGGACAAGATCCTGCCCGCGCCGATCCTGAACGCCATCAAGATCAAGGGCCACTTCTACGCGGTGCCGGTGGACATCCACATGCCCGCTTGGTTCTGGTACTCGAAGGCGGCGTTCGCCAAGGCCGGCATCGCCTCCGAGCCCAAGACCGCCGACGAGCTGTTCGCCGCGCTCGACAAGCTCAAGGCCGCCGGCCTCGTGCCGCTGGCCTTCGGCGGCCAGCCGTGGCAGGAGAAGATCACGTTCTACGCGTGGCTCGCCAACGTGGGCGGCCCCGACATGTACATGAAGCTGTACCGCGACAAGGACGTCAACCTGCCCGCCACGCCCCAGTTCAAGGCGGTGCTGGCCTCGTTCAAGAAGCTGCACAACTACGTGGACGCCGGCTCGCCCAACCGCAACTGGAACGACGCCACCGCGATGGTCATCGCCGGCAAGGCGGGCGTGCAGATCATGGGCGACTGGGCCAAGGGCGAGTTCGCCACCGCGCACCAGACGGCCGGCAAGGAATTCGGCTGCTTCCCCGGCTTCGGCCCGAAGTCGCCCTACCTGGTCGCGGGCGACGTGTTCGTGTTCCCGAAGATCAACGACCCGGCGCAGATCAAGTCCCAGCAGTTGCTGGCCACCGTGTTCACCGCGCCGGCCACGCAGGTCGCCTTCTCGAACAAGAAGGGCTCGATCCCGATCCGCACCGACGTGGACGTCAAGAGCCTGGACCTGTGCGCGCAGCAGGGCGTGACGATCATGAAGGACGTCTCGCGCCAGCTGCCCACGCCCGAGATGCTGATCTCGCCCGATCTCGAGGGCTCGCTGCAGGACGTCATCACGAAGTTCTGGAACACCAACGAGTCGGTCGATGACGCGGCCAAGGCGATGTCCGCCGCCCTGAAGAACGGCTAAGGAAACCATGAACGAGCCCGACACGCCCGCTCGTCCGCCCGGACGCGCCGGACTCATTCACGGCTTCCAATGACTTCTCGCCGCCCCCTCCTGCGCCACCTCGTCGCCTGGGCCGCCCTGCTGCCCATGGTGGCGACGGTGCTGTGGGTCTACGTCGGCAGCGTGCTGTGGTCGATGCGGATCTCGGTCAGCAGCTCGCGCACGCTGCCCATCGGCGACTTCGTCGGCCTCAAGCAGTACGCGCGCCTGTTCGACAGCGAGCGCTGGGTGCTCTCGCTGCAGAACATGGCGCTGTTCGGCGCGCTGTTCATCATCGGCTGCCTCGTGATCGGCTTCCTGCTGGCCGTGTTCATCGACCAGCGGGTGCGCGCCGAGGGCGTGCTGCGCACGATCTTCCTGTACCCGTACGCGATGTCCTTCGTGGCCACCGGCCTCGTCTGGCAATGGATGCTCAACCCCGAGCTGGGGCTGCAGGCCACCGTGCGCGGGTGGGGCTTTCCGAACTTCACGTTCGACTGGATCGTGCGCCAGGACGCCGTGATGCTGGCGATCGTCGTGGCGGCCGTCTGGCAGGCCTGCGGCCTCGTGATGGCGCTGATGCTGGCCGGGTTGCGCGGCATCGACGAGAGCCTGTGGATGGCCGCGCGCATCGAGGGCATCCCCAAGTGGCGCGTCTACCTGAGCATCGTGCTGCCGATGCTGGGGCCGTCGATCGGCACCGCCTTCGTGCTCCTGTCGGTGAGCGTGGTCAAGGTGTTCGACGTTGTCGTCGCGATGACCCAGGGCGGCCCCGGGCTGGCCAGCGAGGTGCCGGCCAAGTTCATCATCGACAACCTGCTGGTGCGCGCCAACATCGGCCTGGCGTCCGCCGCATCGACCGTGCTGCTGCTGACGGTGCTGGCGCTGCTCGCGCCGTGGTTCTACGCCCGCGCGCACGCATCGCGCCGCGCCGAGCGCGTCGCGCGTGCCCTGCGCGCGAGTGCCACCCAGGGAGCCACGGCATGACGGTGGCCACGTCCTCCACCGTCGCCGACGGCCGCGACGCGCCTGCCTCGTGCGCGAACGCGCCCGTCGCGCGCAAGCCCGCCCGCCTGCCGCGGCCCGCGCGCATCGGCCTGTACGTGTTCCTCGCCACGGCCGCGATCGCGTTCCTGCTGCCGCTGTACGTGATGGTCGTGACGTCGATCAAGCCGATGGAGGAGATCCGTCTCGGCAACCTGTTCGCGTGGCCGGTCAAGCTGACGCTGGCGCCGTGGGCGCAGGCCTGGACGTCCGCCTGCACGGGCCTGGAGTGCGGCGGCATCCGCGTGGGGTTCATGAACTCCTTGGCCATCGTGGTGCCCAGCACGCTGCTGTCGATCCTGCTGGGCGCGCTCAACGGCTACGCGCTGTCGTTCTGGCGGCCGCGCGGTGCGCAGGCCTTCTTCGTCGTGCTGCTCACCGGCGCCTTCATCCCCTACCAGGTGATGCTGTTCCCGCTGATCCGCGCGCTCGCCGCGCTGGGCCTGTTCGGCACGTTGCCCGGCGTGGTGCTGATCCACACGGTGTTCGGCATGCCGGTGATGACGCTGCTGTTCCGCAACTACTACGCGAGCGTTCCGCACGAGCTGTTCATGGCGGCACGCATCGACGGCGGCGGCTTCTGGCGCATCTTCGTGCAGCTGATGCTGCCGATGTCGCTGCCCATCATCGTGGTGGCCGTGATCATGCAGGTCACCGCCATCTGGAACGACTTCCTCATCGGCCTCGTGTTCGCCGGCCACGACTGGCTGCCGATGACCGTGCAGCTGAACAACATCATCAACACCACTACCGGCGAGCGGCTCTACAACGTCAACATGGCGGCCACGCTGCTGACGTCGCTGGTGCCGCTGACGGTCTATCTCGTCTCGGGCCGCTGGTTCGTCCGCGGCATCGCCGCCGGCGCCGTGAAGGGCTGAGATGACGGCCCGGCTCGCTCCGCTCCCCGCAAGCAACTGAAAATGAACGTCAACATCCAAAAGCTCGCGGTGCACATGGGCGGCACCCCCGTGCTGGAAAACCTCGACCTCGACGTCGTCGACGGCGAGTTCCTGGTGCTGCTGGGGCCGTCGGGCTGCGGCAAGTCCACGCTGCTGCATGCCATCGCCGGCCTGATCGACGTCGCGGCCGGCGCCGTGCACATCGGCGGGCGTGACGTGACCTGGGCCGACCCGAAGGACCGGGCGATCGGCATGGTGTTCCAGTCGTACGCGCTCTATCCGACGATGAACGTGGAGCGCAACATGTCGTTCGGGCTGCGCGTGGCCGGCACGCCCAAGGCGGAGATCGCCCGGCGCGTGGCGCGCGCGTCCAGGATGCTGCAACTCGAGCCGTTGCTGGCGCGCCGGCCGGCACAGCTGTCCGGCGGCCAGCGCCAGCGGGTGGCCATCGGGCGGGCGCTGGTGCGCGAGGCGCAGGTGTTCCTGTTCGACGAGCCGCTGTCCAACCTCGACGCCAAGCTGCGCACCGAGCTGCGGCGCGAACTGAAGGCCCTGCACCGCGAACTGGGCGCCACGATGATCTACGTCACGCACGACCAGGTCGAGGCGATGACGCTGGCCACTCGCGTGGCGGTGATGCGCGGCGGCCGCATCCAGCAGGTGGGCACGCCGGGCGAGGTCTATGCCCGCCCGGCCAACATGTTCGTGGCCGGCTTCCTCGGCTCGCCCAGCATGAACTTCATCGAAGGCGAGGTGTCGCCCGGCGGCGGCGGGACGAGCGTCGCGGCCATCCTGGGCGTGCGGCCCGAGCACCTGGCGCTGCATCCGGCCGGTGCCGTCCATCCCCAGGCCGAGGTGACGCTGGTCGAGGCGATGGGCGCGCACGAGGTCGTGTGGCTGGACATGCAGGGCCAGCGCCTGGCCGCCATCGCGCCGGCCACCGGCCAGCACCAGATCGGCGACCGCCTGGGCGTACAGATGGACCTCGATCGCGCAAGCGTGTTCGACCCGGTGTCGCAGGAACGCATCGATCTGCATGCCGGGGCGTTCCGGCACCGCGCCCACTGATATCGTCTTGCCCATGGCAACGATCAAGGACGTCGCGAAGCTCGCCGGCGTGGGCGTGGGCACCGCCTCGCGCGTCATCAGCGGCAAGGGCTCGTTCTCCGAGGCCGCCGCGGCGCGCGTCGAGGCGGCGGCCCGCCAGCTGGGCTTTCGTCCGAGCGCGATCGCACGCGCGCTGTCGTTGCAGAGCACCGGCACCATCGGCGTGTTCGTGCCCGACTTCAAGGGCCCGTTCTACGGCCCGCTGCTGGACGCCATCGATGCCGAGCTGCGCCAGCACGACCGCCACATGGTCGCGGCCAACGGCTGCGGCGACGAGGACACGCGCCAGCAATCGCTCGACGGCGTGCGCTTCCTGATCGAGCGCGAGTGCGACGGCATCATCATGTGCAGCAACGCGCTGCGCGACGCCGACTTCGCTGCCCTGCGGGATGACTTCGCCAACCTGGCCATCGTCAACCGCGACGTCAAGGGCATGAAGGCGCACTGCTTCACCGTCGACCACCGCGCCGCCGGCCGCGCCGCCGCCGACGCGCTCCTGGCCCACGGCCACCGCCGCATCGCGGTGATCACCGGCCCGGCCATCGCCGCCGACAACAAGCAGCGCCTGCAGGGCCTGTTCGACCGCCTCGGCGAGGCGGGCATCGCGGCGGACGCGGTGATCGTGGAGGAAGGCGACTTCAGCGCGCCGTCCGGCTGGGCCGCCTGCGAGCGCCTGGTCGCGCGCAAGCCCAGGATCACCGCGCTGTTCTGCGCCAACGACCAGATGGCCATGGGCGCCATCAGCTTCCTCGGCCACTACGGCATCCGCGTGCCGCAGCAGTGGTCGGTGATGGGCTACGACGACTCCGACGTCGCCGCCTTCCTCTCGCCGCGCCTGACCAGCGTGCGCATCCCGATCGCCGAGATGGCGCTCAACGCCTGCCGCATGCTGATCAACACGCGCTTCGGGACCGACCTGCCCGTCTCGCGCAAGTTCGTTCCGACGGTGGTGATGCGCGACTCGCTGGCCAAGGCGCCCTGAGCCCGCGCCGCTCGCGCACGCGGCACGTGCCTGCCACGCCTTGCGCGATCGCGCCCGGCGCCGCCGCAAAGCCCCCGCACCTCGGTTTTCATCAATAGTGAATTCCACGGCGCCCGGTTTTTCCGGACGCCGAGTCTTCATACAGTCCTCGCACGACGACGCGCAGCCGGTGCCCCTCCCGCCCGAGCGATGCGCGCGCCCTCCACGAAAGCGAGAACACCATGAACACCCGTCACCTCCTCCACGCCGCCGCCATCACGCTGGCCTTCTGCGCGCCCGGCGCCTTTGCCGCCGACGACGGCTGCCGCAGCAACGCCAACGGCGTGCAGACCTGCGACGTCACGACCGGCCACGAAGCCAGCCGCGACGCCGTCGTCGCCCAGATCCACGCGAAGGCCGACACCTCCACGGGCTGCCGCACCGTGGCCAACGGCGTGCAGGTGTGCGACGTGCCGACCGGCCGCGAGCGCAGCCGGCAAGCCGTGGTCGCCGAGCTTCGCGGCGGCACAGGGTACACGATCGAGGGCTGCCGCACGGTGGCCAACGGCGTGCAGAAATGCGACGTGCCGACGCCGTACGTCCCGCGGCGCGAGACGGCGGTGGCGGCGGCGCACTGAGCGCCCGACGTCGGGGGCTGCGCGTACGACGCTGCGGGTCGTTTGGCAGCCATATCGCGCGCACGTACTTGCCGGACGGCATGCCAGGCGCCCGTCCGGCCGTCGCTTCCACGCGCTGGGCCCGCATCCCGCGGGCACGCCGTCAGTGGCGCTGCACTGTCTTGTAGATGCCGCAGCCCAGCACGAGGTCGTCGCTCACCGGCACGATGAACGAGGTCTTGGGCGCGACCTGGCCGGTCGCCGGGTTCAGGAAGTCGTAGTCGACCCAGCCGCCGCCCTGCGCGGCCGCGGCCCAGACGTCGCGCGTCAGCTGCGTGACGTCGGTGCCCAGGATCTGCGCGCCCGTCTTGCCGACGTTGTGCGGCTTGCCGGCGAACGCGTGGTAGACGAGGCCGCGATCCCAGGCGAACACGTACATGTCGCGGTCGGCATAGCCGCTCGCCGCGTCGGTGATCTCGGCCAGGCAGGCGGCTCCGCGGCGCTTGTACAGCGCGACGGCGCGCGTGACGAGCCCGTGCGCCTCGTCGGCCGTGCCCTGGCGCAGCCGGAAGGTGCTGACGGTGCGCGCGAGCTTGTGGGCGCGCTCGCCCAGGCCGGCCGACGCCGACGAGGTCTGCTCGACCATCGTCGCGTTCTCCTGCGTGATGCCGTCCAGGCCGTGCAGGGCCTCGGACATCTGTCCCAGGCTGCTGCTCTGCTGCTCGGCCGCCGACGTGATCGAGCGCACATTGCCCGCGACCTCGCCGATGCCCGCGACGACGCTGGCCAGCAGCGTGCCCACCTCGTCGATGCGCGACGTGCCGGAGGCCACCTGCTCGCTGGACGCGGCGATCAGCGACTTGATCTCGCGCGCCGCGTCGCCGCTGCGCACGGCCAGGGTGCGCACCTCGGCGGCCACGACCGCGAAGCCGCGGCCGCTCTCGCCGGCCCGCGCGACTTCCACCGCGGCATTGAGCGCGAGGATGTTGGTCTGGAAGGCGATGCCGTCGATGACGCCGATGATGTCGTGCACGCGCTGCGAGCTGGCGCGGATCGCATGCATCGCCTCGACCGCCTCGCGCATGCGGCTGCCCCCCGATTCGGCCATCTCGTGCACGCGGCTCGCGAGCTGTTCGACGGCGCGGGCGTCCAGCGCGTTCTGCTTCACGGAGCCGCTCAGATCCTGCACGCTGGCCGTCGTCTGCTCCAGGCTCGCGGCCTGGCGCTCGGTGCGCTGCGCGAGCTCGGTGGTGCCGGCCGCGAGCGTCTCGCTGGCCTGCGACACGAAGGTCGCCTCGCTGCGGATGTCGGCCACGAGCGCGGACAGGCTGGCGTTCATGTCATCGAGCGACGTGGCGATCGCGCCGAACTCGGCCCCCCGCACGCCGTCGATGCGGCGCGAGAGGTCGCCGTCCTTCATCGCGCGCACGCCGGCCTGCAGCGGCGCGAGCGAGCTCGCGAGCTCGCGATGCAGTGACAGCGCGAGCCCGACCGCCATGGCGCCCAGCACGAGGCAGGTGACCGCAACCACGGACATCCCGTCCACCTGCAGCAGTCGCACGCCTGCGCACGACGCCAGCGCGACGCAGGCCAGCGCCAGCAGCATGATCCGACGGCGCACGGATGCGCCGGCCTTCGTTGATTGCATCCCCGATTCCTTGTTGCGGCCACACCGGTGGCTCTTGGGCGTCATTCTGGGCAAGGCCGTCGCGGGGAAACCGAGCAACAACGGCAGCAACCGGCCGCATTTCGCGCCGCACGCCGCTCGACCAGGGAAACGCCGCCGGGGAATGCACCGGGAATCCGGCACTGATCGGGCGGTCGGATTCCACGCGGCTGCCTAGACTCGCCTGGCGCGACAACGCTTCGCGCGGAAGGACCGTCCGCATGATCACGCCCAGCCTCAACATCAACCTGCCGTCGTCCACCACCGGGTCGGCGGCGGCCCGGGCCGTCACGCCCCCGCCCGCCAACCCCGCGGCCGCCGCGCCGGCCCCGTCGCCCAGCGCGGCGCCGGCGCCCAGCGCGACCGTGACGTTGAGCCCGCAGGCGCTGGCCGCCAGCCACGCGGCGGCATCGTCGAGCACGGCGGCCCCGGGCGCGCCCACGCCGCTGCCCGCGCCCGTCCACCACGACGGCTCGGTCTACGGCGCGCTGAAGAACGGCATCTCGACGGCGGTCAGCGACGTCGGCGACGCCATCGACGACGGCGCGCATGCGGTGGTCGACGGCGTGGAGACGGCCGTCTCGACCGTGCACACCGTCGCCAAGGGCATCGTCGAGCTGCCCTTCGCCGCCGTCGCGAAGGCCTGCGACGCGGCCGGCGCGCTCATCGACGAGCTCTGACGTCCAGCGCAAGCTGCGCCGACGCCAGGCAGGCCAACGGGGCCGGACGACCGCCGGCCTCACGCAACGCTGGGACGCGGCGCCCGGTTCAGGCGTCGCGGCGCGGCGCGCGCTGTGCCGGATCGTAGAAGAACGTCTCCTCGGCGATCCGCTCGCCCTCCCAGCGCTGCCACGCAAGCTCCTCCATGCGCGTGACGCTGCCATCGCGCCACGCGAACCGGAAGATCCAGCGGATGACGACGTGGTCGCCATTGACCAGCACCGGCCGCACGCACGTGGACGTGACCGACTCGGCGCGCGCCATCACCTGCCGCTCGCTCGCCACGTGCGCGTCGCGGCCGACGCGCGGGGGGCCCTGGTTCTCCTGCATCGTCGACTGTTCGGTGTAGAACAGCTCGCAGGCCTGCACGTGGTCGTTGCTCTCGACCAGTGCGATGAATTGCTCGAGCGTCTGGGGTGAAGGCATCTTCGGACTCCTGTCCGGCGAGTATCACCGCCGCCCGATGGCCTCACGTGCCGACGGGCTTCAGCAAGGTGGCGACCACCGCGTGCTGGTACGTGGTGATCTCCCACGGGTTGCCGTCCGGGTCCGCGAAGTACAGCGACCACGACAGCTGGTGATCCTCCGCCTCGATGGGACGCTTGAGCTTGTCGACCAGGTGCCGGCGCCAGTCGACGAACTCCTGCGCGCCCACCGACAGCGCGATGACGCTGCGGCACGGCTGGGCCGCGGCCTCGAACAGCGCGATGTGCACGGTGCCCGACGAGTTGGCGAGCGTGAGCGGGCCCTCGGCGGCCCACGCCTCGAGCTCGGGCACGCGCCTGAAGCCCATCACGTCGGCATACCACTGCTCCGCCTTGTTGCGGTGGGTGACGTAGACGTGGACGTGGTCGATGCGGTCGAAGGCGGGGATCATGGCGTCGGCGCGGGTTGGTGGGGTCGGTGGGCAGCAATTGTCGCGCCCGATCAAGGCCCGCCAGCCGTCCTGGGCTTGGCGCTGCATTGCACGCACCACGCTTGCGGGCCTTGGCCCCGGGCCAGCCACGGCTTTCCTTTCGGCGCCCCTGTCACCCCGGTGTCACACGGCAGCACGACGATCCGCCACGCTGCCCGCGGCCATCCTGCCGTCGGGCTCGCTGTACGGGTTGCTCACCAGAACGTTCTGATCCAGCAGGGACTCCCATGAACGCATTGTTCGACCAGGACGCACTGCGCCGTCGCATCGAGCGCGAGCTCGTCGACGGCTACGACGAGGAGATCGAGATGGAGATGGAGGACCGCCTCGTCGCCGACCCGCTGGACGCCAGCGGCGAGGACGCGACGGCGCGCGTGCGCTACTTCCGCGAGCTGTTCCGCCTGCAGGGTGAACTCGTGAAGCTGCAGGACTGGGTGTCCAGCACGCGCCAGAAGGTCGTCATCCTGTTCGAGGGCCGCGACGCGGCCGGCAAGGGCGGTGTCATCAAGCGCATCACGCAGCGCCTGAACCCGCGCGTGTGCCGTACCGTCGCCCTGCCGGCGCCCAACGACCGCGAGCGCACGCAGTGGTACTTCCAGCGCTACGCCGCGCACCTGCCGGCCGCCGGCGAGATGGTGCTGTTCGACCGCAGCTGGTACAACCGCGCCGGCGTCGAGCGCGTGATGGGCTTCTGCACCGACGACGAGGTCGAGGAGTTCTTCCGCTCCGTGCTGGCCTTCGAGGGCATGTTGCAGCGCTCGGGCATCAAGCTGATCAAGTACTGGTTCTCGATCACCGACGACGAACAGGAACTGCGTTTCCTGAGCCGCATCCACGACCCGCTCAAGCAGTGGAAGCTCAGCCCGATGGACCTCGAGAGCCGCCGGCGCTGGGAGGAGTACACCAAGGCCAAGGAAGTGATGCTCGAGCGAACGCACTCGGCCGAGTCGCCGTGGTGGGTGGTGCAGGCCGTCGACAAGAAGCTGGCGCGCCTGAACTGCATCCACCACCTGCTGGAACAGTTCTCCTACACCCAGGTGCAGCACCCGCCCGTGCAACTGCCCGAGCGCCTGCGCCACGAGCACTACTCGCGCCAGGCCGTGCCCGAGCAGATGATGGTGCCGGACTACTACGGCGAGGGATGAGGCGCCGCGTCAGTCCCGGCGCCGGAAGGCCAGCCAGCCGGCCAGGCCGGTGAAGCCGCCCACCAGCACGGCCACCCACAGGAAGCCGTGCGGATCCTGCGCGAGGGGAATGCCGCCGACGTTCATGCCCAGCAGGCCGGCCACCAGGTTGATGGGCAGGGCGAGCACCGTCACGACGGTCAGCGTGAACACGCTCGAATTGGTGTGCTCGCCGACCTGCGCGGCGATCTCGTCCTGCAGCAGCTTGATGCGATCCTGCAGGGAGTCGAGGTCGCGCAGCACCAGCGAGAACTCCTCGGTGGCCTGGCGCAGCGCATCCAGATCCGTCTCGCTCGTCCACGGCGGCGGCTGGCGCAGCAGGCGGAACAGCGCGCCGGGCTCGGGCGCGAGCAGGCGCTGCAGCCGAACGAGCACGCGGCGCAGCCTGCCCAGATCCTCGCGCTTGTCGCCCAGGCGGCCGACGAGCAGCTTGTCCTCGACTTCGTCGACCTGCAGCGTGGCCTGGCGCACGATGCGCACCATCACGTCGCCCTGGTCGCGCAGCAGCCGGTCCAGGAACTGGAGCGACGAGCGGAACGTGATGCCCTGGCGCACCGCGTGGCGCAGGCGGTCGATCGAGCGCAGCGCGTGCACGCGCGCCGTGATCGCCATGCGCGGGCCGACGTTGGCCCACAGCGTCTCGATCTGCGACGGATCGAACGAGAACTCGAAGGACACGTCGTTGACGACCGCCACCAGCGTGTCGCGCGCGTCCTCGATTCGGGTCGAGCGCGAGCCCTCGTGCAGCGCCTCGAAGAACTCCGGCGCGACGGCCAGGTGCCCGGCGATCCAGCGCTCGGCGCCGGCGTCGGTCAGGTTGAAGTGCAGCCACACGAAATCGCCCGGGCCGGCCCCGCCCTCGTTGCCCAGCCAGGCCAGCGCGCCGGCCAGGTCGATGGCCACGCCCGGCGCGCCGCCGCTGAACAGGTAGCCGCAGATCAGGCCGTTCGGGTCGGAGCCGTAGCGCATGTCGCCCAGGGCCGACGGCGGCATGCCGGCGCTGCGCGCGATGTTCTCCTGCTGGCTCATGGCCGTGACCTCCCGTGGCGACCGGTCGATGGTAGCGCGCGACCTTGCAGGACTTTTACAGGCACGTGGCAAGATCGACGCCATCGGCACCCCGGTGCCTTCTCGACCGCATCGCATGAACGTCTCCCTGCGCGCCAGCGCCGCCCTGCTCGCGGCCTCGCTCACGCTACCGACCCTGGGCGCCGACGCGCCGGGCACGGCAGCCTCAGCCGCCCCAACCGCCTCAGCCGCCTCAGCCGCCTCGGCCGCCGCCCTGCCCGCTGCTGCAGCCCGATGCGCGGCACCAGGCGCCGACAAGGCCGCCAACCGGACCTGCGCCCTGGCCCTGGCCAAGGTCGCCGACGCCGACCGCGCCGCCAACCGCAACGAGGCGGCGCTGGCCGCGCTGGCGCGCGCCGACCAGTTCGCGCCGGACGACCTGCGCTTTGCCACCGCCCACGCCGGCCTGCAGCTGAAGCTGGCCAACCGGCTCACGCCGGCCGGCATCGAGGCCGCGGCCGCCGCCGCGCCGGGCGACGTGGGCATGGCGATGATGCACGCCGAGCTGTCGCTCGCCAAGAAGGACTGGGCGGCGGCGCTTGCGGACATCGACCGCGTCATCGCCAAGCGCCCCGACGCGGTCCAGGCCTGGGAATCGCGCGCCTCGATCAACGTGGCCAAGCCGGACTTCGCCGCCGCGCGCACCGACGTCGAGCACGCCCTGCTGCTGGACCCGAAATCCCCCACCGTGCTGCGCCTGCGCGGCGTGCTGCGCAACAACAGCGGCGACCACGCCGGTGCGCTGGCCGACTACGAGGCCGCGCACGCCCTCGCGCCACGCCCCGACGACCCGTTCGTCATCGGCTCCACGCAGTTCCTGCTGCGCCAGTTCGGCGACGCCGCGGCCTCGCTGGCCAAGCGCCCGCCCGCCGGGCCGGACGGCCTGTACTGGCGCATCTGGCGCTATCTCGCGCTCGCCCGCCTGACCGGCATGGAACGCGCCGCGGGCGCGCTGGGCCCCGGCACGCCCCCCGGCCCGGGCCTGCCGTGGCCCGCGCCGGTGATCGACTTCTTGCACGGCGCGATCCCCGCGTCGACGCTGCTCGCCGACGCGAAGCGCTCACAGGACGCGCGCGACCTGTCGCAGGTCTGCGAGGCGCACTTCTACCTGGCCGAGGACGCCGTGCTGCGCCAGCGCCCGGACGCCATCGAGCAGTTCCGCGCCGCGGCCAAGGAGTGCCCGATCAACTTCCACGAGTACGAAGGCGCGACGGCCGAACTGCGGGCGATGGGCGTACCGCTCGCCGCGCCCGGCCCCACCGTCGCGGCGGCCCAGGCGGCCTCCGCGGCGTCGCAGGCCAGATGAGCCGTGTGCGCGGGCGCGCGCGCCTGAGCACGCGCCCGCTCGTTGCTGTCGGGGCCGGCGGACACTCGAGCGAGTGTCCGGGTCGCTCAGGCAACGGTGGACGCGGCGATCACTGGAGGCGACAGATCGACTGCGAGTTCGACCATTCCTTCTGCACCGTGTAGGTCACGCCGTCCGTGCCCACGATGCTCCCCTGCTGGGCGTTGCAGATGTCGCCGATCTCGCCGTACGTCCTGTTGTACCAGGCCAGGGGCGAGGCGTAGGTCGTCGCCAGGCCGACGTCGGGATCGGTGACCGTCTCGATCATCTCGTGCGAAGCGACGGAGCTCATGTTGTTGAACGGCGAGCTTGCACCGCAGCCGACGTCGCAGCCCGAGCCGGCGCTGTTGTCCGGGTGGACGCCGTACGTCCAGGTCGCGGAACTTCCGGCC
>Ga0207667_10001163_pt1 | contig 33062 bp, 32 predicted proteins | sample KBSCornC52_FD_184301 | JGI IMG/M metagenome (GOLD analysis project Ga0207667, IMG submission 184301) | Corn rhizosphere microbial communities from Kellogg Biological Station, Michigan, USA - KBS Corn C5-2 (SPAdes) (version 2) | ecosystem: Host-associated > Plants > Roots > Rhizosphere > Soil ...
TGAGCAGCAAGATCACGTTCTTGCGGTTGATGAAAATGCCGGCGACGGCCAGGCTGAACAGGATGCCCGCGAGGAGCAACACGCTTTCCAGGGAAATCATGAACCCTTCTCCGCGTTCATCTTCACGATGCGCACGCGCTCGCTGGCTCGCACCGCCACCTGCGCTGCAATGTCCTGCACCTTGGAACCCTTGCGCGGGCGCATCGTGAGCACGATGGCCGCAACGATGGCGACCAGCAAGATCACCGCTGCGAGCTCGAACGGATAGAGATATTTCGTGTAGATGAGCGTACCGAGCGCTTGAGTATTGCTGTAATCGGGCGCGGCGCTCGGACCCATCGGCGTGGGTTGCGTCAGTCCAAGCGATTTCACCCACACCACGCTCGCGATCTCAGCAATCACGATCAATGCAAACAAGAAACCGAGCGGCGCATAACGCGTGAACCCCTCGCGCATCTGGGCGACATTGATGTCGAGCATCATCACCACGAAGAGGAACAACACCATCACCGCGCCCACATAGACGAGAACGAGCACGATGGCCAAGAACTCCGCTTCCATGAGCAGCCAAATGACCGCGCTATTGAAGAAAGCAAATACCAGGAAGAGCGCCGCATGCACGGGATTGCGCGCAGTGATGACGCCCACTCCCGCACCCACCAGGAGCACGGAGAAGACGTAAAAGAGGAGTGTGATGATGGACATTTTCTTTTATCGATACTTTGCATCCGCCGCCTTGTCCGCCGCGATCATGGCTTCGTACTTCTCGCCGATGGCGAGGAGTTTGTCCTTGGTCATGATGTTTTCGCCGCGGTTTTCGAAGTGGTACTCGTGGATGCGGGTTTCGACGATGGCATCCACGGGGCAGGCTTCTTCGCAGAAGCCGCAGAAAATGCATTTGAACAGATCGATGTCGTAGCGCGTGGTGCGACGCGTGCCGTCCGGGCCGACATCCGATTCGATGGTGATCGCAAGCGCCGGACACACCGCCTCGCACAACTTGCAAGCGATGCAGCGTTCCTGACCGTTTGCGTAACGACGTTGTGCATGCAGGCCGCGATAGCGCGGCGATTGCGGAGTCTTTTCCTCGGGATATTGCACGGTGATATTGGGGCGTGCGGCGAGCTGCCGCAGGGTCACGCCCATGCCGACCAGCAATTCGGTCAGGAAAAACGTCTTGAAGAAATTCGTTGCAGCTCTCATGTGCGCGATCTCGACTAGTGGTGCGCCCAAGGCCCGATCTTCTGCACCACGAACACCATCTCGACGGCAATCCACACCAACGTGACCGGAATGAACACTTTCCAGCCGAGGCGCATGATTTGATCGTAGCGATAGCGGGGGAACGTGGCGCGGAACCAAAGGAAACAGAACAACAGGAAGGCGACTTTGGCCAGCAGCCAGAAAAAGTTCGGCGCTGTGAAGAATGCAGGCAGCGGCAAGCCTTGGAACGGCGACAGCCACCCGCCGAGGAAAAACACGCTCGCGAGCGCCGCGATCAGGATCATGTTGACGTATTCGGCGACGAAGAAGAGCGCGAACGCCATGCCCGAGTATTCAACGTGAAATCCGGCGACGATTTCGGATTCGCCTTCGACCACGTCGAACGGCGCACGGTTGGTTTCGGCTACGCCCGAGATGAAATACACGACGAAGAGCGGGAAAAGCCACAACCAAAACCAGTTGAAGACGTGGCCGTTCTGCGCGGTCACGATGGCACCTAAATTCAACGTTCCCGCCGCCATCACCACGCCGACGAGCGCAAAGCCCATGGCGATTTCATACGCGACCATTTGCGCGGCGGCGCGCATTGCGCCGAGGAATGCGTATTTCGAATTCGTCGCCCAGCCCGCAAGGATGACGCCGTACACACCGGCAGAGGTGAGCGCGAGGACATACAACAATCCCGCATTGACGTTGGCGACTGAAAAACCAGGCCACAGCGGCACGACCGCCCAAGTGCAAAGCGCCGGCACCAAGGCAAGGATGGGCGCGCCGATGAACAAGAACTTGTTGGCGCGCGACGGAATGACGATCTCTTTGAACATCAACTTGAACACGTCCGCGAACGGCTGCAGCAAGCCGTTGGGGCCGACGCGATTGGGCCCGATGCGCACGTGCATGGAACCGAGCACGCGTCGTTCCCACCACGTGAGGAACGCCATGCACAGAATCACGCTCACAAACAGAATGAGGGCGATCACGCCGTACCACACGATGGCCTGCGCGAATTCCGGAAATCCGTCGAGCAATTGGGACACGAATTCGGGGACCAGCGGCGTCATCGCGCAGACTCCTCGCGCTCTCTGCGAGCTTCCGCCGTGAGCTGCAGCGCCGTAGCACGCCTTACCAACGGGTCCGAGGTGTACATGGGCACATCGATCGGCGCTTGCACCGCCCTCCCCTGGAATCCGCTCGTTGTCGCGTAGTTGTTGTTCGGCGTTACGCTGCTCACTTGCGCTTTGAGCTCGTCACGCACTTGCTCCGAGCTCAAGTATTCGAACTCAGGCAGTTGCAACAAGTTGCCGAGCACACGCAAGACTTTCCATGCGGGACGCGATTCGCCCACAGGAGTGGCCGCGCCGGGAACGCTTTGCCAACGGCCTTCCATATTGACGTACGTCCCCGATGTTTCGGCGAACGAACCGATCGGCAGAATGATGTGCGCGTATTCCTTCGCAGTGGCGTATGGCGACAACGCAACTACGCATTCGGCAGCCTTCAATGCTTCCGCTGCACCGTGTACGGCAACATCGTCCTTCGGCTCGAACGCGCCGACCAACAAATATCCTTTGAGCTTCGCGCCAAACATCTCAGCAACGTTGAGACCGGGTGCCGACAATGCCGCGCCGCCTACACCACGATGCGGCAACACGCCGGCGAGCTGAGCGCCCACAGCATTGCCACCTTCAGGCAAGTAACCAAACGTCGCACCAGTGAGTTGCGCCAGCGTTGCCGCAAGCACGCGCAATTCGCTGAATGCCGCGTCGCGTTGTGCGATTGCGCCGAGCAGAATCATGCGACGCTCGCCTTCGCCCAAGCTCGCAACAATGCCTCGATGTGTGTCGGTGGGATTCGCACCGTTCACCAACATTCGCACCGACGTGGGCGCAGAGCTTGCGCCGCCAGCTGCAGAGACCAGCGCAGCCAAATGCTCGACCATTCCCAGGCCATTGCTCGAGAGATAGCCCGCAACCGGGAACAAGTATTCATAGCGCTTTGGATTGACGAACGAAATCTTCGCGCCGCGCGTTGCAGCCTTGCGAATGCGATGCGCAATGATGGGCACGTCGCGACGCAGGTTCGAACCCACGATCACTGCCGCGTTCAATCGTTCGAGATCCGCGATGCTCGAACCCAGTGTTGTGATCACAGGGTCTGCTGCTTGATCGCGGAAGTCAGTGCGGCGCAGCCGGTGATCTATATTTGAAGTGCCGAGACCGACCGCGATCTTGGTCGTGAGATACAGTTCTTCGAGCGTCGAGTTCGGAGTTGCGAGCACGCCGAGCTGTGCTGCGCCGTGTTGACGCACGACTCGACCCAGCCTTTCCGCTGCGGCTCCGAGCGCCGTTTCCCAATCGACTTCGCGCCATGCGCCGCCTTCCTTCATCAGCGGCTTCTGCAGGCGATCCTCGCTATAGATACCTTCGTAGCTGAAGCGGTCGCGATCGGCGATCCAAGTCTCGTTGATGTCTTCGTTGGGACGCGGCACCACACGCATCACACGGCCGCGCAGCACGTGCGCATAAATGTTCGTACCGACGCTGTCGTGCGGCGAAACGAGCGGTTGCTGATTCATTTCCCAAGCACGCGCGCGATAACGATACGGCTTGTTGTTGAGCGCGCCGACCGGACAAAGATCGATGATGTTGGCAGAGAGCTCGTGATCGACGCTCTTCTCGATGAACGTGCCGATCTCGGTCGACTCGCCGCGGCCGATCGTGCCGAGTTCTTGGAAGCCCTGAATCTCTTGAGTGAACCGCACACAGCGCGTGCAGTGAATGCAGCGTGTCATGTCGGTCGAAACGAGTGGACCCAAGTTCTTGTCTTTGACGACGCGTTTGCGTTCTGCGTAGCGCGAGACGTCGCGGCCGAAGCCCATCGCGAGATCCTGCAATTCGCACTCGCCGCCCTGATCGCAGATCGGGCAATCGAGCGGATGGTTGATGAGCAGGAACTCCATCGTCGCCTTCTGCGCCGCGATGGCTTTGGGCGATTTCGTGAAAATCTTCATGCCCTCGGCCACGGGCGTCGCACACGCCGGCATGGGCTTGGGCGCCTTCTCGATTTCGACCAAACACATGCGGCAGTTGGCCGCGATCGCCAGCTTCTCGTGATAACAGAAGCGCGGAATGTACTCGCCATTCGCGTCGGTCACTTGGATCACCATCTGGCCCTTGCGAGCCTTCATGGGGACGCCGTTGACTTCGATGTTAATGGTGTCGTCGCTCATCATGCCGCCTCACGCTTGTCGGCCGTCACCATGCTGCGGCCGTGTTCGACGAAATATTCGAACTCGTGGCGGTAGTGCTTGATGAAGCTTTGAATGGGCCACGCGGCGGCATCGCCGAAGGCGCAAATCGTGTGGCCTTCGATTTTGTTGGCGACGTCGACCAGCATGTCCACGTCTTCTTTGCGGCCTTTGCCGGCGAGAATGCGGTTGAGCACGCGATTCAACCAACCCGTGCCTTCGCGGCAGGGCGTGCACTGACCGCACGATTCTGCGTAGTAGAACCGCGAGATGCGCTCGAGGGTCTTCACCATGCACGTGGTTTCGTCCATCACGATCAGCGAGCCGGTGCCGAGCGCCGAACCTGCTTTCTTCACCGAGTCATAATCCATGTTGACGTTCCACATGACGTCGCCCGGCACGACCGGCACGGAGACACCGCCCGGAATCACGGCTTTCAATTTACGGCCGCCGCGAATGCCGCCGGCGAGCTCGATCAAATCTTTGAACGGAATGCCGAGCGGCAATTCCCAATTGCCCGGCTTGTTGACGTGACCCGACACGGAGAAGATCAACGTGCCGCCGGAATTCGCGACACCCAGATCTGCAAACCACTTGGCGCCTTTGCGCAAGATAGTCGGCACGGAAGCGTAGCTCTGCGTGTTGTTGATGGTGGTGGGCTTGCCATACAAACCGAAGTTCGCCGGGAACGGTGGTTTGAATCGCGGTCTGCCTTGTTTGCCTTCGAGAGATTCCAACAGTGCGGTCTCTTCGCCGCAAATATAAGCCCCTGCACCCACGTAGCTATAAAGGTCGAAATCGATCCCCGAACCAAGAATATTTTTACCGAGCAATCCAGCCGCATACGCTTCTTTGAGCGCCTCTTCGAATCGCGGCACGGGCTCGGCGAGAAACTCGCCGCGAATGTAGTTGTAACCAACCGTCGCGCCCATCGCGTAGCCGCCGATGGCCATGCCTTCGATCAATGCATGCGGGTTATAACGAAGAATGTCGCGATCGTGACAAGTGCCCGGCTCGCTCTCGTCCGAATTGCACACCACATACTTTTGACCCGGCGCATTGCGCGGCATGAAGCTCCACTTCACGCCCGTCGGAAAGCCGGCACCGCCGCGGCCACGCAGCCCGGATGCTTTCACTTCTTCGATGATGGCATCGCGCGTCACTTTTTCGCGCAGGATTTTTTCCCACGCTTCATAGCCGCCGATCTTGCGGTACGTCGCGAGCTCCCACGAGCGCTCGTATTGGAGCGGCTCGAAGCACACCAGGTTTTGCGGATACTCTTTGGTCATTTGTGACGATCCAGAATCTCGTCCACTTTCTCGGGTGTGAGATTCTCGTAGTACACGTGGTCCACCATCATCATCGGCGCGCCGGTGCAGGCCGCCAGACACTCTTCTTCTTTCTTCAAGAAGAAGCGGCCGTCCGGCGTGCTGTCACCGACCGTGATGCCGAGACGGCGCTCGACATGCTCGAGAATCTCTTCACCACCGCACAACATGCATGAGATGTTCGTGCAGACAGAGACATGATGACGACCGACGGGCTTGGTCTCGAACATCGAATAGAACGTCGCGACTTCGTACACCTGCACCGGCGGTAACTGGATGTAGTTCGCGATGGCGTCCATCAGCTCGCGCGTGAGATAGCCGTGGTTCTCGTGCTGCGCAGCGCGCAACGCGGCCAGCACCGCCGAGCGCCGACGGTCGGGCGGAAATTTCTCGAGCCAATGATCGATCTCTTCGCGCAGGTGCGCGGAGAGCCCTGGCGCACCGCTATGCGTTGCCTCGCTCACCGATCTATTTCTCCGAATACAATGTCTTGTGTGCCGATGACCGCGACGACGTCCGCGAGCATGTGGCCCTTCACCATTTCTTCGAGCGATGCGAGATGCGCAAAGCCCGGCGCACGACACTTGAGTCGATAGGGTTTGTTCGCGCCGTCGGAAACTAGATAGACGCCGAATTCGCCCTTGGGCGCTTCGACCGCGGCATAGGTCTCACCTTCCGGCACGCAGTAGCCTTCGGTGAACAGCTTGAAGTGATGAATGAGCGATTCCATGTCGCCCTTCATCGACTCGCGGCTGGGCGGCGTCACTTTGTGATCGGACACCATCACCGGGCCCGGATTCTTACGCAGCCAATCGACGCATTGTTTGACGATGCGATTCGCCTGACGCATTTCTTCGACGCGCACTAGATAACGATCGTAGCAATCGCCGTTCACGCCGACGGGAATGTCGAAGTCCATCTGATCGTAGACTTCGTACGGTTGTTTCTTACGCAGGTCCCACTCGACACCAGAGCCGCGCAGCATCGGGCCGGTGTAACCGAGCTGCAATGCGCGCTCCGGCGAAATGACGCCGATGTTCACCGTACGCTGTTTCCAGATGCGGTTGTCGGTGAGCAATGTTTCATACTCATCGACACACGCCGGGAAGCGCTGCGTGAAATCGTCGATGAAGTCGAGCAACCCGCCCGAGCGGCGTTCGTTCAACTTGTCCACGTCTTTTTGGCTGCGCCATTTGGACGGACGATACTTCGGCATCGAATCCGGCAAATCGCGATACACGCCGCCCGGACGATAGTACGTTGCGTGCATGCGCGTGCCCGAGACTGCTTCGTAGCAATCCATCAGGTCTTCGCGTTCACGGAAACAATATAAGAACACCGCCATCGCACCGATGTCGAGACCGTGCGCACCGAGCCACATGAGGTGGTTCAGAATGCGGGTGACTTCATCGAACATCACGCGGATGTATTGCGCTCGCAACGGCGCCTTGATGCCGATGAGATTTTCGATGGCGAGCACATAAGCATGCTCGTTGCACATCATCGACACATAGTCGAGACGATCCATGTAACCGATGGATTGATTGAACGGCTTGCTCTCGGCCAGCTTCTCGGTGGCGCGGTGCAAGAGTCCGATGTGCGGATCGGCTTTCTGAATGACCTCGCCGTCCATTTCGAGGACCAAGCGCAGCACGCCGTGCGCCGCAGGATGCTGCGGCCCGAAATTCAGCGTGAAATTGTGAATGTCGGCCATGGTAATACTCAGGTCGGATCGGCCACACGGCGCTCTTTGAGCGGCGGCTCGTAACGGTTGTCCTCGCGGATCACGCGCGGCACGAGAGTGCGCGGCTCGATGCTCACGGGCTGGTACACGACGCGGCCCTTGGCCGGGTCGTAACGAACTTCAACATTGCCGATGAGCGGAAAGTCTTTACGGAACGGATGCCCGATGAAGCCGTAATCGGTGAGGATGCGGCGCAGGTCCGGATGACTCGCAAATAAAATGCCGTACAGATCGAACGCTTCGCGCTCGTACCAATTCGCACTCGCCCAGATATTCACGACCGAAGGCAACACGGGCGCGTCGGCATTGCCGCAGAAACAACGCAAGCGCAAGCGCACGTTGTGAGTGATCGAGAGCAGGTGATAGACGACCGCGAAGCGTGCTTCTTCGTCCGGCTTGACGATCTCGCCATTGGGATTTACGCCACGGCTGAAACCGCTCTCGGTAGCAGCGAACGTGCGCCACTCGTTACGGCCGTAGTCCAAATAGTCCATTCCAGCGAGATCGATGAGCTGCTCGAACTTGAGCTCCGCGTGATCGCGCAGCTGCGTGCAGACATCCAACAGGTCTTGAGCCTTGACTTCAAAGGTCGCTTCGTCGCACGTCGACGGCACGCGTTGCACGCGTTCACTCAGCACTGACTGAACTCTCGAGGCCAGCGTCTCGATTCGGGAAGACATCCAGAAACCTCTAACGAGCGATGGTGTTGACGCGGCGAATCTTGTTCTGCAATTGCAAGATGCCGTACAACAAAGCTTCTGCGCTGGGCGGACAGCCCGGCACGTAAACATCGACCGGCACGATGCGGTCGCAGCCGCGCACCACGGCATAGGAATAGTGATAGTACCCGCCGCCATTTGCACATGAACCCATGGAGATCACCCAGCGGGGCTCGGGCATTTGGTCGTAAACCTTGCGCAGTGCCGGCGCCATTTTATTGACCAGCGTGCCGGCCACGATCATGACATCGGACTGACGGGGACTCGGACGGAAAATCACGCCGAAGCGATCCAAGTCATAGCGGGCCGCACCGGCGTGCATCATCTCGACCGCACAACATGCAAGACCGAAGGTCATCGGCCACATCGAACCCGTGCGCGCCCAATTCACCAACTTGTCGACGGTCGTCGTGATGCACGCCGGTGCGGCGTTAGCGGCATCGGCTTCGCTCGTGACGTCGTTTGCAATGGCTAATCCCATTCTAGAGCCCCTTTCTTCCACTCGTAGACGAAGCCCACGACCAGGATCAGCAAGAACACGCCCATGGCAGCGATCGCAACCAAGCCTGTCGAGCCGAGAGACACCGCCCAAGGGAAGAGGAATGCAATTTCGAGATCGAACACGATGAAGAGAATGGCCACCAAGTAATAGCGGACATCGAACTTGATGCGCGAATCCTCGAACGCATCGAAGCCGCACTCGTAGGGCGAGAGCTTCTGATCGTCGGGCTTTTTAGGTCCAAACAGAAAGCCCAACGAGACCAGGACGATGGCCAGCCCCGTGGCCACACCCAAGAAAATCAGAATGGGTACGTAGTTCTGCAGCATCGCTGATGGGAGTCGAGAAACTCGATGAACCAAATTGTAGCAGGAGCGTGCAGCGCAGTAATACACCTGCCTCAAGGATTTAGGTGGAGATCACGCCCGCTTCGATGAACCCTCTTCGATGGACAATGGACCTGCACTGTTCACAGACGCACTCGCGCTGGTACTTGTGACGTTCGCAGTTCGGCACACCCGACGGTGAGTAAAACTGGATTCGGAGTTCGTCGACCGCAGATCGCAGTGACGATGATTTGCCTTCTTTCTCGAGCGCGCATTGCGCGCGCTTCCGGCTAACGAACAACCAATCACTGAAGAAAGATTGGTGCGGATGGTCGGACTCGAACCGACACGGGTTGCCCCACTACCCCCTCAAAGTAGCGTGTCTACCAGTTCCACCACATCCGCACGAAAACTAAAAACATCCAAGCCGCAGCTATTTTGCCGGTGCTTCCGGTGCTGCAGGCGGAGCCTCGCTTGCGGCCGGAGCAACAGGCTCATTCGGCGTCGAGGTTGCAGGCTTCGGCACATCCGTCTTGGACGGCGCCTCGGGCACGGCCACTCGATCGATCACACTCGTCGGCCCACTCTGCCGGCCGCCGAGATACGCCAACGTGAGACTCGTAACAAAGAACAGCGCCGCAAGCGTCGCTGTCGAGCGAGACAGAAAAGATGCCGAGCCGCGCGCACCGAACACTGTGCCGGAGGCACCTGCACCAAAACCAGCACCTGCGTCCGCGCCCTTACCTCGTTGCAACAGCACGAGGCCCACAATGGCGAGCGCAAACAATACGTGCACTATCGTCGCTGCTGTATGCAACCAATTCATGAATCGTTACAACCGTTCAAACTGCCGCTGCGCAAATTTTCAAGAACTCATCCGCCTTGAGCGAAGCGCCGCCGATCAAGCCGCCATCCACATCAGGCATCGAAAAGAGTTCGCGCGCATTCGCTGCCTTCACGCTGCCGCCGTACAAAATTTGCACTCGGCCGGCGATTGTAGCATCGAGACGCGCTACTTCCTCGCGTATGAATGCGTGCACTTCCTGTGCTTGCTCGGGCGTCGCCGTTTTGCCGGTGCCAATCGCCCACACCGGCTCGTATGCAATGACAGCACGCGCCAGCGCCGCCACACCCAACAGATCGAGCACTGCACCGAGCTGACGTCTAATCACCGCGAACGTGCGGCCCTGTTCACGCTCTTCCAGAGTTTCACCCACGCACAAGATGGGAATGAGACCCTGCGACTGCGTCGCCAAACATTTGCGGGCGACGAGCACGTCGTCCTCGTGATACAGCGCGCGCCGCTCCGAGTGCCCGACGATGACGTACGTGCAGCCCTGATCTTTCAGCATGACCGCCGACACTTCGCCGGTGAACGCCCCGATTGCCTCTGCGCAGACGGACTGAGCGCCAAGCGCAATGCGCGAATCTCGCAGCAAGCGCCCGACCTCGTTCAAGTATACGAACGGCGGACAAATCGCCGCATCCACTGCTGCCACGCCCGGCCAACCGTCCAGAATGGCCGCCACGAGCGCCGTGTTTTCGGCTCGCGAGCCATGCATTTTCCAGTTTCCGGCCACTAATGTGCGGCGCGCCTGCGACAAGTCCCGACTCTCCCGTTGCGAGGGCGCGGAAGCTTAACGATGCGCAGAAGTGAAAGCAAACGGTGGTGGAGAAGAGTTAGGGGATGGGGGTTAGGAGTTAGTCGGAGCACGCTGCGCGTGCAGAACCCGACCAGGAATTTTGTTGCCTATGCCGCCGCGGCGACTACCGCGGCCAATTCCTTTGCGAGCTGTACGACCAAACGTTCGTCCCGACCTTCCACCATCACTCGAATCACGGGTTCCGTGCCTGATGGCCTGAGCACGACGCGCCCTTGGCCGGCGAGTCGCGTCTCTGCACTTTGGACAGCGGCTTGAATGCTCGGCGATGCGCTCGGATCGAGCTTGCGCGACATGCGCACGTTTTCCAGCACCTGCGGGTACTTGGGCATGGGCGCGACGAGCTCTGCCAAGCTCTTTCCCGAGCGTTGCATGACGGCCAGCACCTGGAGCGCGTTTACGAGCGCGTCTCCGGTCGTCGCGCAATCCAGGATCAGAATGTGTCCCGAGGTCTCGCCTCCCAGGACTGCTCCCGTCTCGCGCATCAGTTCGTGCACATAGCGATCGCCTACTTTGGCGCGACGGAATTCGATGCCCTCTTGAGCCAGCGCGTGTTCGAGGCCCAAATTGCTCATCACTGTGCCCACGACCGGGCCCCGTAACGTGCCCTGCTCTTTGCGCGCCTTGGCCAGCACGTACAGCAATTGATCGCCGTCCACGACGCGGCCCAGGTGATCGACCATCACCAAACGATCGCCGTCGCCGTCGAGAGCGATGCCCACTTGTGCTTTGACTCCGGGAACCGTGAGCTGCAATAGCTCGGGCGAGGTGGAACCGCAGGAGGAATTGATGTTGCGGCCGTTCGGCGAACACCCGATCGGTACGATCTCCGCACCGAGATCGGCAAGAATTCTCGGGGCCACTTTGTAGCCCGCCCCATGCGCGCAATCGATGACGATTTTGCACTTGGAGAAATCCAAGCCTTGCGCAATGCTCTTGAGACAAAACTCCTGATAGTGCACACGAGATTTGTCGACGCGACGCGCTACGCCAAGCTCGCGCGATTCGCGCGTGACGGGCGGCGATTCCAACATACGTTCGATCTCGTCTTCCTTCTCATCCGACAGTTTGCTGCCCTGCGCATCGAAGAACTTGATGCCGTTGTCTTCATAAGGATTGTGCGAGGCGCTGATGACGACACCGAAATCGCACTTGAAGAAGTGAGTCAGAAAAGCAATGCCGGGCGTGGGCAGCGGACCGATCATCATGACGTTGACGCCGGCTGCAACGAAGCCGGCTTCGAGCGCGGATTCGAACATATAGCCAGATAATCGCGTGTCCTTGCCCAGCAATACCGTTCCACCATTAGGAGCCAGAACACGAGCCGCAGCGCTCGCGAGCCGCAGTGCGAATTCGACTGTCATCGGATGCTCGCCGACTCGTCCGCGAACACCATCGGTCCCGAAATATTTACGACCCAAACCCGCTACTCCCGTATTCGATAGCCGGCATCCAAAAGACTTTGCGCTGTTTTGACAACATCGCGAGTTGCAGCCACATCGTGAGTTCGTATCACCTTGGCCCCCGCGAGCACAGAGGAAGTGGCCAAGGCCACGGCCCCGAACAATCTTTGCTCCGCCGGCCGGTCGAGCAATGCCCCCAGCATGGATTTGCGTGAGACGCCGATCAGCAGTGGCAACCCTAACTCACTCAGCTCCCCCAAATGCGCGAGCAGCTGCACATTATGCTCGAGACGTTTACCGAAACCGATGCCGGGATCGAGGAGCAAACGTTCTCGCACGATGCCAGCCTGATTGCAGGCTAGCACTCGATCTTGGAGAAACTGTTGCACTTCGCTCACGACGTGAACGTACTGCGGATTGATCTGCATGGTCGCAGGCTCGCCCTGCATGTGCATCAAGCAGACCGCGGCATCCGTCGAGGCCGCAGCCGCAAGGGCACCGGGCACTTGCAACGCACGAACATCGTTGATGATGTCGGCGCCCGCTTCCACCGCAGCACGCATCACCTCGGGCTTGCTGGTGTCGACCGAGAGATAGGCATCGGTCCTTGCCCGTAGCGCACGGATGACGGGAATGACGCGTCGGATCTCTTCATCTATAGACACCTGAGCCGCGCCGGGTCGCGTGGATTCGCCGCCGATATCGATGATGGTCGCGCCTTCAGCGACCATTTGCAGCGCATGGTCTAGGGCGCGACCGGTATCGAAATAACGACCGCCATCGGAAAAGGAATCCGGCGTGACGTTGAGTACCCCCATCACTACGGCGCGAGTCAGATCGAGCGAGCGCGCTCCACAACTTAGGGTGTGAACACCAGTCATTGGCCATCCAAAAAATTCGGCCCCGGGCAGAGCTTCCACTCTACCCGGGGCCTGTTGGTCGAGAACCGAAGGCTGCTGCCTCGTTCTTACTAACTCTTAACCCCTAACTCCCAACGCCTTTCCGTCAATGCTGACTCGCCGGCTTGCCGATGGGCGGCGTGGCTTCGCCGGGCTTCTCGCGCTCGCGAGGTTTACCCGTCGTGGTCGGCGTGTCGTCCCAGTCCTGCGGCGGACGCGGCTCGCGGCCTTCCATGATGTCCTTGATCTGCTGCTCGTCGATGGTCTCGTATTTGATGAGCGCATCGGCCATTTTGTGCAGCTTCTCGACGTTGGTCTGCAAGATGCTCTGCGCGTGAGTGTAGTTGCTGTCGATGAGCCGGCGTACTTCCTCATCGATGGCGTGCGCGGTCACGTCGGAGACCATCTTGTGTTGCGTCACCGAGCGTCCCAAGAACACTTCGCCCTGCTCTTCCGTATAGGAGAGCGGTCCGAGTTTGTTCGAGAGACCCCATTTCGTAACCATGTTGCGCGCGATTTCAGTCGCACGCTCGATATCGTTCGAAGCGCCCGTGGTCACGGACTCGGCGCCGAAGATCATTTCCTCGGCGATGCGACCACCGAACAACGTCGCGATGCGGCTCTCCAAGCGGCGCTTGCTAGTGCTGTAGCGATCGCCTTCCGGCAGGAACATCGTGACGCCCAAAGCGCGGCCGCGCGGAATGATAGTCACCTTGTAAACGGGATCGTGCTCAGGCACCGACAAGCCGACGATGGCGTGGCCGGCCTCGTGATATGCGGTGAGTTTCTTCTCATCCTCATCCATGACCATGGAGCGGCGTTCCGCGCCCATCATGATTTTGTCCTTGGCTTTCTCGAACTCGTCCATGGTGACGAAACGGCGATTCGCACGCGCGGCGAAGAGCGCAGCTTCATTGACGAGATTTGCAAGATCGGCACCCGAGAACCCTGGCGTACCGCGCGCAATCACTTGTGGGCGCACGTCTTCAGCCAAGGGCAGCTTGCGCATATGCACTTTGAGGATTTGTTCACGGCCGCGCACGTCGGGCAGCGGCACGACGACCTGACGATCGAAGCGGCCTGGGCGCAGCAGTGCTGGATCCAACACATCGGGGCGGTTGGTGGCGGCAATGACGATCACGCCTTCCGTCCCTTCGAAGCCGTCCATCTCGACGAGCAACTGGTTCAACGTCTGCTCGCGTTCATCGTGACCACCGCCCAAGCCGGCACCGCGGTGACGGCCCACCGCATCGATTTCATCGATGAAGATGATGCAAGGCGCGTGCTTCTTGGCTTGATCGAACATATCGCGAACGCGGGAAGCACCCACACCGACGAACATCTCCACGAAGTCCGAGCCGGAGATCGTGAAGAAAGGAACCTTGGCTTCGCCAGCAATCGCACGAGCGAGCAACGTCTTACCCGTGCCGGGTGAGCCAACCATTAACACGCCGCGCGGAATCTTGCCGCCCAGGCGCTGGAATTTACCCGGGTCTTTGAGGAACTCGACGATCTCGACCACTTCTTCCTTGGCTTCATCCACTCCGGCTACATCGGCGAAGGTGACCTGCACCTGGTCCTCGCCCAAGAGCCGCGCTCGACTCTTGCCGAAGGACATTGCCCCTCGCCCTCCTGCGCCGCCTTGCATCTGACGCATGAAGTAAACCCACACGGCGATCAACAACAGGATGGGGAACGACGATACGAAAAGCTGCATTAGGAACGATTGGCGCTCCGGTGCAGCCGCACTGAACGTGACACTGTGTTTTTGCAGGGTGCCGATGAGTGCTGAGTTATCCGTTTCCGGACTGAAGGTGAGGAACTGTTCGCCATTGGTGCGCACACCGGTGATGGTGTCGCCCTTGAAGGTGACTTGCGAAACACCGCCGTCCTTCACTTGCTCCAGGAAGGTGGAGTACGCGATTTCTTGAGGGGCTCCCGCCCGCCCGCTGAAGTTGCTGACCACCGTGGCGAGAACAACGGCGATCACGATCCAGAGAATGATGTTCTTGGCAAGGTCGTTCAAAAGAGGCTCCTCAGTCGCACTGACAGCGCACCGATCGCTCGTCGTAGACCGCGGGGAGAACGGGCGCCGAGGGCAAAGGTGAGAATGTGCTTGACACTACTACATCATAAACTTATGCGCCAACAGGTACAGTTCCGCACTTCTTGATCTGGACGCCGTGGGCTCCCGTGCGCAACCGCTGCACAAAGAGTTTGGGAGTCCCGCCTTGGAATGCCTTGGCCAAGAAGTCGCCCCCTTGCGCAACGTCTCTTGGCGAAATCCAACGCAAGTTCAACCAGATGCATGGATCGAAGGGGGGCCACGTCGGACATGGCGGACATACTGGGGACGATATCGCACATAACAAGCTGCGGCCGCTCTCCTGCCAAGAGATCGAGTAATTTCTGCAATACGACCCTCGTGAGCTGGATTTGAAGCGCTTGGGTGCGCGGGAGGCGTACAGTACGCACCCCTTTCCAGACCGACTTGCAACTCCTCCCCCCATGCCCCTTACTGAAAAACAAAAGAAACACCTCCGCGGCCTCGGCCATGCACTCAATCCCGTCGTGATGGTGGGCCAGGAAGGCTATTCCGAAGCAGTGGCCAAGGAGCTCGAATCCGCTCTGAAAGCGCATGAGCTGGTCAAGGTGAAAGCCCGTGTCGGTGATCGCGAAGAGCGCGATCTGATCTTTGCTGAATTGGCCGGCAAGACAGCGAGCGAACTCGCCCAGCGCATCGGCAACGTGGGATTGTTCTATCGACGACGCAAGGAGAAGCCGAAGATCGTTCTGCCGGATTAACTTCCTCTACTCATACCTCACCGACACGATCTCATAAGACCGCGTGCCGGCGGGCGCAGCGACGTCGACTACATCGCCTTCCGACTTGCCAACCAGCGCACGCGCAATCGGCGAGGACACCGAGATCAAGCCGCTTTTGATATCGGCTTCCGCATCGCCCACGATCTGATAGACGAGCTTGCCGCCGTCGTCTTGATCTTCCACTTCGACCGTCGCACCGAACACCACGCGGCCGGTGGCGGGCAACCGCGTCACATCGATGATTTCGGAATTGGAGAGCTGCGCCTCGATTTCCTTGATGCGGCCTTCGGAGAAACTCTGCTGCTCGCGCGCCGCATGATATTCAGCGTTTTCGCTCAGATCACCGTGCGCGCGCGCTTCGGCGATGGCTTGGATGATGCGCGGCCGTTCTTCGGTCTTGAGACGCTTGAGTTCGACACGCAAGCGTTCCGCGCCTTTGGCAGTGAGTGGGCTGCGTTTCACGTTCCAACCTCCGTGTGAAGGTCCTGCAAACGATTGACCTCCACAGCATCCAGATATTCGAGCGCATCGCAGGTCGCCAATGCGGCCGCGATGGTCGTGTAGTAGGTGACTTTCTTGTGCACGGCCTCGCGACGAATCGAGCGCGATTCGAAAATAGCCTGCTTACCTTCGGTCGTGTTGACGATGAGCGTGAACTCATCGTTCTTGATCATATCGACGATGTGTGGCCGGCCTTCGCGCACTTTGTTAGCACGCCGGCACGGCACGCCGGCATCTGTAATGGCCTGCGCCGTTCCGGCGGTGGCGACGATCTCGAAACCTCGCGCCACGAGCCGTTGCGCCAAGGTCGCCGCAAGCGGTTTATCACGATCGCGCACGCTGATGAGACACACGCCGCGGGTCGGCAAGGTCACGCCGGAGCCCAATTGCGCCTTTGCATATGCCTCGCCAAAAGTTTTACCCGTGCCCATAACTTCGCCCGTCGACTTCATCTCGGGACCCAAGATGGGATCGGCTTCCGGGAACTTGGCGAACGGAAATACCGATTCTTTGACGGCAAAAAACTTCGGCACGCGCTCGACCGTGAGTCCTAGATCGGCGAGCTTCTCGCCTGCCATGACGCGTGCCGCCATTTTTGCGAGCGGCACACCCGTCGCCTTCGAGACGAAGGGCACGGTGCGCGAAGCGCGCGGATTCACTTCGAGCACGTAGATGATGCCGTTCTGAATCGCGAACTGGATGTTCATGAGACCGACGACGTTCAGTGCCTTCGCGAGTTTGCGGGTTTGCTCTTTGAGCTCGGCTTGCAGCTCGGCGCTCAAGCTGTTGGGCGGCAAAGAACATCCCGAGTCGCCCGAATGCACGCCGGCCTGTTCGATGTGTTCCATGATGCCGCCGACGTACACGTCGGTGCCGTCGCAAATAGCGTCCACGTCCACTTCGATAGCGACGTCGAGGAAGCGATCGAGCAGTACGGGGCTGTCGTTCGACACCTTCACCGCATCGGTCATATAAACGCGCAAGTCTTCTTCGGCGAACACCACTTCCATCGCGCGCCCGCCCAAGACATACGAAGGACGCACGACGAGCGGGAAGCCGACTTCGCGCGCCATCATCACAGCCTGTTCTTCGGTACGTGCGGTGCGATTCGGCGGTTGTTTGAGTCCTAGCTTTTGGACGAGCTGCTGGAAGCGCTCGCGATCCTCGGCAACATCGATCGAATCGGGACTCGTGCCGATGATGGGTGCGCCGGCAGCTTCAAGTGCACGGCTCAGCTTCAGCGGCGTTTGGCCGCCGTATTGCACGATCACGCCGATCGGTTTTTCCTTCTCGATCACTTCCATCACGTCTTCGAACGTGAGCGGCTCGAAATACAGCCGATCGGAAGTGTCGTAGTCGGTGGACACCGTTTCCGGATTGCAGTTCACCATGATGGTTTCGTAGCCTGCGTCGCGCAGTGCAAACGCTGCGTGCACGCAGCAATAATCGAATTCGATACCTTGCCCGATGCGATTCGGACCGCCGCCCAAGATCATGATCTTGCGACGATCGCTCGGTTGCGCTTCGCATTCTTCTTCGTACGTCGAATACATATAGGCGGTCGACGTGGAGAATTCGGCAGCGCAGGTATCCACGCGTTTGAACACTGGACGTACGCCGAGTCGCAAGCGACGACGGCGCACCGACGCTTCATCAGTGCCGATCAATGTAGCCAACCGGCTGTCCGCAAAGCCTTTGCGCTTGAGCACGCGCAGCCGCTCCACTTCGAGCGACTCGAGTCCCTGCTCCGTTACCTTCTGTTCTTCTTTGATCAAGTCTTCGAGCTGCACCAAGAACCAAGGGTCGATGCCGGACAAGCGGTTTACTTCGGCCACCGTCGTTCCAGCGCGGAATGCATCCGCTACATAGCGAATGCGATGTGCGCCCGGCATGCGCAACTCTTCCCGCAGTTTGTCCGTATCGGTATCGCTCAACGGCAACTTGAGCATGGGATTCAAACCATCCGTGCCCACTTCCAACCCTCGCAGTGCTTTCTGTAGCGATTCTTGGAAAGTGCGGCCCATGGCCATGACTTCGCCCACGGATTTCATTTGCGTGGTGAGCCGATCGTTCGCGCCGGGGAATTTTTCGAACGTGAAGCGCGGAATCTTGGTGACGACGTAATCGATGGAAGGTTCGAACGACGCAGGCGTCGCACCGCCGGTGATGTCGTTCTTGAGTTCGTCCAACGTGTAGCCCACGGCAAGCTTGGCCGCGACTTTAGCGATGGGAAAACCTGTAGCCTTGGACGCCAACGCAGACGAGCGCGATACGCGTGGATTCATTTCGATCACCAGCATGCGGCTGTCCGTCGGGCTCAACGCAAACTGCACGTTGGAACCCCCGCACTCCACGCCGATCTTGCGCAGTACAGCGATCGACGCATTGCGCATGCGTTGATATTCCTTATCGGTGAGCGTCTGCGCGGGCGCGACGGTGATGGAATCTCCCGTGTGCACGCCCATGGGATCGAAGTTCTCGATCGAGCAAATGATGATGCAGTTGTCCTTGCGGTCGCGCACCACTTCCATTTCGAACTCTTTCCAGCCGATGACGGATTCTTCGAGCAACACTTCGCTCGTGGGCGAAGCATCGAGGCCGCGCTCGACGATGGCGACGAACTCTTCGCGGTTATAAGCGATACCGCCGCCCGAACCGCCCAAGGTAAAGGACGGACGAATGACGGTGGGAAAGCCGATCTCGGCTTGCACAGCGAGTGCTTCTTCCATCGAGTGAGCGATACGCGACCGCGGGCATTCCAAACCGATCTCGCGCATGGCATTGCGGAAGCGTTCGCGATCTTCGGCCATGTCGATGGCTTCGCGTGACGCCGCAATCAATTCAACTCCGTATTTCTCCAGTACACCTTCGCGCACCAAGTCGAGCGCGCAGTTGAGCGCCGTTTGGCCGCCCATGGTGGGCAGCAACGCATTCGGTCGCTCTTTGGCAATGATCCGCTCGACGGTGCGCCACTGGACGGGCTCGATGTACACAGCATCCGCCGTGTCCGGGTCCGTCATGATGGTGGCGGGATTCGAGTTCACTAGAATGACTCGATAGCCTTCTTCCTTGAGCGCCTTGCATGCTTGCGCTCCGGAATAGTCGAACTCGCACGCCTGCCCGATCACGATGGGGCCGGCGCCGATGATGAGAATGCTTTTGATGTCGGTACGTTTGGGCATCTTTCAAAAATCGCGCACAACAAAACGCGAGCCGCACTTTAACGGCCCACACTGGCTCTCTAACATCAAGTCTCTGCGGCGGCTCGCTTCGCTGCGGCAGCGCGTCCGGCAGCGTTGATGCGAGTCTGCATCAACGCTACGAAACGGTGGAACAAACCGCGCAGATCATGCGGCCCGGGGCTCGCTTCGGGGTGCCCCTGAAAACTAAATGCCGGCCGGTCGGTGAGCTCGATACCTTGCAAGGTGCCGTCGAACAACGAGCGATAGGTCGTCTTCACGTTCGCACCCAGCGTCGATTCATCGACCGCGAAGCCGTGATTTTGGCTCGTGATCGCAACTTTACCGGTCGCCACTTCGAGCACGGGATGGTTGCCGCCGTGATGACCGAATTTCATCTTGACGGTCCGCGCACCGGTCGCGAGACCCAGCAACTGGTGCCCCAAGCAGATACCGAACACGGGAATGTCGGTCTCGAGAAACCGCTTGATCGCTTCGATCGCGTAAGTGCACGGCTCCGGATCGCCGGGACCGTTGGACAAGAAAATGCCGTCGGGATTCATGGCGAGGACGCGATCGGCGGGCGTTTGCGCCGGCACGACCGTCATGCGGCAGCCGTGATCGGCAAGCAACCTGAGAATATTGCGTTTGATCCCGTAGTCGTATGCGACCACATGTAGGCGTTGACCAGGTCGCGATTCCGGACCCGCTTCGCCTGCCCAGTTCGTGCCATCGTTCCACTGATAGGGCCGACGCGTCGTAACCACCTTGGCCAGATCCATCCCTTTGAGTCCCGGGAATTTGCGCGCGGCATGTACAGCCGCATCGGAATCGGCCTTGTCGCCCGTCATGATGCATCCCGCGAGAGCGCCCTTCTCGCGTAGCACTCGCGTGAGCTTGCGCGTATCAATATCCGCAACGGCGACGGTGCGCCCGCGCGCCAAGAAGCTCTCGAGCGATTCACTGGCGCGCCAGCTCGAATGCATGAGCGGCAAATCGCGCACGACCAACCCAGCAGCAAAAATAGCCGCGGCTTCCATATCTTCGGGATTCGTACCGGTGTTGCCGATGTGCGGATACGTGAGCGTGACGATCTGTCGGCAATAGGACGGATCGGTGAGAATTTCCTGATAACCCGTCATCGACGTGTTGAACACGACTTCGCCCGTCGTGTTGCCTTTCGCACCGATGGAACGACCGTGGAATACCGTTCCGTCTTCGAGCGCCAGCACTGCGGGTGTTGAGCTCATGGTTACGACCTCCACGTGCCGCGAACGGCATCAGGCAAAACTACGCTTGGCGCCCTCAATGAGGACAAGTCATCGAACATCAACGCTAAATGGAACACTGGGGATTTAGGTCGATGTTCTCTCAAGTACACAGCGTACCTCTTGCTCCTCGGCCTCGAGCTCGCACAGCGAGCTCGTCTTAATTACACGCACGCATGCAGAAAGCGAGATGGGCTTTCGAGCCTATCCCGCCACAAAGTTTTTCACCGCGTGCTAAGGGACAAAGTCTACGCGAGCAGTGTGCGCAGGTCTATCGGGAATTTGCATGTGTAAGTACATGCAAGGAGTTGGGAGTTAGGGGTTAGGAGTTAGTAAGACGCAGACTCGAGTTACGCACCACCCTTCTAGACTAACTCCTAACTCCTAACTTGCTAGCTCCTAGGCCCAGCACATCCTGCATCGAATACAGCCCCGGCGGTTTGCCGATCACCCAAGAGGCAGCAATGAGAGCACCGCGTGCAAAACCGGAGCGATCGTGAGCGCGATGCGTCAGCTCGATGCGCTCGCCAGGCCCCGCAAACGTGAGTATGTGATCGCCTACGACATCGCCGCCGCGGAACACGGAGAAACCGATGGCACCGCGAGGGCGCGGACCTGTCTCGCCATGACGTGCGAATACTCCGTCGGCTTCAAGCGTCGTTCCACGTGCCTGTGCAACAACTTCGCCGATGCGCAGTGCCGTACCCGACGGCGCATCTTTCTTGTTGCGATGATGAGCTTCGAAGACTTCCACGTCGTAGTCGGCATTGAGCGCGGTGGCGGCGAGTTCAGCGAGCTTCAGTAGCACATTCACGCCCAAACTCATGTTCGGCGCGAGCACGACGGGTACATGACCGCTCGCTTCCATAATGGCTGCACGCTGCTCGGCGGTGTGACCTGTAGTGCCAATGACAATGGGTACGCCTGCACTCGCAGCGCAGCGCACGTGGAAAGGCGTCGCGGCCGGTAAAGCGAAATCCACTGCAACCTTTGCGTGCTGCAGCGCCGCCCGAACATCGGCGCTCACCGTAAGCGCAACATGGCCGCCCAGTGCGCGAACATCTTTATCCAACCATTCGCTGGTCGCCGATGCCGTTGCGGCCACCAATCGCAATGCTTCGAATCCGGGCAATGCGGCCAGCAATGCCCTGCCCATGCGACCTGTCACTCCCAGGATCGCTATGCCGTTTGGCTCGCTCACGGGCGACTCCTCGAACAATGTCAGCGACTGATGGTCTCGAAGAAACGCTTCACGCCGTCGAGCCAAGAATGCTCGCGCGGACTGTGACTGCGCGAGCTCTGCTGCATCGAAGTCTCGAACTCGCGTAGCAACTTACGTTGGTCTTCTGTGAGATTGACGGGTGTTTCCACCACCACTCGGCAAAAGAGATCGCCCGTGGGACCGCCGCGCACCGGCTTGACGCCCTTCTCTTTCAAACGAAAGACCCGTCCCGATTGCGTTTCGCTCGGAATCTTGAGAACGACATTGCCTTCGAGTGTGGGCACTTCGATCGAACCGCCGAGCGCAGCGGTCACGAAGCTGACGGGCACCTCGCACGATAAGTGGCTGCCGTCGCGTTCGAAGATGTCGTGTTCGCGCACGCGAATCTCGACATACAAATCTCCCGCCGGGCCGCCGTTGCGCCCTGCCTCGCCTTCACCCGATAAGCGAATGCGATCGCCCGAGTCGACGCCGGGGGGCACTTTGACCGCTAGATTTCTCTTCTTGCGGACACGTCCTTGGCCCAAGCAAGGATCGCAGGGTTCGGTTATGATCTGGCCGCGGCCTTTGCAGCGAGGACACGTTTGCTGAACGGCGAAGGGTCCCTGCCGCATTCGCACTTGGCCGACGCCCGAGCAGGTATCACAAGTAGCGGTCTTCGAACCCGGCGAAGCTCCCGTGCCGCTGCACTTCTCGCACTCGGCGAGCGATGCGAATTCGATATCGACGGAACCGCCGAAGACGGCTTGTTCGAGATCGAGTTCCAAGTCATAGCGCAAATCAGCGCCGCGAAACACTTGCGAACGCGAGCGGCGCCCGCCGCCGAAAATATCGCCGAACACTTCGCCGAAAATATCGCTGAACGCATCCGCGCCGAAGCCGGTGCCACCACCTCCGCCCGAACGTTGATCCAATCCGGCGTGACCGTACTGGTCGTAGATGGCGCGTTTTTGTTCGTCGGTGAGGACCTCACACGCTTCCTTGGCTTCCTTGAATTTAGCCTCGGCTTCGTGGTCGTTGGGATTGCGGTCCGGGTGGTATTTCATCGCCAGCCGCCGGAAGGCCTTTTTAATGTCAGCTTCCGCGGCATTGCGAGCAACACCCAGAACTTCGTAGTAATCGCGCTTGGACATGGTCCCCAACTTCTCTTCGCAAACCCTGCAGACTCATACAAGAAAGCGCTCGCACGGGACGGCCGCGGGAGCGCTTTCGAGTCTCGTGACGCCTCTATATCAAGTCCCTTTCTTTTTGTCCTTAACTTCTTCGAATTCCGCGTCGAGCACGTCGTCTTTCGCACCGCCACCGCCGGCGGCACCGGCACCCGCGCCTGCTTCGTTGGGCTGAGCTTGCGCATACGCCTGCTGCGCGACCGCACTAAATGCCTGCTCCAGCGCCTGCGCCTTCTTCTCGATGATGTCCTTATCGTCACTCGCGAGCGCAGTCTTTAGATCCGACAGCGCGGATTCGATCTTGCCGCGTTCCGCAGGCGGCACTTTCTCGCCCAAATCCTTGAGCGACTTATCCGTCGTATGCAAGAGCGCGTCGGCGCGATTGCGGACGTCGACGAGCTCGCGGAATTTGCGATCCTCTTCGGCGTGCGCTTCGGCTTCCTTCACCATCTGCTTGATCTCGTCCTCGGAAAGGCCGCTCGAAGCCTTGATGGCGATGCGCTGCTCCTTGCCCGTGGCCTTGTCTTTGGCCGACACGTGCAAAATTCCGTTGGCATCGATATCGAAGGTGACTTCGATCTGCGGCATGCCACGTGGCGACGGCGGAATGCCTTCGAGATTGAATTGACCGAGCGACTTGTTGTCGGCCGAGCGCTGCCGCTCACCCTGCAACACGTGAATGGTCACGGCGCTTTGGTTGTCGTCGGCAGTCGAGAAGACCTGCGTCGCCTTGGTCGGGATCGTGGTGTTCTTCTCGATGAGCTTGGTCATGATGCCGCCCAAGGTCTCGATACCGAGCGACAGCGGCGTCACGTCGAGCAACAACACGTCCTTCACTTCACCTGACAACACGCCTGCCTGGATCGCAGCACCCACGGCCACGGCTTCGTCGGGATTCACATCTTTGCGCGGCTCTTTGCCGAAGAACTCTTTGACGACTTTCTGCACCATGGGCATGCGCGTCTGTCCGCCGACCAAAATTACTTCGGACACTTCGTTCATCGAGAGCCCGGCGTCCTTGAGCGCGATACGGCAAGGCTCGATAGTCTTCTGCACCAAATCTTCGACCAAAGACTCGAGCTTGGCACGCGTGAGCTTGATGTTGAGATGCTTCGGACCGGATGCGTCGGCCGTGATATACGGCAAATTCACGTCGGTCTGCTGGCTGGACGACAGTTCGATCTTGGCCTTTTCCGCCGCTTCCTTCAGACGCTGCATGGCGAGCGGATCTTTGCGCACATCGACGCCGCTCTCTTTCTTGAACTCGTCGCCGAGATAGTTGATGACCTTCATGTCGAAGTCTTCGCCGCCCAGGAAGGTGTCGCCGTTCGTCGCGAGCACTTCGAATTGACGTTCGCCGTCGACATCGGCCACTTCGATGATGGAAATGTCGAAGGTGCCGCCGCCCAAGTCGTACACCGCGATCTTGCGATCGCCGCCTTGCTTGTCGAGCCCGTATGCCAAAGCGGCAGCCGTGGGCTCGTTGATGATGCGCTTGACGTTCAAGCCCGCGATGCGGCCGGCATCTTTGGTCGCCTGACGTTGCGAGTCATTGAAATAAGCAGGCACAGTGATGACGGCTTCGGTAACGGTCTCACCGAGATAGTCTTCCGCCGTTTTCTTCATCTTCATGAGCACGCGCGCCGAAATTTCCGGCGGCGCCATTTTCTTGCCCTGCACTTCCACCCACGCATCGCCGTTGTCCGCCTTCATGACTTTGTACGGCACCATGTGCACGTCTTTTTGCACGACATCGTCTTCGAACTTGCGTCCGATCAGACGTTTGATGGCGTACAGGGTGTTCTGCGGATTGGTGACGGCCTGACGCTTGGCGGGTTGGCCCACTAACACTTCGCCGTCCTTCGTGAAGGCGACGATAGAGGGTGTGGTGCGATCGCCTTCGCTGTTTTCGATCACACGCGGTTTGCCGCCTTCCATGATCGCGACGCACGAATTCGTCGTGCCCAGGTCGATGCCGATCACTTTACTCATGGTCCGAACTCCTGAATCTAATCTCTTAAGTGTAGTGAAAATTCGTTGTGGGCTTTATGTGGCTGCGGGCTTCGCTTTCAAGCCGCATTAACCGTTGGCGGGCTCGCGCGACACGATGACGCGAGCAGGACGCAACAAGCGGCCATTGAGTTGGTAGCCTTTTTGAACGACTTGCAGGACCGTGTTGGGCGCCACGTCCTTGGATTCCTGACCCGCCATCGCCTCGTGCAGTTCGGGATTGAACGGCTCGCCTTGCGGCGTGACCTCGACCAACCCTACTTTCTCGAACGCTTTGCTGAGGAGCTTCAACGTGGCTTCGGTGCCGCTCAGCAAACTCTTCGCATCGCCGCTGCCTGCCGAGGCCAAGCCGAGTTCCAGACTGTCCTTCACTCCGAGCAGCTCCCCCACGAATTTCTCCAGCGCGAACTTATGAGCTTGCTCGATATCGCGGGCTGCACGTTTGCGCACGTTGTCGAGTTCCGCGAGCGCCCTAATCTGCTGATCGCGATTTGCATCGGCACGAGCTTCGGCCTCCTTGGCGCGCGTCTCTGCCGCGGCTAGAGCCGTCTGTAAGGACGGCACATCCGCAGGGACCGATTCCGCGGATGCAGGGGGTTGTTCTTCCGGAAGACTCATGCTCATACCTCCACAAGGAAACAGCGCCCGCTCCGGATCTCAAGCGCCGGAAGAGGCGAAACTTAAATTTGGCCGGGGGAATGGGGCTTAGGAACGGGAATTCAAGGCGGTGCCCAACAGCTTCGCCGTCAAATCCACGATGGGGATCACCCGTTCGTAAGCCATGCGCGTAGGACCGATCACACCCAGCACGCCCACCACCTCACGATCGAGCGTGTACGGCGCCGTCACTACGCTGCAATTGTCGAAAATCGTATAGCCGGATTCCTGGCCGATGAAGATCTGCACGCCTTCCGCCCGCAGACTTTGATCGAGCAAGTGCAAGATGTCGCGTTGCTGGGTGAACGCTTCGAAGAGCCGCCGCAGCTTTTCAACGTTCGAGAGCTCGGCAAACTCCATCAGATTGGTTTCGCCTGCGATGACATATTCGAGCTTGCCTGCGTCGCTCGGCGCGGCGCTCACTGCCTGCGTGCCCAGCATGATGGCGTCGAGCATGAGCTGGTTCAGGCTTTCCCGCATTTGCTGCAACTGGCCCACGAGGTGCTCGCGCACATCGCTCAGCTCTTTGCCGGCAAATTGCTGGTTGAGGAAATTGGCGGCACGACGCAACTCCTCCGCGCCATAGTAGCGTTCGAGCTGCAGGATACGGTTTTGCACCTCGCGCCCGTTCACCACCAAGACCGCCAATACGCGGTTGTCCGAGAGCGACAGAAATTCGATTTGCGTCAGCGCGGCATGAGTGGCGCGCGGAATGGTCACGAGACCCGCAAGGCGTGTGACCGAAGAGAGCATTTTGGACGCCGCCGCAATCAGCGCTTTGGGATCGTCCGCATGTTGCTCGAGCCCACGCTGCATTTCCGCGATTTCTTCGCTTTGCAGCGGGCGAACCTTGAGCAGTGTGTCGACGAAGAAGCGATAGCCCTTGTCGGTGGGCATGCGCCCGGCGGATGTGTGCGGAGAGGTGACGAACCCCAGTTCCTCGAGATCCGCCATGACATTACGAATGGTGGCCGAACTCAGGCTCAAACCCGATTCGCGCGACAGCATCCGTGATCCGACCGGTTGTCCGTCGCGAATATATTGTTCAACCAGTATCCGCAGGAGATGTTGCGCTCGCTCAGTGAGCACATCATCGGCGGAATCGACGCTCATGGCTTTAGCTAACCACCGATACCCCAGAGACCTTTGAAGCTAAGCACGCACACAGCCTGTGTCAAGGGAAACACCGTCAGCACCCAGAAAGCGGCAGCCGGCGTCGAACCGCCTAGTGCTCTTAAACGTGCTCATGCTAAAACACCTCACCATGAGCATGAGCAGCACGGCCGCAGAATTTCCCACCATCGCCTTCGTCGGCCGTCATACCGATCCCCGCGTCGCGGAGTCGATGCTGACGTTGGCGGCGCATCTAACGAATCGCGGCCGGCGCGTGATCGTGGACTCGGAAGTCGATTTACCGTTCACCTGCGCGGTCGACCGCAAAGCGGAAGCTGAGTTTGCCAAAGTCGCCGACCTGATCATCGCTGTGGGTGGCGACGGCACGATGCTGCGCGCCGCGCGCATCGCAAGCGGAACCACGCGTCCGCTGCTCGGCGTCAATCGCGGCCGTCTGGGCTTTCTCACTGACGTGAGTCCGGGCGAGATGCGCGACCGATTGGACGACGTTTTGAACGGACGATACGAACGCGGGCGCCGTACGTTGCTCGAGGCGCAATTGCTCAAGGCGGATGGATCTTCCGTCAGCGCGTTGGCGCTCAACGACGTGGTGCTACAGAAAGGCGATACCGGCCGCATGATCGACTTCGAGACTTGGGTCGATCAGAAATATGTGAACACACACGGCGGCGACGGCATCATCGCGGCCACGGCCACCGGTTCCACGGCATATGCGCTCTCGTGCGGCGGTCCGATCATTCATCCGGATTTGGATGCGCTGGTGCTGACACCCATCTGTCCGCACACGTTATCGGACCGGCCCATCGTGGTGCCCGGGTCCTGCCGCATCGAACTGCGCTTGGTGAAAAACCCCGAGGCGCAACCGCAAGTGACCTGCGACGGCTTCCGTCTCGGCACCCTGGAGATGGAAGATCGCTTGCTCGTGCAGTCTTCGCCGCTCAGACTGCATCTCATCCATCCTCCCGGACACGACTACTACAAAATTCTGCGTTCGAAATTGCATTGGGGACGCGGCGGTCATCAACGGCCCGCCGATGAAGAATAAGCATTCATGCTGACGCACATTCAGATTCGCGACTTCGCCATCGTCGACGCAGTCGAGCTCGAGTTGGGCGCCGGCCTCACCGTGCTCACGGGCGAAACAGGAGCCGGTAAATCCATCCTCGTCGATGCGCTTCTACTCGCAGTCGGCGGCAAAGCAGGCGCAGAAGTGGTTCGCCACGGCAGCGAACGCGCGGAAGTGACAGCGACGTTCTCGCTCACAAGTAACGATGCAGCGCAAGCGTGGTTCGCAGAACAATCGATCGAACATGATGGCGAATGCGTGCTACGGCGCGTGATTGCCGCAGACGGCCGTTCGCGAGCCTATGTGAACAGTGTCGCCATGCCCATCCAAGCACTGCGACAGCTGGGCGAAACGCTGATCGATGTGCACGGCCAGATGGAATATCAGTCGCTCATGAAACGCAGCGCGCAACGCGATCTCCTCGATCGCTACGGCGGCCATACCCAAGCGCTCGATGCAGTCGCGGCCTCTTGGCGTTCAGTCAAACAGTTGCGTAGTGAACGCGACGCCGCGCAAGAAAGCGCCAAAGACAGAGTGGCTAAACTCGAGCTGCTGCGTTATCACGTAGGCGAGCTCGATGGGCTCGATCTCAAAGAAGGTGAAGCTTCGGAGCTAGCCGCAGAACGCACTCGTGTCGCGCAACGATCGCGCCTAGCGCAAGGCTCGCGAGAGATTGCAGAGTTACTGCGTGATGCTGAGAGCGGTAGCGCCGAACATGCACTCGCACGCGCGTTGCAAGTGGCGCGCAATCTCGTCGCTTTCGATACCAATCTGACGGCGACAGCTCAACTCATAGACGAATCGCTCATAGCGCTCAAAGAGGCGGCGAATGCGATCGAGCACTACGAAGCATCATTAGATGCGGACCCCGCTCGACAAGAATGGCTCGAACAGCGTCTAGCGGCGCTCGAGAGCTTGGCACGCAAGCATCGTATCGATGTCAACGAGCTCCCTGCACTACGCGAGCAACTTCGAACGGAACTCGCGCGCTTGGAAACATTGGAGATCACGCTCGAAGACATCGAGAAGAAATTGCAGACAGCGCAAGCACGTTTCGCACGGGACTGCGCACAACTACGAAACGCGCGCGAACGAGCGAAGCAGGCACTTGCCGAACGAATCACTGTGCTCATGCAAGCACTCGGCATGCCCGGAGGTCGTTTCGATATCGATCTGCGCGCCTTGGATGCGGAAGAAGCAGGCGAACATGGCAGCGACCAGACCGAATTCCTGGTGAGCGCCAATCCCGGCCAACCGCTGCGCCCTTTAGCCAAAGTCGCTTCGGGCGGCGAGCTCTCCCGCATCAGCTTGGCTGTTCAAGTTGCCGCCGTGCAGTCGACGCAGCAACCCTGTTTGGTGTTCGACGAAGTCGATACGGGAGTGGGCGGCGCCGTCGCCGAAATCGTCGGCAAGCAACTTCGCGAACTCGGCGATCACACACAAGTGCTGTGCGTGACGCATTTGCCGCAGGTCGCAAGCCAAGCGCATGCGCACGTGCGTGTGAGCAAACTCACGGACGGCACCACGACACGCACGCACTTGCACACGCTCACTCGCGACGAGCGCGTGGAAGAAATCGCGCGCATGCTGGGCGGCGTGAAGATCAGCGACAAAGCACGCGAGCATGCCGCCGAAATGCTGCGTGTGGGCAAACCGGTGCGAACGACTCCAGCCAAAGCCGCGACACGCAGTCGCCGCTGAGCCAAAGACATCGCAGTGGAACACAAAAATCAACCGTTCTTTGCGCGCCTGAGATTCGCGCTGGCGGGACTGGTATTCGGGCTACGCTCGGAAAACAGCCTCAAGTTTCATTTTATCGTGCTCGTCGCGGTGCTCGCGGTGCTCGTGTATGTGCGTCCCGATCCACTGTGGTGGGCGATCGTGCTACTGGCATCCGCGCTCGTGATCACTGCCGAACTCGTCAACACAGCGCTCGAGCATTTGGTCGATCACGTCCACCCTGCGATCCACCCAACGATCAAAATCGTCAAGGATTGCGCCGCCGCCGCCGTGCTGGTTGCATCCTTGGGCGCGCTAGTCATTGCAGTGGCATTCGCAATTGCGATCTGGGGAACTTAGACCTCAGCGCAAATCCATCGCAAATTGCAAAGAGACACCATCGCGCACGGGCACGAGCATGATTTGCGTCGTCTCGTATGTGTGGCGGTGACGATTGACGATGAAGCGTCCGGTCGCCTCGCCCAACCCCGCGCCGGCGACCACGTCTGAAAGCCAATGGTTGCGATCGTGGACGCGCAAATACGCCGTTCCCGCCCCAATGCCGTAGCCGATGATTCGCTTCAGTATTCGATAAGAGTCGCCGCCGGACTCCGCAAACACCGTGCCGATCGCGAATGCGGCCGTTGCATGCAGGGAAGGAAACGAACTTCCTCCTTCACGCCACGCATTGGTGTCGCGCGTCTCGTAAGGGCGTTCGCGTCCGGCCACCGTTTTGAGAACGAATCCCGCAACCGAACTGAGTGCCGCCGCTTCGAGCATGTCGCCTGCCGCACCCGTAAGCACCGGATCGCTTTCCCACTTGGACAGCGCCCAACTTCCCGCCATCAAAGCGATTGCCGGGGCTGCATCGCGAAGCTCATACGATGCAGGTTTTTCTAGATCGGCCGGCGGCGCGGGGGAAAAATGCGAACGGACATCCTCATCGTAGTGATGAGCAACCCCGATAACCGCAACGGTTGCGCCAAACTCGAGCCAGTTGCCTGCATCCCAGTGCACCGGCGCAACCGCATACGCGCCGGCATCGCCTACCCATGTCGAGAAATCGGCGCCGACTGCGGCTGTGGAAAATAGCAAGGCTAGCGACGCGCAGAATACGACGCGCAAACGTGCAATCATTATTTCTTCGAAAACCCGCTGAGAGAAAAGCTAGAAAGGGTGCCGTTGGACGGCGCGAACCGACCGCTTCAACCGCGACCGTGCGGCTTATCCAACCGCGAAGGGCAATTGGTCTTGCGGCAGTGCCCGAACAAAATCATGGAATGATCGCGCAGTTCGAAATGGTGTTTGGCCGCGATCTCGCGCTGGCGCAGTTCGATGTTGCTATCCACGAACTCCTCCACACCGCCGCAATCCAGGCACACGATGTGATCGTGGTGCGGTCCTTCGTTCACCTCGAAGACCGCCATCGCCCCCTCGAAATGATGACGGGTGACCAAACCGGCAGCTTCGAATTGCGTCAGCACGCGGTATACGGTTGCGAGACCGATATCGTCGTGAGATTCGAGCAAGCGACGGTAGATGTCCTCGGCGCTCATGTGCCGCGGCTTGGCCGACCCCAAAATCTCCAATATTTTGAGGCGCGGCAAGGTGATCTTGAGGCCGGCCTTGCGTAGATCGTTGGTTTCCATGGTGAGCCCCTCGAACATCGGGCCTGATAGCCGCAGCGGGTTTCGGTATGATCGGCAGCCACGACTTACGCTGTCAACCGAAATTCCGACGCTCGCATCCATGAAGTTACGTACGCGCGCAGTAATCCTTGTGATCTCTGCTTTGTTGTTTGCCGGTTGTGTGTATCGCATCCCCATCCAGCAAGGAAATTTTCTGGAGCCCAAGGATATCGATCAAATCACGATCGGCATGACGCGATCCCAGGTGCGCTATCTGCTCGGCACGCCCATGGTCGCAGACCCGTTCACGAGCTCGCGCTGGGACTATGTGTATTACCTGAAGAAAGGCCGGATCGGACAGCCCGATCAGCGGCACTTCATCGTGTTCTTCACGGACGACAAAGTGGCGCGCGTGGATCGCAATTTGGGCAAGGTCGGAGGCTGAAGGCCGATCAACGGGGTTTCTGGACCGCCGACAGCGGACTTGCTGCCCCTTGATGAAGTTCGCGGGCCCGCTGCGTAAACGCATCGATCAGGGAATTGCAGCTCGCCTCGAAGACTTTGGCGAGCATCAGCTCCAGAACCGAGCTCTTAAACTCGAAACGCATGCACAAAGCGATGCGGCTGCCGCGGCTTTCCCCGTTCGCTTCGATCGGGCTGAAACTCCAAGTCCCCTCTAACAAGCGAAATGGACCATCGACCAAGTGCACGTTCAGTTGCGTAAACGGGATGCGAGTGTTGCGCGTGGTAAAGCGTTCATGCACGCCCATGCGAGCCATTTCCAAGCTCGCCACCACAGCCTGTTCGCTGCGTTCCAGTACTTGCGCGCTTTTCACCCACGGCACGAACTCCGGATAACTCGCCACATCATCGACCAACATGAACATTTGCTGGGCGGAATACGGCACCAGCGCGGTACGGTTCACTTCACGCATGCAGTGGAAAATCTGCGGCCATGGAGCACAGAGGATACTATGTGGCGCTTGTGTGGATGAAATAGCATGACCAAGCAGAAGCCCGATTCAGCCAATGCGCTCATCGCCGACAATCGCAAGGCGCGCTTCGACTATTTCATCGAAGAGACGTACGAGGCGGGTCTCGCGCTGCAAGGCTGGGAAGTGAAAAGCTTGCGCGCCGGCCGGGCACAGCTCAAAGAAGCCTACGTGTTCCTCAAGAACGGCGAGGCCTATTTATTCGGCGCGCACATCTCGGCGCTGCCGACAGCATCCACGCACATCATCCCCGACCCGATTCGCACACGAAAATTGCTGCTGCACAAAGCTGAACTCAGCGGCCTGATCGGTGCCGTCGAGCGCAGGGGCTATACGCTCATGCCGCTCGAACTCTACTGGAAGAACGGCAAAGCGAAGCTGCGCGTCGGTCTTGCCAAAGGTAAGAAAGAACACGACAAACGCTCCACTGAAAAGGACCGAGACTGGCAGCGTGAGAAATCGCGATTGATGAAGCACAGCGCGCGGTAGCGCGGCGGAATGAGCTCCGCCGATCCGCGGTCCGCCGCCTGCGGCCAGACAGAGTGCGTCGCTGCATATTTCCGCGTCTTCTCTCGTTCTGGCCGCAGGCGGCGGACCCCGGACCGGCCATGCATGCCATCCCATGCATGCCATCAATCTTC